>Ga0224512_10001884_pt1 | contig 19670 bp, 15 predicted proteins | sample SF_May12_sed_USG_4_FD_169103 | JGI IMG/M metagenome (GOLD analysis project Ga0224512, IMG submission 169103) | Sediment microbial communities from San Francisco Bay, California, United States - SF_May12_sed_USGS_13 | ecosystem: Environmental > Aquatic > Marine > Sediment | place: USA... | reverse complement strand
GTCGCTCGCGGTCGACATCGAATTGAATGACGGCTCGAGGCAGGGCCTGTCCGGTCTCTACGTGATCAACGAAGAGAAACTCGCCGGACTGAACGCAAGCGCACTGGAATCCATGCACAACAAGGGATACCTCGAGCACGTGTACATGATGATCGCGTCAATGGCGAACCTGTCCCGTCTGATTGCGCGGCAGAACCAGCGGTTGAAAGACTGAGCGGCCGGGAGCATCGTGAGCGCTGTCAACACGCCAATCCGTGAAATTAGCGACGTCGATGTGGGCCGGGTGCTCGAAACCATCAGGGCGGAAGCGCAGCCTGTCGTCTTGCGGGGCCTGGTTGCCGACTGGCCGCTCGTGAACAAGAGCCAGGTCTCGAATTCGGAAGCCAGCCGCTACCTGCTGGAGTTCTATAAAGACGCGCCCGTGACCGCTTTCGTCAGCGAGTCCGATATCGGTGGCCGGATTTTTTACACGGACGACATGGCGGAGACCAACTTCAGGCAAATCAAGACCGGGCTCGACCGGATACTGGAACAATTGCACGAACACGAGAATGATCCGACGCCACCGACCGTCTACATGGGCTCGATGGCGCTTGACTATTGCCTGCCCGGATTGCGCGAACAGAACTGCCTGCCGCTCGGCGACATCAAAGCGACGGTGCGTATTTGGATCGGCAATCGCACGATCGTGGCAGCGCACTACGACGTGCTTGAGAACATTGCCTGTGTGTGCGCGGGGCGCCGGCGCTTCACGCTATTCCCTCCCGAGCAAATCATTAACCTTTATGTAGGGCCAATTGATTTTACGCCGGCGGGCCAGTCCATCAGCCTGGTCGACCTGAATGAACCGGACTTCGACAAATTTCCGCGTTTCGCCGAAGCGCTGCAACAGGCGCAAAGCGCCGAGCTCGAGCCGGGCGATGCAATCTACATCCCGAGTATGTGGTGGCACCATGTCCAGGGGCTCGAGAGTTTCAACATCCTCGTCAACCACTGGTGGCGCGATACGCCGGCGTACCTGGGTGCGCCGGGCGACGCACTGCTGCACGCCATTCTTAGTATTCGCGACCTTCCGGCCGAGCAGCGCAAGGCCTGGAAGGCCTTTTTCGACCATTACGTTTTCGACGCCGGCAGCGAGACCAGCGATCACATTCCGGCTGAAAAGCGGGGTGCACTCGGTGAGCTGGATGAAGTCTCGGCACGAACCATTCGCGCGCTCTTGCGCAACAAACTGAATCGATAAATCCTATGAATAAAGTCGTTATTGTCGGGGGAGGCACGGCGGGCTGGATGGCCGCGGCGGCGTTTTCCAAGTCTTTCGGACACACCCTGCAAATAGAACTCATCGAATCCGACGAAATTCCTACGGTCGGCGTTGGTGAAGCGACGATTCCGCCGATCAGAAATTTTCACCTGTTGCTCGACCTCGAAGAGGCGGATTTCCTGCGCGCGGTGAACGGTACCTACAAGCTCGGCATCGAGTTCGAGAACTGGGGTAACCTGGGTGAGCGATACTTCCATCCGTTTTCCGGGCACGGTATCGATACCTGGGCGGCGCAGTTCCATCACTACTGGCGCAGGGCTCAACAGCAAGGCGACGGCACGCCGCTGGATGAATTCAGCCTTGAGGCGATCATGGCGAGGGCGGGCCGTTTCGGTCAGCAGGGCGGGCGCAAAGCCGCCTATGCCTATCATTTCGATGCCGGTCAATATGCGCAGCTTCTGCGCGGTATCAGCGAGGGCCTGGGCGTTACGCGAACCGAAGGCAAGGTTATCGACGTCGCGACGAATGCCGAGAGCGGCCACATAGAATCGGTAACGCTCGAGTCCGGTACGGTCATTGACGGCGATTTCTTCATTGACTGCAGTGGTTTTCGGGGCCTGTTGATCGAGCAGACGATGGCGACCGGCTGGGAGGACTGGTCTCACTGGCTGCGGAATGACCGCGCCGTTGCGGTGCAAACCGAGTCGTCCGCGCCGCCGGCGCCGTACACGCGCGCAATTGCCCGCAGCGCCGGCTGGCAGTGGCGCATTCCTTTGCAGCATCGCGTCGGCAACGGCCTTGTCTTCAGCAGCCGCTTCATGTCGGAGGATGAGGCGCAGAAGACGCTGCTTGACAATGTTGACGGCAAGCGCCTCAATGAACCCAGGATAATTCGATTCCGGACAGGCCGCCGACTAAAACAGTGGAACAAGAACTGCGTCGCGTTGGGACTCGCGAGCGGATTCCTTGAGCCGCTGGAATCGACCAGCATCCACCTGATACATAACAGCATCATTCGTTTGATCAAGCTGTTTCCATCGAACGGCATCGAGCCGTCCGAGGTCGATCAATTCAACACCGAGGTCAGGACGGAGATCGAGTACATTCGCGACTTTATCATCGCGCACTATCATGTAACGCAGCGTGCCGACAGTCCCTACTGGAACGAGTGCCGCAAGATGTCGATCCCTGATTCGCTTGCGCACAAGCTGCGGCTGTTCAAGGCGGGCGGCAAGATTTTCCGGGACAACAACGAACTGTTTTCGGAACCCTCCTGGGTTGCCGTGCTGGTGGGGCAGGGCCTGGTGCCCGATGCGTATCACCCGTTCGTCAACAACAAGAGTGACAACGAGATAAGAGAGCTGATGACGCACGTCAGGTCGTCCATCTCACAGCTGGTTAAACAGCAGCCGGCGCACAGCGACTACATCGACCAGTATTGCCGAGTCGCTGCAAAGTAGCAGCGCGCGGCATCGAGAATATTCGTGAGGAACAGGTCCGAGGGCAATAAAAAACTTATACGTCTCACGCTCGCATCGCTTGTCTTGGTGCAGTTCGGCTGCGACGCAGAGCAGGCCGAAGACGATGCAGCCGCGACCCACGCCCCGGAGCCCCAGGCGGTCGCGACCGATCTCGTCTGGGCCGTCAATGTGGGTGGTCCGGAGTACATAGGCATCGACGGCACCGATTACGTGCCTGAGGAGTCAGTGTCGGGCGGCGAGGTGGGCTCGATAGAAACCGTCAAAGGCTCGCAGGATGCGTTTCTTTACCGGAGCTATCGCGAGGGCGATATCAGGGTAGCTCACGCCATCGACAGTGGCACTTACGACATCACATTCCACTTCGCTGAGCCCAAAAACTATGCAGAAGGCGCTCGCGTTTTCGACGCATTTGCCGAAGGAAAACGCGTCATCGACGATCTCGATGTCATGCTGTTTCGGGACGGCAAGATCGAGTCCGCGCTGACCGTGACCGCGCCGAATGTCGTCGTTGCCGATGGCGAGCTCAACATTCACTTCGAAGCATCTGTCGACCAGCCCACGCTGAGCGCGCTGGTCGTGCGCAGCAAGAAACGGCCTGGAAAAGCCTGGGAGCTCATCTGGAGCGACGAGTTCGACGGCAAAACCCTCGACGCCGAGAAATGGAGTCCCAATATTTGGCCACCGCGTAAGGTCAACGACGAGGACCAGGCGTACACGTCACGAGAGAAGAACCTGTGCATCGAGAATGGCAATCTCGTTATTGAAGCGCACAAGGAAGAATACGAAGACGCACAGTACACCTCCGGGCGCGTGCACACCGACGGCAAGGGTGACTTCCTGTACGGGCGCTTCGAAGTGCGCGCCAGGCTACCGCAGGGCAAAGGTACCTGGCCGGCTATCTGGATGTTGCCGAGCAACCCCTACAGGTATTCGACAACCTGCGAGGAGGGCGAGGACTGGCAGGGTAGTTCGACGTGTGATGCCTGGCCGAACTCCGGCGAGATCGACATCATGGAGCACGTCGGCTACCAGATGGACCATATACACGGCACTGTGCACAACGAGGCGTACTACTGGGCCAAATGGGAGCAGCGCAAGGGGAGAATCCTGATTGACGGCGTCGATGAGGATTTTCACGTTTACGCGCTCGAATGGACGCCCGAGCGGATCGACGCTTTCGTCGATGACTCACTGTATTTCACTTACATCAATGAGCAGAACGGCTGGCGAACGTGGCCTTACGACCAGCCGTTTCACGTGATTCTCAACATCGCGGTCGGCGGAATGTGGGGCAGATCGGGCGGCGGCATCGACGACACGATATTCCCGCAGCAAATGCTGGTGGACTACGTAAGGGTTTACGAGCAGCGAACGGCTAAGTAAGCGCTTTCGGCGCGATCAAAACACCGTTCTCGTCACAGTATATCCAGTGGCCAGGTTTAAATCGGGCGCCGCCAAAATGCAACATGACGTCGACGGTGCCTTCACCCTTCTTAATGCTCTTTGCAGGATTAGTTCCTAATGCTTTAATTCCTATATCTATTTTGGACAGATCGATGACATCTCGAACGGCGCCGTTGATCACAATACCCGCCCAGCCGTTCCTGGCCGCCTTGGCCGCGATGATATCGCCGATCAAAGCGACCTCGGTCGAGCCACCACCGTCGACGACGGCAACGGCACCGTTGCCGGGTTCATCCATCAGGGCCCGAAAAAGCTGGTTGTCGTTCCGGCATTTAACCGTGCGTATCGGCCCGGAAAACTGTTTCCGGCCGCCGAAATCCCGAAACTGCATCGAGCAGGTTGTCGCGATGTCTTCGAAGTCGTCGTAAAGATCGGGCGTTGATCGCATGGTCTTTCCTGGCTTCTTGCGCCGTTGCTGAGAACAGAGTTTACAACGAATTGCCGGCGGCGCCTTGGTTCGACGGCCCTCCCGGATGCAGCCCCGGCATGGCCGCGGTAGTATGATCACTCGGGACACATTGGGTGGCATGCCATGGCGATGATCAAAGACGAAGCGGTGCGACCGGGCGGCCAGTCACCGATTCGCACGGGTGCCGAGTACATCGAGAGCCTGCGCGACCGCAATCTCAAGGTGTACCTGTTCGGCGAACTGGTTGACGAGCCCGTCGATCATCCCGTGATTCGCCCGTCGATCAATGCCGTCGCCGAGACCTACGACCTGGCCGTGCGCAGTCCTGAACTTGGAACGGCCGTTTCGCCATACACGGGCGAGCGCATCAACCGCTTCTTGCATATTGCCGGGAGTCCCGAAGACCTCGTCATGCAGAACAAAATGCAGCGGCGACTGGGGCAGCTGACCGGCACCTGTTTTCAGCGCTGCGTCGGCATGGACGCGTTCAACTCGCTGCACTCCGTCACGTACGAGATCGATGAGGCGCACGGCACCGCTTATCACGAGCGATTCGTTGATTTCCTAACAATGGCGCAGCGGCAGGGCTACGTCATCGGCGGCGCGATGACCGACGTCAAAGGCGATCGCAGCAAGGCGCCGCACGAGCAGGATGATCCCGACATGTTCGTGCGGGTCACGAAGCGCACGGACGAGGGCGTATACATTCGCGGCGCAAAAGCGCATCAGACGGGATGCATCAACTCGCACTGGCTCATCGTCATGCCGACCTTGCGCCTCGGGCCCAAAGACAAGGCGTTCGCGATCATTGGCGCACTTCCGGTCGATGCCGAGGGCATCACGTATATCTACGGCCGGCAGTCCTGCGACACGCGGGCCATGGAAGGCGGCGATATCGATCTCGGCAACGCGAAGTTCTCTGGCCAGGAAGCCATGGTGATTTTCGACGATGTCTTCATCCCCCGGGACAGGATCTTCATGGACGGCGAGCACGAGTTTGCCGCGATGCTGGTCGAGCGCTTCACCTGCTATCATCGCCGCAGCTATGTCTGCAAATCGGGCGTCGGCGATGCGCTCATCGGTGCGGCCGCGACGATTGCGGACTACAACGGCGTCGAAAAAGCCTCGCACATCCGCGACAAGCTGGTCGAGATGACGCACCTCAACGAAACCATCTACAGCACCGGCATTGCCTCCAGTTACCAGGCATCCAAAATGAAATCCGGTGTCTTCATGAACGACGACATGATTGCGAACGTCTGCAAACATCACGTGACCAGGATGCCTTACGAAATCGGACGGCTTGCGCAGGATCTTGCGGGCGGCATCATGGTGACGGCTCCGTCGCAGAAAGAACTGGATCATCCCGAGATCGGCGACATCGTCAGGAAGTACCTCAAAGGGCGAAAAGAGATTCCGACCGAGGATCGTCTGCGCATCGTCAGGCTGATCGAAAACATGACGATGGGCCGCAACGCCGTCGGCTACCTGACTGAGTCGATGCACGGCGCCGGCTCGCCGCAGGCGCAGCGCATCCAGATCGGCCGGCAGATGCAGCTGGAGTTCAAGAAACAGCTCGCGAAGAACCTCGCCGGCATCGCGCCGGAATCGGCGGAAGACGTGTCGGAAGAGCTTGCCGGTTACATGGAAAAGGTATTCGCTTCGGCGAATCGCTCGAAAGACGATTAGGCGACATCGGCCTGGCGCTTTTCTCACGCGCGACAGCCGCGGCCCAATCGACCGTAATGGAGGCGCCTTCAAATCTGCGGGAGACAGTCGCCGCGTTCACGGCCTTCGAATACGAGGACCGCGATAATCTCGTGGATAGCCGAGTTGTGGGCCGGGTGTCGCCCAAGCGACAGCTCGTTCCGTACTTTTTCCCTAGAATCGGGTGATATTGATGAATCCACGTATAGTGGCTGACGATAACCAGACATCCAAGTTCCTCAGGGGGAAACCATGATGCACCTACTGCAACGAAGCTCGATCATTATGCTGGGTATTGTGGTGAGTCTTGCGGCGGCCGGGGCCTACGCGCAGACTGCCAGTCTCGAGGAAATTGTCGTCACGGCACAAAAGCGTCAGCAGAGCCTGCAGGACGTGCCGATTTCGGTTTCGGTCCTGACCGGCGACAAGATCCAGGAAGCGGGCATCGATAACCTCGACGACCTGGCCCTGTACGTGCCGAATTTCAGCAAGGGCGAATCGGGCGCTGGTGCGATTATTCAGATCCGCGGTATTGCGACCGGCGCAAATGCGGGATTCGAACAATCCGTCGTCATGTACATGGACGACATCTCGCTGGGTCGCAGCCCGCTGGCTCGTATGCCGCTCATGGACCTCGAGCGTGTCGAGGTACTGCGCGGTCCGCAGAACGTGCTGTTCGGCAAGAACAGCATAGGGGGCGCGATTTCCCTTGTCACTGCCAAGCCTACTGATGAAGCGGAGGGCAGCCTCTCCCTGCGTTACGAACCCGACTACGGCGATACCGAAGCCACTGTCGTTCTGTCGGGCCCGCTGTCCGACAGACTGAGCGGACGCCTCGCGGTTCGCTACGCGGACTACGGTGGTTATTACTACAATTCATTCCTGCAAAGGGATGAAGAGCAGCGCGAAGAGATGGCGGTACGCGGCACGCTGCGCTGGGACGCCGGTGATGATGCAGAATTGATTTTCAAGTTCGAGAACAACACGGTTGATAGCAAGGGTGAGGGACATGAGCTGATCTTTGGCTACGATACCCTGATCCCGGGTTTTACGGGCCTCGATTATCCGGGCCTGGTCGCAACTCTGCAGGGCCTCTATAACTCCCAGTTTGAGCCATTCCCCGGTTTCGTGCTGTTCCCGGCTGTCGCGGGTTTCGAGCCTCCGGTTGATGTGGGCAGTGATGAGATCAGCATGGATCGTGTGCGACGGTCGGCCTTCGACGGCTACCAGGAGCTGGATCTGAACAAATTCCAGGTCACGTACAACCAGGATTTTGACGACTTCACGTTCACATCGGTTACCGGCTACATCGAGTACGAAGAAGACAGGCTTGCCGGCGGCGGCTTGTCAGGCATCGACATCTCCAGCATCCTGAGCAAAGAGGAGTATGAGCAGATCAGCCAGGAATTCAGATTTACGTCGACTGGCGATGGCCCGTTTCAGTGGATCGCGGGCGGATATTTTCAGACCTGGGAACTCGACCAGATTGGCACCACGTTTGTCGACGAGGCGAACGTGCCGGTCCTGCTGGGCCTGACGATCGCACCGGGACTCGAGGGCGTCGCTAATCTCCAGAGCTTTATTGACTACGACGGTGACAGCACGACTTACGCCGGGTTCGGGCAGGTCACGTGGAGCATGTCGGACCGGGCTCGCATCACTGCGGGCGGTCGCTACACGCATGAGATCAAGAACGGTCGCCGCGTCGCCGACATTATTAATAGCCTGACCGGTGAAATCGATTTCGGCCAGGCGATACTCGCATCCTGTATTTTTGGGGTCGATTACAACACACTGGGCGAGGTTTCCGCCTTCGTGCCGTTGCCTGTAGACTGTACTTTCGCCAACCCCGCACCCGTTGGCTATTACAGTACCCATGACGCCAGGGACCGGCGCACCGAGGATGCGTTCACGCCGTCTCTAACGCTTGAATTCGATGTCGGTGATGACAGCATGTTCTACGTCTCGGCATCACAAGGCTTCAAAGCCGGCGGCTTCGATGCCACGGCATTCAGGGAGAATGAACTAGAGTACGAGGAAGAGGAAGTGCTCGCCTACGAATTGGGCCTGAAAAGTTCTTTTGCCGATGGCAGGGCGCAAACCAACATCGCAGTCTTCAGTTCCGACTATGACGATCTGCAAACCACTACGTTTGACGGTACCGCGGGGTTTTTCACCGGCAACGCCGGCCAGTATGATGCCCGGGGCATCGAGTTCGATGGCCGCTGGCGCGTCACCGACGGCCTCACCCTGGCTGGCTCGTTCGCCTATATCGACGCCGAGTTTGGTGGTGGCGAAGTGGCCAGCAACAGGATCCCCTGTAATGTTCGATTCGGGCAATTGAATCCCGGTGCGGTCTGCTACCGTGAGGGACGGATACCAAGCAATACACCGGAATGGTCAGGCAGCCTGATTGCCGACCTGGTGCTGCCGGTATCCGGCGACATCGACTTCAGGGCGACGCTGGACGTGCTTTACGAAGATGAGTATTTCACGGAGCCGACCAAGGAGGTCGCTACCATCCAGGATGCTTACACGAAGTACAACCTCAGGCTCGCGCTTGAAGGGGAGCGCTGGACTCTGGCGGTACTTGGCAAGAACCTGAGCGACGAGGATGTCCTGGAGTTCAGCAACGCCGTGCCGTTGTCCGGACCGGACTTGTTCGCATCGACGTACTACGGGTATTTGCAGCCTCCGCGCACAATATCGGCGCAGTTCGATTATCGTTTCTAGTTGAAGCACAGCGTGGCGTCCGATAAAGGCGCCACGCGTTTTTTATGGCGCAAGCTGAACCGCTGACTTTTGGAACCAAGGCCGCGTATGGCTTTGGTTCCGTTGCCTTCGGCGTCAAGAACGGCGGCTTCGACTACTTCCTGCTCTTGTTCTACAGCCAGGTCATAGGGCTGGATGCGCGCCTCGTCGGTATCGCGATAACCGTCGCGCTGGTCTTCGATGCATTGAGTGATCCCATCGTCGGCTACTGGTCCGACAACCTGCGCTCGCGCTGGGGCCGGCGGCACCCGTTCATGTATTCCTCGGCATTGCCCGTCGCTCTGAGCTACTTTCTTTTATGGAATCCACCGCAAGGCTGGTCGCAATCGGGCCTGTTCTGGTACCTGCTGCCGTTGGCCATCCTGGTGCGTACGTTTATCACGCTTTATGAAACGCCGAGCGCCGCGCTCGTGCCCGAACTGACCGACGATTACGTCGAGCGCAGCTCGCTGATTAGCTATCGCTCGTATTTCGGTTGGACAGGCGGCAACGCCGTGACTGTTGTGATGTTCTTTTTACTGTTTCCCGCAATGGCGACGGAAACGATCGCGGACGGGCGCTTCAACCGCGCGAGCTATGAGCTGATGGGCATCATTGCGTCGGTGTTGATTTTCGTCTCGATCATGGTATCTGCGCTCGGCACACATTCGCGCATTCAATATCTAAAAGCGCCGCCACCGCCGCGGCGCATCACGGCGACGACCGTGTTCCGGGAAATCTTCGAAACCCTGTCCAACCGGTCTTTCGTGGCTTTGTTTATCGCAGCGCTGTTGGGTTCGCTCGCGACCGGGTTGGCGGCGGCCTTGAGCTTTTACTTTTATACCTACTTCTGGGAATTCACGTCGATCGAGACGGGTCTCATCACGATGGGTGTGTTCATCTCTGCCGTGATCGGTTTCTTTCTCGCACCCGCCGTGACGCGCAGGTTGGGTAAGAGAAGAGGTGCGATGACCATCGGCCTCATCGCTTTTTTGGGAGCGCCTCTGCCGATTACGCTGCGACTGATCGGCGTTTTGCCGGAGAACGGCACGCCGTTCGTTTTCTGGTTCGTTTTCGTCTCCATTGTCATCGACCTGGGCTTGATCATCTGTTTCCAGATCCTGTACGCGTCGATGATGGCCGACCTCGTCGAGCAGAGTGAGCTGAAAACAGGGCGCCGCTCCGAAGGCACTATCTTTGCTGCGATCACGTTCATTCGCAAAGCCGTGCAGGGGTTCGGCCTGCTGTTCGCTTCGTTCGTACTTCACTGGGCGAAATTCCCCGCCGGAGCTACGGTCGACCAGGTAAGCGACGAGGCGGTCTGGCGGCTCGGCGCCTACTATGTGCCGACGATTCTCTCGATCTGGCTGTTGATGATGGCCGTGATTTCGCTGTATCGTCTCGATCGCGCGGGGCACGAGGAAAACCTGCGAAAACTTGCAGCACGCCGCCTGGACAGATGAATGTCGATAATGTCGAGTGAATTAACCCTGCCGTGCGGGGCCCGCGTAAAGAACCGGCTGTGCAAGGCCGCTATGACCGAGGGCATTGCGGACGCCAGCAACCAGGCAACGGAGCGCCACGTCACGCTGTACCGCCGCTGGGCGAACGGCGGGGCCGCTGTTCTGTTGACTGGCAATGTCCAGGTCGATCGGCGCTACCTCGAGCGGGCGGGCAACATCGTCATCGACGGCGATCAGGATTCATTGCGGTTGCGCGCCCTCGAAGCAATGGCCGAGGCTGGCACGACCAACGATACGCATTTGTGGATGCAGATCAGTCATGCGGGGCGACAGACACCCAAACTCGTTGCCACGGAGCCCGTCGGCCCGTCGGACATCCCGCTCGCGCTACCGGGCGGACGCTTCGGCAAGCCGCGCGCACTGAGTGGCGACGAGATTCGCGATGTCATCAAGCGCTTCGCGTCTGCAGCCGGTGTCGCGAAACAGACAGGTTTCACAGGCGTCCAGGTTCACGGCGCGCACGGCTACCTGTTGTCGGAGTTTCTCTCACCGCGAGTAAACGTTCGCAACGACGAGTGGGGCGGTTCCGTCGAGAACCGGGCCCGCCTGTTGCTGGAGACCGTGCGTGCGGTTCGCGCGGCAGTCGGCGCGGATTTCCCGGTTACGGTGAAACTGAATTCCGCCGATTTTCAGAAAGGCGGCTTTTCGTTCGATGACTGCCTGCACGTGATCGAAATGTTAAATGAAGAAGGTCTCGATCTCCTCGAGATATCGGGCGGCAATTACGAACAGCCGAAACTGATGGGCATTGATGGCCTGGAACCCGTGTTTGAGGAAAAAGTGCAGGAGAGCACCCGGGCACGCGAAGCCTATTTTTTCGATTACGCGGTTGCAGCAAGCCAGGTCGCAACAATGCCGCTCATGGTCACCGGTGGTTTTCGCTCGGCAGTTGGCATGAACGAGGCTTTGTCGGGCGGCGACGTCGACATGATCGGCCTCGCTCGTCCACTGTGCGTGGATCCCAACTTCCCGACGAGAATCATGTCCGGCGAACTCGAGGAGGCCCCGAGCGTCGAGGCGGGCCTGCGCATCGGCCCCGGCATCCTCGGGCCGAATTCGTCAATCGCCATCATCAAGGCGATGAACGCGTTCGCCCGTATCGGCTGGTATTACGAGCAGATATACCGCCTCGCCGATGGGCTGGAGCCGGGTCTCTCGATGAGTGCGCTGCAAGCCTTGCTGGCCTACGAGAAGACCGAGAAGACCAAAGCCCGTGAACTCCGGCGCTAGCGATTAGCCGCAATTGTTCTCGAATCAGGACTGTCCAGGTTAACGCGAAGTCACTCGCGGAACTCAACTTGATCGGACGTCATGTTGATAATTCCAAGAGCTTCGAAACGGTTCTCCAGTTCCGGCCTGTCGCGTCCACGCCAAGTAGCTTCTCGACGCGAGCGGCCATTTTGGATCTCGCTATACCGTCCGGCGCAAGAAGATAGAAGAATTTGCCGACAAGCGCATAGGATTCAGTCGGCGCCTTGATGCGATCGAGCGCATCAAGATCCGGTGATCTCGGTTTTTCGGCCAGGAACAGGACGTGCACGGCTTTAGGTTCGGATTCCGCCTCCGGAAACGGGTTTGCTGACGCGGCTTTCTTGAGTTCTTTTGCCGCAAGGATAATTACTCGCGGCTCGAACCCGTGTTTCTTTAGCACTGTTTTGCTGATTTTTTCGGCAAGTTGCGTTGTCTTGAATGATGAGCGCTCGAACACGGCGTTGCCACTCTGAATGTACGTTTTGACATTGCTGCACCCCAGCTCTTCTAGCGTGGCCGCCAGATCTTTCATCGGTAGCAGATGCTTACCGCCAACATTGATACCCCTAAACAGCGCGATCCAGGTTGTCATTACAATATATTAACCTGTTTGTTCGCGGCGTCGGCTGCGCGTGATAATCGCGCCATCTCAGCGTCCAATGAAAAATGTGGGACAAAGAAGAACCTCAACAAACACGCACCGTGATCGCGCACCGGCGAGCGACAGTCGCTTTCGTGACTATCGCTCAGTCGTCGTCGTCCTTGAGCTCTGTTTCTTTTTGCAGGGCAACCGCATCGCGAATCAGGTAACGACTGGACTGGATTTCGAGCATGCCGCGCTCGCGCCATTCGCTGAGAATCTTGTTGATGCGCTGTCGTGAGCCAAGACTGAGCTGGGCGAAGTCATTTTGGCTCAAATGAACGTCGAGATAGACACCTTCATCCTCTTTTTGCCCATGCTCTTCGATCAAGGCGAGAAATCGTCCTGCCAAACGCGAGCGCAGCGGGTAAAAAGCCATGCCAAGCAACAGCAAATAGATGCCCTGGCTGCGCAAGATGTTCTGCACGAAGAGTTTCTTATACATTTCGGGGTGCTGATCGCCCACGGACAAGACCGCGGCCCGGCGTATTACGAGCACAGTAGCGGCTTCATTGATTCTTGCATCGATCATCGTTGCCCGCTCGATGGCGAGAAACTGCTCGCCCAACCACTCATTGGGTTCCAGGTCCGTGATCGCATATTCCTGACCCAGGGCGCTCGACAAGAGCAGGCGGATCCGACCGGACAATATGCAATAAAGGTCGCTGCTGCTCTCGCCAACCCTATAGAGGTAGCTGTTCTTGCGATATGAGCGAATTCTGGCGGCTTCTGCGAGCTGCTCGTGCGCTTTGGCCGGCAGGCCTTCGAACCAGGGCGATCGCGCGATGATCCCAATGATATCGTAGTCTTGCGCGTCTGCAGTCATCGCAATCATCAGTCCTTTAGGCTGTTGATGATGGTGAACCACAAATACAGGCTGTTCAAGGGCTTAAGGTTCTGTCACGCGCGTGACAGAATGTCGGCCACGACTGGTGCAAGATCAAATGTGGCCGTCATACCGGGGGAATAGCGAATCATGCGTTCGAAAACAGAGACTTACATCCGGAGCTGCCTCAGGGAGCTCGAGCGGCCCGAGACCCCCAGCCTGATCGCCGGGTTCGAGCATTCGAGCGAGAGCAATGCTGCACAGCAAGCCTTCAAATGCCTGGGCAAGTCGATTAGCTACGCGGAGGTTGAGGCATCAAGCCGGGATTTTGCTGCTTACCTGCTCGGCGCAGGCGGGTTGTCCAAGGGCGACAGGATTGCCATTCAGCTGCCGAATCTCGTGCAGTACCCGATCGCGGCGTGGGGCGCTTTGCGGGCCGGGCTGGTCATCGTTAACACTAACCCGCTTTACACGACGCCAGAACTGATCTACCAGTTCAACGACTCTGGCGCCAAAGCGCTCGTCGCGCTTAGCGACAATCTGCCGCGTCTCGCAGAAGTCGTCCCCGAAACCAGGATCGAAGTCGTGATAGCGACCAGCGCGATCGACATGCTCGATCCTCAGCCGCTGCCTGCGTCGTCACTGCCCAGGCTGGTTTCTTTTCCGGACGCGCTGGCCGCCGGACACAAACTCGAATTGCCGGCTGTCGACGTGACGCTCGACGATGTGGCCCTTTTGCAGTACACCGGCGGAACGACTGGAGCGCCCAAAGGTGCGGTTCTCAGCCACGGCAACCTGTACTCGGCAGCCCTCATGTCGCCGCTGTCATTCGGCGCCGATATGACAGATCCCGAAATCGCAATCATGCCGATGCCGCTGTATCACATCTACGGTTTTGCGGTGAGCCTGATCTCCGGCTACCTGAACGGCAGCTACTCGGTCCTGATACCCAACCCGCGTGATATCGACGGTTTGATCAATACGATGAAACAGGAACCGTTTACTTCATTTGCCGGCGTTAACACCCTGTTCACAGCATTGTTACGCCACCCCGAATTCGACAATATCGACTTCAGCCATCTGCGGTGGACCATCGGCGGCGGCGCTGCGACCGTGCCCGAGATTGCCGAGGAGTGGAAGAGACGTACCGGTGCCAATATCCACGAGGGCTATGGGCTGTCGGAAACAGCCGCAATGGCGACCGTGAACACGCTGACCCAGCGGGAACTGGGCACCATTGGTCCGCCCATGACTGGCTGCGAATTCAAGGTTGTTGACGACGCGGGGAACGAGCTGCCGACCGGCGAAGCAGGGGAGCTGCTTATACGCGGACCGCAGGTCATGGCGGGCTACTGGCAGCGTGATGAAGCGACGGCCGAGGTCATCGACAGGGAAGGCTGGTTGCGGACCGGCGATATCGCCATCATTCAGGAAAACGGCAACATTCGGATTGTGGATCGACTGAAGGACATGGTCCTGGTATCGGGCTTCAATGTATATCCGAACGAAATCGAGAACGTCCTGTTCACACATCCCGACGTCGTTGAATGTGCTGTCGTCGGAGTACCGGATGAGAAGACGGGAGAGGCCGTCAAGGCTTTTGTCGTGTCAGGCAACAAGGATCTCAGCGCCGGAGACCTGCGAAGGTTTTGTCGCGAGCAGCTGACAGCGTACAAAGTACCCAAGCACGTCGAGTTTCGTGACGATTTGCCGAAATCGGCGGTCGGCAAGGTTTTGCGGCGTGACCTGCGCGAGCAATAAGAGCTAACACCAAGGGGCGGACACCGAAACGTCGCACTCGATTTCGACAGCGCACGATGCCTGACCCGAGGTTCAGCTAAGGGCCAGGACCGGTCAATGGTGCCGTCACTGCTGTCCCTTTCATGACGATGCCGCTTTTTGACAACCGACGCGCGACAGCATTACGCAACGACGCGCCTGCATCCGAATTACCGTCGAGGACGCTGATCGTTATGTATCCGCGAGCAAACCACTGCCAGTCCACGTCATCGCCGTGGGGCGCGCCTGGTTCCATCAGTTGCAGTTGGATCTTGAGTTGTTCCGCTTCCCCGGTTTCCTCGTAGGCAATTCGAACACCGGCATCCCAGGTCGCCTGCAAAACCCGAAATCCCTGTATTTCTTCAGGGTCGGCGGGAGGGTAATTGACGTTCAGAATTGCATTCTTCGGGATCAAATTGCCGTTATCGACGCGCGCCTGCTGCAGGTCGCGAATCACTTTCAAAATGAACTCGGCAGCACCGGCGAATGCTCTGAAAGTGCTGGGAAAGGGGATCGGCTCGGCGCTTTGTTCGGCAGGATCGACGCCAACCGAGATCGCAATCGCCGGAAGACCCACGTACATTGCCATCGTCGCAGCACCGACCGTGCCGGAACTGCCGGCATAACCAAGATTCGGTCCGAAATTGGCACCGGATATTACGATATCCGGCGGATCGTCTTTCATGACCTGAAGAACGCCAACCAGCACTGAATCTGCGGGCGATCCATCGACGGACCAGACGCCGGTGGATTGCTCTTTGTAGTCAAGCGTGCCCTGGGTAGTCACACGCAATCCGCTGCCGCTTTGATTGCTTAAGGGTGCGACACGGGTTACGTCGTGCCCGGCGGCGACAAGAGCTTCGTGAACCGTTTTAATGCCCGGGGAATCGTAGCCGTCGTCATTCGTCAGCAAGATTCGCAGCGGCGTTGGCTCGGCGGCCGATGGCGTCGTCGCGGCGCAGGCAATTTGAAGCAGACAAATAACTACGATTGCGACAAACGGCAGCCGATCTACGCATCCTGTCGCTCTCGTCGTCAACGCCCCATCCGCAGGATGACCTTGCCGCGCGCGCGCCGCTCGGTTATGGCTTTAAACGCTTCCGCGTAATCATCGAGGGCATACGATTCCGTGACTCGTGGCGCCAATATGCCATCGGCAACCATCTTCGCCATGTCCATCATGTTCTGAATTTGCAGCCTGGGGTTTTTTGAAGCCCACGTGCCCCACCAGACGCCAATGATGCTGGCTTCCTTGAGCAGCGCAATGTTAGCCGGGAAACTGGGAATATCGCCGCAGGCGAAGCCGATAACAAGGTAGCGGCCGTGCCAGGCCGTGGCGCGAAACGCCTGCTTGGCGAGCTCACCGCCGACGGGGTCATAAACGACGTCGGCTCCGTTACCGCCGGTGAGTTCCTTGACCCTTTCCTTCAGCGGTTCTTCGGAATAGTTGATGGTCTCGTCCGCGCCCGCCGAGACCGCGAAATCCAGTTTTTCTTTGCTGCTCGCCGCAGCGATAACGCGCGCACCCATCGCTTTGGCGATTTCAACGGCCGTGATACCCACGCCGCCAGCCGCGCCGAGCACGAGCAGGGTCTCGCCAGGTTGCAGATCAGCGCTCTGCTTTAGCGCGTGGTAGCTGGTTCCGTAGGTGACCGAGAAGCCGGCGCCCTGCTCGAAGCTGAGACCGGCGGGCAGGGGCAACGTGGTCTGCACGTTCGCAGCGCACTTTTCGGCGAACGCGCCTCCGAGCGTGTTAATGATGACCTTGTCGCCAACGGCGTACTGGTCGACACCGCTGCCTATCGCGGACACAACACCGGCGGCTTCGTTTCCCGGCACAAACGGCGTTGGTGTTTTCACCTGGTATTTACCGGCGATCGACAGCACGTCGGGGAAGTTGATGCCTGCCGCAGCAACATCAACGAGCACCTGTCCGTCACCCGGTACGGGGTCGTCGCGCTCCTCGATGACGAGTGATTCAGGTGGACCGTATTCTTTGCAAACGAGCGCGCGCATTACACAACCTCGAACAGAGAGGCTGCACCCTGGCCACCGCCGACACACATCGTGCAGACAACGTATTTTGCGCCGCGGCGTTTGCCTTCGATCAGCGCATGGCCGACCATGCGCGCGCCCGACATGCCATAGGGGTGACCGATCGAGATGGCGCCACCATTGACGTTGAGTATGTCGTTGGAAATACCGAGCCGATCGCGGCAATAGATGACCTGCACGGCGAACGCTTCGTTGAGTTCCCAGAGATCGATATCGTCCATTTTCAGTCCGTTGCGCTGCAGCAGCTTGGGCACGGCAAATACGGGCCCGATACCCATCTCGTCGGGCTCGCAGCCGGCGACAGCTGTGCCGCGATAGATGCCCAGCGGTTCGAGGCCCCGTTTTTCGGCAGCGCTGGCCTCCATGACAACCGCAGCCGACGCGCCGTCCGACAGCTGGCTGGCATTACCGGCCGTTATGAAGCCGTTTTCGCGCACAGGTTTCAAACCGGCAAGCCCGTCGAGCGTCGTCGTTGGGCGGTTGCCTTCGTCTTTCTCGAGCACAATGTCGTGAAACGAAATTTCTTTGGTTTCCTTGTCCAGCACACCCATGTTCGACGGCAGCGGCACGATCTCGTCATCAAACTTGCCGGCTTCCTGCCCTGCGGCCGTGCGCTGCTGGCTCTGCAACGCATACTCGTCCTGTGCCTCGCGGCTGACCTTGTAGCGCCGGGATACAACTTCGGCGGTATCGATCATCGGCATGAGAACGTCCGCGTGCACGGCAAGCAGTCGCGGATCGGCGGCACGGTAGGTATTCTGATGCTCATTCTGCACGAGACTGATGGACTCGAGACCGCCACCGACCATGATGTCGACGTTGTCGACGATGACGGATTTGGCAGCCAGCGCAATGGCCATCATGCCGGACGAACACTGTCGGTCGACCGTCATGCCAGCGGTGCTTACCGACAGACCTGCGGCGAGAGCGATCTGCCGACCGACATTCTGTCCCTGCGTGCCCTGCGGCATCGCGCAGCCCATCATGACGTCTTCCACTTCGGCTGGATCCAGTCCCGCACGTTCCACGGCGTGTTTGACCGCGTGTCCACCGAGCGTCGGCGCTTCGGTGTTGTTGAATGCGCCGCGATACGCTTTGCCTATCGGCGTGCGCGCTGTCGATACGATGACTGCTTCTCTCATTATTTTTCCTTGTTGTCGGCTTGTCAGCCCAGGTCGATGCCGAGCTTCGCGGCGCCCTGTTTAGCAAATTTTTCGGTTTGCTCGAAACCACCCGTGAATTCCCGCATGCCTGCCTGGTCGTTAATGTTATCCCATGCCGCGGCGATTCCCTCGGGCGAGACATTGTCGGGGAGCAGGTTCACGCCAACGGTTTCGAAGCCCTTGAACACGGCGAAACTGCCGCCACCGGCACCCAATACCCTGCGGCTGGGGGCATCCGGGCCTGCAAGGAATACGATGGCCGGGCTGACTGCTTCGGGCGACAGTAGTTTGAATACGGGTTCCGGCAACAGACCTTCGGTCATCGCCGTACCCGCCGTCGGCGCCAGGCAGTTCACGCGGATGTTGTTCTTGGCGCCCTCGAGATGCAGCGTGTTCATGAGCCCCACCATCGCCATCTTCGCAGCACCGTAATTGGACTGGCCGAAGTTGCCGTACAAACCGGAGCTCGAGCTCGTGAACACGATGCGTCCGTAGTTCTGTTCACGCATGATTTCCCACACGGCCTTGGTGCAGTTGACGGTGCCCATCAGGTGCACTTCGATCACCAGCCGAAAATCATCGAGCGGCATCTTGGCGAACGTCTTGTCGCGCAGGATGCCGGCGTTGTTAATCAGGATATCGACGCGGCCCCAGGCGTCCATTGCCTGCTTCACCATGTGCTCAACCTGTTCGAAGTTTGCGACGTTAGCACCGTGTGCCATTGCTTCGCCGCCAGCGGCTTTGACTTCTGCGACTACCGCATTGGCATGCGCCGACTGCCCGCCGTCATCACCGAGATCATTGACGACAACTTTCGCGCCTCGCTCAGCCAGCGCGAGGGCATGACAGCGCCCGAGCCCCTGGCCCGCGCCTGTGACGATGGCCACCTGGCCGTCGAGTCTGATACTCATTCTGGTTCCTTTTCGTTCATTGGTTGATTGTCAGCCGACGACCATCATCGACAGGATTTCGGCCACGAGTGCCGGCGTTTCTTCGCCCTCGATTTCCACGGTAACGGCATATTTGATCAGCCAGTGACCGGGCTTCTTTTCCGTCACCTCGAGCACTTTCTGATGCGATCGAATGCGCCGGCCGACTCTGACGGGCATCAGGTAGCGAATTTTGTCGGACCCGTAGTTAATGCCCATGACAAGGTTTTCCGGCACGACGGCCGTTTGCGCATTCAGGTAAGACAGTAACGACAAGCTCAGGAAACCGTGAGCAATGGGTCCGCCAAATGGCGTCTGCGCCGCTTTTTCCGGGTCGACATGAATGAACTGGTGATCATTGGTGGCGTCGGCAAACTGGTTAACGCGTTCCTGGGTAATTTCCAGCCACGGTGACGGTTCCAGGTCCT
>Ga0224512_10001883_pt1 | contig 19671 bp, 16 predicted proteins | sample SF_May12_sed_USG_4_FD_169103 | JGI IMG/M metagenome (GOLD analysis project Ga0224512, IMG submission 169103) | Sediment microbial communities from San Francisco Bay, California, United States - SF_May12_sed_USGS_13 | ecosystem: Environmental > Aquatic > Marine > Sediment | place: USA... | reverse complement strand
GCATCGAAGTCCCCGACCGCCTCCCGGTGGTCGCGCTTCGAGACCTCGTCTTCTTTCCGTACATCGTACTCCCGATTCTGATCGGTCGTCGCCGTTCGGTGGCTGCCCTCGAGGCCGCGCAGGAGCAGGAAGGGCTCGTCCTGCTGGTGGCCCAAAAGGACCCAGGCGTAGACGATCCCGGTTCGGACGACCTCTTCAGGGTCGGCACGATCGCCCGGGTCGTTCAGGTCACGAAGCTCCCCGACGGAACTTCGCGCGTCGTCCTCGAAGGGCTCGGCCGAGCACGCATCAAGAGGCTCACGACGACGACCGAAGCGCTTCGAGCCACCATCGAGCTCTTCACTGCGTTCGAGATCGAGACCGGGGACGACACCGACTCGGTCGACGACTCGGAGGCGTACGCCGAGGCGCTCGTCGAGGAAAGCGACCCCGACCTTTCGGAGTCGAATCCCGAGGGGGGACACATCGTTCACCGGCGAACCGTGGACTCCCTCACCGATTCGGTGCGGCGTCTGTACGCGGAGTACGCGCGATTGCACGACCGCATTCCCGAGGAGCTCTCCGGTATGCTCTCGGCGGACGGGGATCGACTCCGGTTTGCCCACCTGGTGGCGGGACACCTCATCCTCCCATCGCTCGAAAAGCAGGAGCTGCTGGAGACGAGCAGCCTCTACGAGCATCTGGACGTTCTTCGGGAGATGCTGGTCCGTGAGCTCGAGATCCTGCGCATCGAACGGAAGCTCGACCGTCAGATCCAACTGCAGCTCGGCGGGAAGAACAGCCCCTTCGACCTCAGCCCCCGCCCCGCCGGTACGCGGCGCGAAGCCGCAAAAGAGGAGCCCGACGAGTGGGAAGAGATCGCCGAGCAGATCCGCCAGGTGGAGCTACCGACGCACGCCCGGGTGCGAGCCGAGAAGGAGCTCGCGCGCCTCCGGAAGCTGAATCCGGTCGCGCCGGAGGCGGCGGTCATCCGGACACACCTCGACTGGATCGTCTCGCTGCCCTGGATGGGTCGATCCGACGACAACCTGGACGTGGCGCACGCCGCGGGCATCCTCGAAGCAGCGCATTTCGGTCTCGGCGAGGTGAAGGAACGCGTGCTGGATCACGTCGCGGTGCTCTCCCTGGTGGGAGAGATGCGGGGTCCGATCCTCTGCCTGGTCGGCCCCCCGGGAGTCGGGAAGACGTCGCTGGGTCGAAGCATCGCCGAAGCGCTCGGCCGCGAGTTCGTGAGGGTCAGCCTCGGAGGCGTCCGCGATGAAGCCGAGATTCGGGGTCACCGGCGGACGTACGTCGGCGCGCTGCCGGGCCGGGTGGTCCAGGGGATGCGGAGAAGCGGGACAAAGAATCCCGTCTTCTTGCTCGACGAGATCGACAAGCTGGCCCGAGACTTCCACGGGGACCCCGGTGCGGCGCTTCTCGAGGTTCTCGACCCCGAGCAGAACAAGTCGTTCACCGACCACTATCTCGAACTCGAATACGATCTCTCGGACGTGCTCTTCGTCGCCACCGCCAACACCCTCCAAGGTGTGCCGGAGCCGCTGCGGGACCGAATGGAGGTGATCCGACTCCCCGGATATCTCGACACCGAGAAGAGGGAGATCGCCACGCGCTTCCTGTGGCCCCGGCAGGCTCAGCAACACGGACTCGGCGAGGGCACGATCGAGCTGTCCTCGGACGCGCTCCACGAGGTGATCGAGCGGTATACGAGGGAAGCGGGTGTGCGTGAGCTGAACCGGCGGCTCTCGCGCGTTGCCCGGAAGCTCGCCCGCTCGGTCGCCGACGGCGGTCCGGCGAGGGTCGTCGTGGAGGCCGCCCACCTCAAGGAGCTGCTCGGGCCCCCGCCCTATCAGCCCCCCGATCGTGACGAGGACGGTGACCGGGTCGGCATCGCGAACGGGCTCGCGTGGACCGCCGCGGGAGGTGCGGTGATGGACGTGGAGGTCGCCATCGTGCCCGGAGGAGGAAACCTCCGCCTGACCGGTACCCTCGGAGACGTCATGAAGGAGTCGGCCCAGGCGGCTGTGACCTACGCCCGATCTCGTTCTGCTCTGTTGGGCCTCGATCCTCACTTCCACGAAAAGATCGACGTCCACATCCACATTCCGGAGGGGGCGACGCCCAAGGACGGGCCTTCGGCGGGTATCACGATCGCGGTGGCGCTCATCTCGGCGCTCACCGACGTGCCGACGCGCGCCGACGTGGCGATGACCGGTGAGATCACCCTCCGCGGTCGCGTGATCGGCGTCGGGGGTGTGAAGGAGAAGGCCGTCGCCGCCCTTCGGAGTGGAATGAGGCGCGTGGTCCTACCCGAAGCGAACGCGACCGATCTCGAGACGCTTCCCGAAGAGGTGCGCGAGGGTCTCGTGTTCGACCTGGTGAAAACGATGGACGAAGTCATGGACGCGGTCCTTTCCACAGCGCCGGACCGCCCGGTAGCCGCAAGCACCAGTTTGGATGTGCCGCTGTCGCTGGGATGAAGATCCGGACGGTGGAATATGCCGGAACGATCGCGAAGCCCGGTGGACCGTCCCCCGGCACCTTGCCCCAGATCGCCTTCTCGGGTCGTTCGAATGTGGGAAAGTCGTCCCTGATCAACACCCTTCTTCGTCGCACCCGCAACAAGATCGCCCACGTTTCTGCAACGCCGGGCAAGACGCAGGCCCTCAACTTCTACTCGGTCAACGACGAGTTCTTCCTCGTCGATCTGCCGGGATACGGCTTCGCCCGGGTGCCCGTCGCCATACGGGACTCCTGGGCCCGCCTCATCGAGTGGTACCTAGGCGAATCCGGGGCCGTCCAAGGCGTGGTGCACCTGGTCGACGCGCGTCACGAGCCGACCGAACACGACCTGACGATGGTGTCGTACCTCGCCAAGCTCGGGCTACCGACCCTCGTGGTCCTCACCAAGATCGACAAGCTCAAGCGGAGCGAGCGAGCCGAGTCGATCCGACGCGCGCGGGAGGCTTTGGCGCTCGACGAGGCACAGCTACTTCCCTTCTCCTCGAAAACGGGGGAAGGACGGAACGAGCTTCTAGCGGCGCTGGAGGAGCTCGTGAAGGACCGGAAGGTCGTGGAATGAGCCGTGCACCGAAGGTCTGGGCCGGGCTTGCGACCCTCTTGACCGCCGCGTGCACGATCGCGCCCGCCCCCGAAGGGGGACTCTCGACCGCCGACGCCGACGCGCTGCCTCCACCGGGCTATGGCACGCTCAGGCAGGAAGAGATCTCCATGACCCTTCGGAGTCAGGACCTCGAGATCATGGTGACACCCCTCGCCGAGTCGATCATCGTGGTCACCGCCCCCGACACCTACGATCGCTTGTCGGGGATCGCCGAATCGCACCGGGCTTCCGCGCCACCCGACGGCACCCTCTTCCTGGTCTCGTTCTACACGCAGCAGCCCGAAGTGCGCTTCGTGCCTGAGGAGGTTCAGATCCTCTCGCGCGGCCTTCGACTGCGGCCGCTATCGGTCTCGCCGATTACGCCGACCTGGGGGCAGCGTCGCGTGCAGCAACGCCGGACCGAAATGGCGGTCTATGCCTTCTCGAGTGAAGCGGATCTCGAATCGGACCTCGCGCTCGCCTACGGGCTCGAGCAGGCGGGCACGTGGCCCGCGATTTTAGCCCGCGTTCAGGCCGAGCGCGCAAGAGCGCGGGCCCGCGCGGGCATCGGCACGGAGCGCCGGCGCTGACGTGACCGGCGGGCGATGCCCCGCCCGCTCGCGCCCAGCGTCCGGGGGTGGAGCAGGCCGCTACGTCTCCAACTCGTATTTCGAGATCTTCCGGTACAGAGTTCGCTCGCCGATTCCCAGGAGCTCGGCGGCCTTCCGTCGATTCCCATCCACCTGATCCAGAGCCGCCGCGATCGCCTCACGCTCCATGTCGTCGATGGTCATGCCCAGGCGGAACACCACGACGCCGCGCTCCTCCTCGTCGTCGGATTCGTCTGCGGCGCCCTGGGCGGGGAGCTCCGCGGCCCCCGGCGAGTAGGCCCCGATTTCGATGGCGCCCGGATAGGTGAATTCGTCCGGGAGTCCGCCCGTCGCCCGTGGGCCAACCCTGCCTACGATCGCACCGGCGTCCGCCGAACTTCCGAGGAGGTTACGGTATTCCTCGAACTCCCGACGGAGATCGTCTACATCGACTCGGAGCTCCACCAGCGTTCGGAATACGAACTCGAGCTCGGGTCGCAGTCGCCGTCCTCCTTCCTCGTCGGCCGGGCGGGCCACCGACACGGGAAGAAGTGACGTGCCACGGCCGGAGCGCACGTCCTGGGGGATGTCCTCCGGCCGGATGATGCGCCCGGGCGCGAGCACCACCATCGACTCCACGAGGTTCTTGAGCTCACGGATGTTTCCGGGCCAGCTGTAGTCGATGAGGATCTGCAGCGCCTCGGGCGAGATGCCCGGAAAGTCGAGGTCGTTGCGGTCGGACGCATCCTTCACGAAGGTCTCGACGAGCAGCGGGATGTCCGCGCGGCGCTCCCGAAGCGGGGGCAGCTGGATGCTCAGGACGTTGAGTCGGAAATACAGGTCCCGCCGAAAGTCACCGATGGCGACGAGCTGACGGAGATCCTGGTTCGTTGCGGCCACGATGCGCACGTCTACCGTGATCGGCGCCTCACCCCCAACCCGATGGAATTCCCGCTGCTCGAGCACCCGAAGGAGCTTGGTCTGCGTGGTGAGCGGCATCTCGCCGATCTCGTCGAGGAAGATCGTTCCGCTGTTCGCCAGCTCGAACAGTCCCTTCCTCGTGTCGATCGCGCCGGTGAACGAGCCTTTCTCGTGACCGAACAGCTCTGACTCCAGAAGCGTCTCCGAGAGTGCCGCCACGTTCACGGCGATGAACGGCTTGTGTCGGCGCGAGGAGAGATGGTGCAGCCCACGGGCGACGAGCTCCTTCCCGGTGCCCGATTCGCCCGTCACGAGCACGGTCGACGCCACGGGTGCGATCTGCACGACGCGCTCGAGCACCTCCCGCATGGCGTCGGTCTGCCCGACGATCCCCGTGATGTCCCGGAGGCGTTTGCGCTCGACGGCCCGACGCCCTAGGAGGACGACGTCCTGTATCGACGCCGACGGCGTGAACACCTCTTCGAACGCCGACCGCTGCCGAGCCGTGGGCACCTGCTCATCGATCATCGCGAAGACCGGGATGTGGAGAACGTCCTGGGCCTGCTCGGCGAGGGCAGTCCCGTCTTCGTCCGTGCCCCCGGTAAGGATGAGTAGCGCCGCCAGATCGTCCTGCGCGATCCGCTCGCGTGGGGTGACCAGCTCGGTCCGATATCCCGCCTTTCCAAAGCCGTCCTTGAGCTCACCCGCACGAGGCAGGTCGTGCGTGGAGATGAGGATGCGGGCGTCGTCGCTCACTCGCCCTCCTTCGGCGCCGCATGGGAGGGCTGGTCACCGCGAGCGAGCGCAACCGCGTGCTCGACGAGTGACCCGAGCACGTGCAGACCGTCGGAGACGCCCCCAGGACTCCCAGGAAGGTTCACGATCAAGCAGGTTCCTCGAAGACCGACGACCCCCCTCGAGAGCACGGAAAAACGCGTCGACTCCAGCCCGATGCGCCGAATCTCTTCCGCGATCCCCGGCACCTCTCGATCGATCACCGCTCGGGTCGCTTCGGGGGTGACGTCGCGGGGTGAAAGGCCGGTGCCGCCGGTCGTGACGACCAACGCCACGCCATCATCCGCCCACCGCACGAGTGTGGGCGCAATGACCGCCGTCTCGTCGGGAACGGTTTCCCGCTCGACCACCTCGAAGCCCCGTGCGCCACACCACTCGACGATCCGAGCCCCGCTGACGTCCTCCTGTTCGCCCCGTGCACAACGGTCGCTCACGGTGAGCACGCCGACGCGGACGGCGGACAAAGTCACGATGCGTCGCGAACGGACGGTTCGCTGGAATCGAAGAGGCGTACCATGAGCACTATCGCTTGATCGAGCCCTCGGTGTAGAACGGAGGCCGCTGCGTAACGGCGTCGACGAGCCGTCCCCGGGCGTCGATCTGTAGCGCGGTCCCGGGCTTCGCGAGCTCCGTGGGCACGTACCCGAGGGCAATACCGTATCCCAGCGTCGGGCTGACCGTGCCGCTCGTAACCGTTCCCACCACCGACCCATCGCGGACGATGTCATAGCCTGGACGCGGAAAGCCTCGACCCGTGAGTCGAAGACCGACGAGGCGACGCTCGATCCCGGATTCCTTCTGCCGAACGAGCGCGTCCCGGCCGATGAAATCGCCTTTGTCCAGCTTCGTGACCCAGCCGAGGCCGGATTCGAGCGCGGTATGCTTCTCGTCGAGGTCGTTGCCGTAGAGTGCGTACCCTACCTCGAGGCGAAGCGAGTCGCGGGCTCCCAGACCGGCAGGCAGAAGTCCGACGTCCGAACCGGCCGAGAGGAGCGCGCGCCACAGCTCGGGGGCGCGCTCCGCCGGAACGTACAACTCGAATCCGTCCTCGCCCGTGTACCCGGTGCCACTGATGACTCCCGGCACCCCGGCTACCTCGCCCTCGGCGAAGCGGTAGTACTTCACGTCGTCGACGTCCAGGCTCGCCAGGCCACGCAGGACCGCTCGCGCCTTCGGACCCTGCAGGGCGAGGAGCGCCGTCGCGTCGGATGCATCCTCGAGGGAGACGTCGAACGAGGCGGCGTGCTTCGAAACCCAGAGCCAATCCTTGTCGATGTTCGCCGCATTCACGACGAGCATATACCGGTCTTCGAAACGATAGACGAGGAGGTCGTCGATCACGCACCCCGAAGGCAGGCACATCGCTGAGTACTGCGCTTGGCCGACATCGATCTTGGAGGCGTCGTTCACCGAGATTCGCTGCACCAGGTCGAGGGCCTGCGGACCGCGAACGATGAACTCACCCATGTGCGACACGTCAAACAGCCCACACGCCTGCCGCACCGCCGCATGCTCGGTGGTGATTCCGCTCGGGTATTGCACGGGCATTGAGAAGCCGGCGAAGGGGACCATCTTTCCACCCGCCTCGACGTGCTCCGCATAGAGCGAGGTGTGTTTGATGCCGTCGGTCATGCGACGTGCTCCGCGGGTTCGGTGAGGGTCGGCTCGGGCCTCGTCCGACATGTTGACCGGCGTGTCATAGGATGTAGCGGCTCAGGTCGTCGTCTTCCGCCACCTTCTTGAGTCGCGCCTGGACGTAGTCCCGGTCCACGAGCACGGAGTCGGCCGCGGTCTCGGGTAGCTGGTACATGACCTCTTCGAGCAGCGTCGTGAGGACGGTCCTCAAGCGACGCGCACCGATGTTCTCCATACGGTCGTTGAGCTCCATCGCGATGCGGGCGATCTCGTGGATGCCGTCTTCGGTGAACTCGATGCGGGCACCCTCCGTGGAGATCAACGACTTGTACTGCTCGAGAAGGGCGTTCTTCGGCTCTTTGAGGATGCGGATGAACTCCTCCTGCCCGAGCGTCTGGAGCTCGACCCGGATCGGAAAGCGCCCCTGGAGCTCGGGAATGAGATCGGAGGGCTTCGAGACGTGGAACGCTCCGGCTGCGATGAAGAGAATGTGGTCGGTGCGCACCAAACCGTACTTGGTTGCCACCGTCGATCCCTCGACGATCGGCAGCAGGTCTCGCTGCACGCCTTCACGGCTCACGTCGGGCCCGTGGCCGCCTCGCTCCCCGGCGACTTTGTCGATCTCGTCGAGGAAGACGATCCCCATCTCCTCGGCCCGGTAGAGAGCCTCGTTCACGACCTCGTCCATGTCGACGAGCTTGTCGAGCTCGTCTTGGAGGAGGATCCGGCGCGCCTCGGACACGGACACGGTCCGCCGCTTCTTCTTCTTGGGCAACATCTCCTGCAGCATCTCGGTGAAGTTGTAGTCCATCCCCTCACCGCCGCCCATCGGCAGCATCATCCCGTCGATGGACGCGGACTGCGTCACCTCGATCTCGACCTCGCGCTCCTCGAGCTTTCCGTCCGCGAGGAGCTTGCCGAGCTTCTCGCGCGTGCGCTCCCTACGTTGCTGGAGGCCTTCTACCGGCTCGCCCGTCGACGCCGAGACACCTTGAGGACCGGCGACGAACACGTTCGTGCCGGACCCGTCCGAGGCCGGAGGGGTCGGTTCCGGATTCGTCACAGGGAGCAGAAGGTCGAGCAGCCGCTCATGCACGTGCCGCTCGGCGACGTCCTGGACCTCGTACTCCCGGTCGGCACGAACCAGGTTGATGGCGATGTCCACGAGATCGCGAATCATCGATTCGACGTCGCGCCCCACGTACCCGACCTCGGTGAACTTCGAGGCCTCGACCTTGAGGAAAGGGGCCCCGGCGAGTCGCGCCAAACGCCGAGCGATCTCCGTCTTCCCGACACCCGTCGGACCGATCAGGATGAGGTTGTTGGGTGCGATCTCGTCTCGCATCTCCTCGTCGACCCGCTGCCGGCGCCAGCGGTTTCGAAGGACGATCGCGACCGCCTTCTTGGCGTCGTCCTGACCGATGATGTACTTGTCGAGCTCGGCCACGATCTGGCGCGGCGTGAGCTCGTCCAGCCAGACGGGCTCGCCGGACGCCTCGTCGGTCGTGGTCGAGCGAGCCGAATCCGTGCGCTGCAGCGCTTCCGTCGTCATCCCTCCATTCCTCCGTCGCCGTTCAGCTCCAGGACGACGATATCCCGATTCGTGTAGATGCAGATGTCTCCCGCGATCTCGAGTGCGCGTCGCACGATCGTGGTCGCGTCGAGCTCCGAGTGCTCCTTGAGCGCACGCGCCGCGGCCAGCGCATACGAGCCGCCGGACCCGATCGCGAGCACCTCGTCGTCCGGTTCGATCACGTCGCCGGTGCCACTGACCAGGAACAGGTGATCCGCGTCGGCCACCGCGAGCAGGGCGTCGAGCCGGCGCAGGTATCGATCCATCCGCCAGTCCTTCGCGAGCTCGACGACCGCCTTGGGCATGTTCGCCGGGAAACGTTCGAGCTTCTCCTCCAGCTTCTCGAAGAGCGTGAAGGCGTCCGCCACCGCACCCGCAAACCCTGCGATGATCGTTCCGTCCTTCAGGGCGCGGACCTTCCGCGCGCTACCCTTCACGACCGTGTCTCCCATGGTGACCTGACCGTCACCGCCCATCGCGACCTTGCCGTGGCGGCGGACGGCGAGGACGGTGGTGGCGCGTACGTCGGGAAGGTTCATCGATTCTTGGACCGAGAGTGGATCGAAGGGACCGAAAGGGCCGAGCACAGCACCGAGCGGTGGGCGATCGAATCTAACGGTATAGCTGCCGATATGGCAGACGGCGGGGTCACCGTTGGGAAACGGCTCAGTCGGAGCGTGGGTGCGCGTCCTTGTACACCCGTAGCAGCCGCTCCTTGCTGGTGTGCGTGTAGATCTGGGTCGTCGAGAGTGAGACGTGCCCAAGTAGCTCCTTGACCGCCAGAAGGTCGGCACCCGCCTCCATGAGGTGAGTCGCGAAGCTGTGCCGTAGGGCGTGGGTCGAGAGACCCCGTGCCCCGGCCGCCCGTTCCAGGGCATCGCGTACCGCCGACTGAATCGACCGGCGGGAGAGCCGACCCCCTTCCTGGTTCACGAGGAGGGCATCCTGCTCGGGTGCGGCGACTTCACGTCGTCGCGGTTCGTACCGTCCGATGGCGCGGAGCGCGGAATCGGTCACGGGCACGATTCGTTCTTTGGAGCCTTTGCCGACCACACGGATCTGGCGAGCTCGCGTGCCGATCGCGGATCGGTCGACGCCGTGAAGCTCGGAGAGCCGAAGACCGCTTCCATACAACAGTTCGAGGATCACCAGGGTGCGCGTGCCCGCGAGCGTGTTTTCGGCCGCCCGCACCTCGGCGTACCCGAAGACGGTGTCTACGTCCGTCGGACTCAAATGGCCCGGGAGGCGCCGTTCGAGCTTCGGCGCGCGTACCGTTCGCCCGGGATTGGAGGGGATGCGCTCCTCCAAGTGCAGAAAGGCGAAGAACGAGCGGGTCGCGGCGAGCTTACGCGCGACGCTTCGTTTCGATAGTCCTTGCCGACTCAGCCAACCGAGGAAGGCACGTAGAGCCAGTCGATCGACATCGGGGTCCGACCACCTCCAAGACTCACGCGCGAGGTACTCGCACAGGAACGTCTCCAGCTGCCCCAGGTCCCTCCGGTACGCCTTCACCGTATTCTCCGCGAGTTGCCGCTCGTCGGCGAGATGACGAAGGAAGTCGGCGGCCTCCGGGCGGGGCACGCTCACCGGATCAACCGGTGGCCGTCGCGATCGGATGCCGAGCCGTGACACCGTGTTCGTCCATCCAACGAAGCAAGTCCTCCTGAGCGCGCTCGGCGAGCAGCTCGCGCTTCACGCGCTTGTCCTTCACGCGCTTCGAGAGAGGCTCGACCAATCCCCAATTCGAATTCATCGGCTGAAAGCGTCCAGGTGCCGCGTCGCGCAGGTAGCGGAGCAGCGCCCCGAGCATCGTGGTCGGCGGCGGCACGATCGGCTTCGAGCCGGAGAGCACCCGATCGAGGTTTATCCCCGCGAGGATGCCACTCGCGGCGGACTCCGTGTATCCCTCCACGCCGGTCAGCTGCCCCGCGAAGAGGGCGTCGTCGCGATCTTGCAGGGACCCCCACGCGGTGAGTCGCCCGGGGAAATTCAGATAGCTGTTCCGGTGGATGGAACCCCAGCGCAGGAACTCGGCGTGGGAAAGACCCGGGATCCCGGTGAAGATGCGTCGCTGCTCTCCGATCTTCAGCCTGGTTTGGAAGCCGACCATGTTCCACATCTGGCCTGCGCGATCCTCACGCCGAAGCTGCACCACAGCCCAGGGGCGATCGCCCGTGCGCGGATCGGTGAGACCGATCGGCTTCATGGGGCCGAAGCGAAGCGTGTCGTGACCGCGGGACGCCATGACCTCGATGGGAAGGCACCCCTCGAAGTACGGCACGTCGTCCCAGTCGTGGCCCGCGTGTCCTTCCCCAGCCCGGAGCGCCTCGATGAACCCGTCGTACTCCTCGCGGCTCATGGGGCAGTTCAGGTAATCGGCGTCCTCGTCGAAGCGCCCGGCCGCGAAGACGATCGAGTCGTCGATACTGTCCCGCTCCACGATCGGCGCGATGGCGTCGAAAAACGCCAGCCCTCCGTCACCGAGCGCGTCCTCGATCGCTTCGTACAGCGCTCCCGAGGTGAGGGGGCCCGTCGCGATGACCGTCGGGCCGGCGGGGATCGACGTGCACTCTTCCCTGACGATCTCGATGCGCTCCTCGGCCTCCACGGCCCCGGTCATCGCCTGGGAGAAGAGCGTCCGGTCTACCGCGAGAGCAGATCCGGCCGGCACCCGCGACACGTCGGCCGACCGCAACAGCACCGACCCCAGCGCGCGCATTTCTCTCTTGAGCTGGCCGTGCGCGTTGTGTAGAGCCTCACTCTTGAACGAATTGGTGCAGACGAGCTCCCCGAGATCGTCGGTCTGGTGCGCCTCTGTGCGACGAGAGGGGCGCATCTCGATGAGTCGCACGCGCCGGCCTCTCGCCGCGAGCTGGAGCGCCGCCTCACAGCCCGCGAGACCACCCCCGACCACGGTCACCTCGGGCGTCATGACTTCTTCTTCGCGCTCTTCTTCTTTGTCGGTTTCTTCTTGGCCGGCTTCTTCACGGCGCCGGCTTTAGCGCGTCGCTTACCCCCGCCCTTGGCGGCCTTCTCGACGAGCATCTCGAGGGCCATCGCCAGGTCGACGTCCTCGGGCTCCATGTCCTTCGGGATCGTCGCGTTGATCTTCCCGTCCGTGACGTAGGGGCCGTAGCGGCCCGAGAGAACAACGACCTCGGCGCCCGTGTCCGGGTGCGTCCCGAGCTCCTTGAGGGCGACCCGCTTCCCGGCCTGTTTCGCGTCCACCAGGGCGACTGCGTCCTCGAGCGACACGGTCCACAGCTCGTCGACGCTCTTCAGGCTGGCGAAGACCTTGCCTCGACGAACGAACGGGCCATATCGGCCGAGCCCGCTGACGATCTTCTCCCCCGACTTCGGATCCGCCCCGACCGTGCGAGGTAGCTGGAGCAGCTTCAGCGCATACCCAAGGTCCACGCTGGACGGCTCCACCCCGTCGGGCACGCTTACGCGCTTCGGCTTGTCGTCGTCGGACTCCGCCTCCAGTTCGACGTACGGGCCGTACGGGCCGACCTTCAGGCGCACCATGCGGCCCGCCTCGGGATGCGCACCGAGCTCCTGACCCTCCGGGTCGAAGCCGTCGAGCGAGCGCGTGCTCTTGCACTCGGGGTAGCCGGAACAGCCCAAGAAGCGTCCGAACCGGTTCCACCGCACCAGCATCGGGCGACCGCACTTCTCGCAGGTCTCGCCTTCCGCGGCGAGGATCTCCTTGATGATCTCGTCGGAGTTCGCCTGCCCCTCCTCGATCCGGGCCATGAGGCGCGGATAGAAGTCGGCGAGCAGCATCCTCCAATCGACGTTGCCCTCTTCGACCTTGTCGAGCTCACCCTCCATACGACTGGTGAAATCGGCGTCGAAGATGCTGGGCAGGACGCGGACCAACAGCTTGGAGACCACCTCACCCAGATCCGTCGGATGGAAGCGCCGCTGTTCGAGCTCGACGTAGCCGCGGTCGACGATGACCGAAATGATCGACGCGTACGTCGACGGGCGTCCGATGCCGAGCGCCTCGAGCTCCTTGACCAGGCTGGCCTCCGAGAATCGTGGCGGCGGCTGGGTGAAGTGCTGCCTCGGCTCGAGCTTCTCGAGATCGGCCGTGACGCCCTCCGACAGGTCGGGTAGTGGCTCCAGGTCGTCCAGTCGTCGACGGTCTCCCGCTTCGGTCGCCTCGAGGTACAGCCGGGTGAAGCCATCGAACTTCACGATCGATCCCGTCGCCCGGAACAGGTACGCGCGACCGTCGGCGCCCTTCAGCTCGAAGTCGGCGGTGGTCGTGTCGTAGACGGCCGGCGACATCTGGCTCGCGACGAAGCGGAGCCAAATGAGCTCGTACAGGCGCGCCTGGTCCGTCTCCAGGTATTGCTCGGCCTCGCTGGGCAGGAGGGTCACATCCGTCGGGCGGATCGCCTCGTGCGCGTCCTGAGCCGCCGCCTGTTGGCTCCCACCGTACAGACGGGGCGCGCTGGGCACGTACTTGCCGTCGAACTCGTTCGCGACCCACTCGCGCGCCTGATTCACCGCGGTGGCGGAAACGCGCGTCGAGTCCGTTCGCATGTACGTGATCAACCCGACCTGGCCTCGACTGCCGATCTCCTGACCCTCATAGAGGCGCTGCGCGTTCGACATGGTCCGGCGCGCGGAGTAGCGGAGACGCTTGGCTGCTTCCTGCTGGAGCGTCGAGGTCGTAAACGGCGCCGACGGGTTCTTCCGGCGCTCGCGGCGCTTGACGCTCGTGACCTCGAACGGAACCGACTCGACCGCCTCGAGCACGGACTTCGCCGAGCCTTCGTTCCCGAGCTTGAACGACTTCCCGTCGATGTGGTGCAGTTTCGCTTCGAAAGGCTGATCGTCCCGCCTGAGGTGCGCGAGGATCGACCAGTACTCCTCCTGCACGAAGGCGCGAATCTCGTCCTCACGCTCGCAAATCAGCCGCAAGGCCACGGTCTGGACACGGCCGGCCGAGAGACCGGGTCGGATCGGCTTCCAGAGGAGCGGGCTCACCTTGTATCCGACCAGGCGGTCCAGGATTCGGCGCGCCTGTTGGGCCTCGATCTTCTTGAGATCGAGCTCGCCGGGATTCGCGAGCGCGTGTTGCACGGCGCTCTTCGTCACCTCTCGGAAGATCACACGCTGGAAGCGGGAGCGATCCTGCTCGTATCCGAGCTGTTCGGCCACGTGGTACGCGATCGCCTCACCCTCTCGGTCGGGGTCGGTCGCAAGAATCACCGAGTCGGCGTTCTTCGCCTTCTTCTTGAGATCCGTGATGATCTTCCCCTTCCCTCGGATCGTCACGTACTTCGGCTCGAAGCCGTGTTCGACGTCCACGCCCAGTTCCTTCTTGGGCAGATCCCGGACGTGCCCCACGGAAGCCGCGACCTCGTAGTCGCTGCCCAGGTATTTGCCGATCGTCCGGGCTTTCGCCGGAGACTCGACGATGACCAGGTGCTTGCCGCCGTTATCGCTCATTCGGGATCGAATTCCATTCCGTGTGTTTCGAGGATCTCGAGGATCCGCGACGTGACATCATCTACCGCCCGACCTTCCGTGTCCACTCTGAGGGTCGCGGCCTCATACAGGGGAGTGCGCTCAATCAGGAGCTCACGGGCTCTTTCGATCGGGTCCTCGACGTCGAGCATCGGTCTCGCCCGAGCGTCGTCCTGGGCCCGCCGAACCGCCTCCTCGGGATGCACGCGAAGCCAAATCGACAGCGTACCCGCAGGCAACTCGCCCCGACGCTCGGGCGACGCGGCCCACCCACCCCCTGTCGCGACCACCGCCTCGGTCTCGACGAGGAGCAGATTCCCCACTTCTACTTCCAGAACCCGGAAGCGATCTTCGCCCCACCGGTCGAAGATCTCCTCGATCGACAGGCCGGTCTTTCGCTCCACCTCGGCGTCGAGGTCGAAGAACCGCCACCCGAGCCGCTCGGCGAGCCGACGGCCCACGGACGTCTTGCCGGCGCCCATGAAGCCCACCAGGACGATCCGGGAGATCGTTGGGGGGATCAACGCTCCGCGAACCCGCGCTCCGCCAGATACGTGATGTACGCTTCGAGGTTCCGCAGCACCTCTCCGACGGAATCTCCGCCGAACTTCTCGAGCACGGCATCCGCGAGCACCAGAGCCACCATCGCCTCTCCGACGACACCGGCCGCGGGCACGGCGCACACGTCGCTGCGCTCGACGGCGGCATCGCCCGCGGCTCCGTCGCGCAGATCGACGCTGGGCAGTCGAGTCCGCAATGTCGAGATCGGCTTCATCGCGCCCCGCACGACGAGGGGCTCGCCGGTCGTCACACCACCCTCCAACCCCCCGGCTCGGTTCGAGGCACGTCCGATGCCACCGGTACGGGGCTTCTCCTCCGCTCGAACGATCGCGTCGTGGACGTCCGACCCAGTGCGCAGCGCGTTGACGAAGCCGGACCCGAGTTCGACGCCCTTCACCGCTTGGATCGATAGGATCGCTTGCGCCAGTCTGCCGTCGAGCTTGCGGTCCCAGGAGACATAGCTGCCGAGGCCGACGGGCACTCCCGTCGCGACCACCTCGAAGACCCCCCCGAGCGTATCGCCGGCGTCTTTTGCCTTGTCGATCTCGAGCGTCATCCGCTCCGACGCACCTTGGTCGAGGCAACGCACGGGGCTCTTGTCCGCCGCGTTGTTGAGATCGTCGGGAAGCTCGACCACGTCGGCGACCACAGAACCTATCGATGCCACATGGCTTCCGATCGTGATGCCGAGCTCGGAGAGGAACGTCTTCGCGACCGCGCCACATGCCACCCTGGCGGCCGTCTCCCGCGCGCTCGCCCGTTCGAGCACGTCGCGCACGTCGCGCCGGTCGTACTTGAACGCGCCAACGAGATCGGCGTGGCCCGGTCGTGGCAGGTAGTGCGGACGCAGAGCCTTCGGATTGCCTTCCGGATCGGGTGGATCATGGCTCATGGCCGTGGTCCAGTTCTCCCAGTCCTTGTTCCAGATGACCATGGAGATGGGAGACCCGAGCGTCTCTCCGAGACGCACGCCGCTCAACAGCTCCGCCCGATCCGACTCGATCTTCATGCGCCGGCCGCGGCCATAGCCACCCTGCCGACGCGCCAGCTCCGGATCGACGTCGCGCACCATGCTCAGGTTCAGTCCGGCGGGGACGCCCTCGATGAGCGCCGTCAGGCCCCGACCATGGGATTCGCCCGCTGTGTGGAAGGAGATCCGTCGCATGTTCGGAGCGAGAGGCCGTTGGCGGGAGGGGAGGGCGCGGATCAGGCCGCAAACGAGCAAAGGCCCGGCGGATGCCGGGCCCGATGCGGTCTGACCAGAACCTCCTATGTATAAAGGAAGGGGCGGCCCGGGTCCAAGACCGAACCGCCCTTCCGCGTGCTCAGCTGATCGTGACGCTGACCGTGTCAGCCCCGATTTCCCCGAGGGCGTCCGACACCTCGACGATGATGTTCGCGGAACCCGCCGTCTGCCCTGGGGCAGCTCGCAGGTAGTTGCTCAAGGTGACCACGACCAGACCGTTGAGGTCGGCGGTTTCCTGGGTGTAAAGCACGCTCCCGGAGCCCTCCGCAACGCCCTTGTACGTGGCCTGATTCCCGCCGCTCGGCGCGTTCACGTTCGCCTCGATGAGAATCGAGTCACCGACCGCGATCGTGAAGCCGACGCTCGGCGTGGTGATCTCCACGGTGGGACCCGTCTCGCCCCCCGTAGCGGAGATCGTGAACAGGTTCTTGCCCTCACACGCCGACAGGATCACGATGCCCACGGCCGCTGCGATCGCGGCTCGGAGGCGTCCCCTTCCATCGAAGGTTCGCTTCATGGTCTTCACGTCCTAGAGCGGGCCTACAGCCGGCTACGCACGATGTGCGGCGTAACGAGGATGATCAGATCGCGTTGGATCTCCTGATCTCGACGAGTCCGGAAGAGCGCGCCGATGAGCGGAAGGTCCTTGAGCAACGGGATCCCGGCGACCGCCTGCGTACGCTCGGTCTGAGTGAGGCCGCCGATCACTACGGTCTCACCGTCTTCGACGAGCACGCGCGTCTGCGCCCTTTGCGTCCGGAAGATGAAGCCCGCGTCCGAGTCCGCCAGTTCCGCCGCCGAGCGCTCCGCCTCGACCTCGAGAAGGATGTGCCCATCGGCGGTCACGTGTGGGGTCGTCCTCAGAATGATCCCGGTCTCCTGCTGGGTCACCTGTGCGGTGGGGAAGCCGCCACCCTCTCCGCCCGTGCCCCCGGCGCCCGCGTCGATGGTTCGGATCGGCGTCAACTCACCGACCAGGATCTCGGCCAGCTGGTTGTCGAGCACCGTCACCTGGGGTGTCGCTTCGATATCACTCAGCTGGACCGACTCGAGAGCGTCGATGAACGCGATCAACTGGTGCCGCCCGAGCACGAGCGACGTCAGAAGCTGCAGCGTGGGCGACGCCACTCTCTGGGTCGCGTTGCCGAGCGCGGCCACCGAGTTTCCGCCGAGCGCCACGACCGCTTGTCCCTGGTCGACGAGGTCGAGGTCACCGTCCCCGTCCGTGTCGGCGAATCCCGACGAGAGGCTGTTGAACTGGTTGCCGCGCGAGTCCTTCAACTCGTACGTGACACCGAGCTCGTCGAGGTCCGTTCGGTTCACGAAGATGATCTTCGCCTGAATCGATACCTGCGGCGTCTGAACGTCGAGCTCAGCCAGGAGCTGCGTGATCGCGTCCTGCACGCGAGCGATGTCCGAAACGATGAGCGTGTTCGTCCCGGTACCGACGGTCACGTCCCCGCGGTCCGTCAGGAGCGGTTGAACCGCGGTCGACACTTCCGTCGCGGTGGCGAAGGAAATGCGGTGCGTCCGTGTGAGGATCGGCTCGATCGCCTCTCTGTCGTTGAGGTCCGTGATGTTGTCGACCCGGATGATGCCCGAATCGTCCTCTTCGGCCGCGAGACCCTGACCCTGCAGGATGGTCCGGAGGGCGATGTCCCACGGCTGATCGTTGATGTCAGCGGTGACGAAGCCCGTGACGTTCGAGCCCGGAACGATCGACTTGCCCGAGAACGCGGCAAACGCCAGAAGCACGTCGTTGATCGGCGCCTCGGTCCAGGTTACCGAGATCCGACGTGCCTCCTGAACCGGCACCTGCTGCGACACCGGCACCATCTCCGTCGGATCGAAGCGCGACATCGCGCCCGACGACCACGGCTCGAAGTCACCCGTCGGATTCTCCAACGAAACGCGGAGACCGCGTGAATCGGGAATCACGCTGTAGCCGAGTTGGCGATCCAGCACGAACACCACTCGGACCACGTCCTCAGAGTACTGGCTCGTCCGCATCGACAAAATGCCACCCCGATTCACGGAGGCGAAGTCGTCCTGCGGTAGCGCGTGCGTAGCACCCATCAAGTCAATCACCAGACGGTGCGGACCCTCCATCGTGAAGTCTCGATACTCGACTTCTCCGCCGATGGAGATTAGGACGCTCGTCTGCGATGCCATCGGGGTGATCGTCAACTCGGTGACGGGCCCACCGAGGGCCAGGAGCGTGCCCGCCCAAAGAGCGAACATCGACGTCATGAGGAGCCTCCCTGGCGCCTGGAAACGAAGTTCATGGTCTCTCGTTCAACTGAGTCGAAAACTTCCACGTCCACGATCACGGAGTCACGCCGGATTTCCACGACCGTCGTGTTGCCGATGCTCTCACCCACCCTCAGGTAGTACGCATCGCCGTCCACGGCGCTCATCGTACCGTCCTCTGCGACTTGAACGCCGCCCGTGCTCAACACGGCGACGCTGGCAGACGGATCGGTCGAGTACATGAGGCCAATGAGGCTGAGCTGTTCGAAGCGCGGACCGCCACCGCCGGGCCCCAAGAGGGGTCGGAACGGGTTGCGACGTGTGAATTGCGGGTACTGAAACACCTCGCGCTCGAACACGAGCTCCGTCCCTTCGGCACGAGCCGGAGGGGGTGTCTGTGCGTCCCCTGGCGCGGGTACGGCCAACGCACCCCCGGTCAGCACCGTTGCGGCGATCAAGTGAACCGGTCTCATGATCTGATCAACCTCCGGGGAGGGCAGCCGGCGGAAGCGCCGCCTGATCCGGGAGCACGTAGGTCTCGATGCGGAAGTTCGCCTGCACCGGCGACTCCATATCGGGATACGTAGCGGGCGTGGAGAAAAGCTCGAGATCGACCTGCACGGGCGTTACGATCCGGGAGAGGCTGGCGACCTCCGTGAGGAAGCGAGCCACCCTGTGGTACTCTCCCACGACGGTCATTTGATAGCCGCGCCGATTGTACGGACCCGCGGACTCGGCCGGTTCGGGATTGAGACCCTGAACCTCGATGTCCGCGGCGCGTGCCCTTCCCTGGATGTCGTCCAGCAGGACGGGGACCTCTTCTTGCGCCGGAATCAGTTCTTCCAAGCGGCTCACGTGCCGCTCGTAGAGCGCCATGCGTTGCTCTAGCTCCCCGCCTCGTCCCTGAGCCAAGATCACGCCCGCCTGGCGGTTTTGAATATCCAGGGACTCGATGCGATCACGAACCACGTCGTTGTCCGCGTCCTTCGGAGTGAGGTAGTACATCCGGAACGGCACGATCGCGAGCAACAACAGGAGCCCGATGATCATGTAGTTCCGCTGCATCGGGTCGGCCGGATTATACCATGCCATGGGTCAGTTCCCCGCCCCGACGGTCTGCGCCTGCACAGCGCCGTCGTCAAAGAGTGGGACGGTCTCCAGCTCACTGATGTCCGGCGACTCGTACGACATGATCAACTCGAACATGTACACGAGGTCCTCTGGACTCTCCTCGGACGCCTGCTGCTGGATCGTCTCCGGGTCCACGCCCCGTAGGAAGCGAGAGGCCTCGAGACGTCGGACGAAGTTGGTGATCGCATAGATGGACCCTGCCCGGCCGGCAACTCGGATCTGTAGCGGGTTCTCTCCCGCATAGATGATCTCGCGAAGCCAGGTGTAGTCCGGCACCGCAGCCGCGATCTCGTCGAGGATGTGGGGCCAGGTGTAGCGGTCCGCGTCGATCTCCTGGATGATGGCCACGCGCGCTTGGATGGAATCGGCGCGAGCACGGAGC
>Ga0224512_10001882_pt1 | contig 19674 bp, 16 predicted proteins | sample SF_May12_sed_USG_4_FD_169103 | JGI IMG/M metagenome (GOLD analysis project Ga0224512, IMG submission 169103) | Sediment microbial communities from San Francisco Bay, California, United States - SF_May12_sed_USGS_13 | ecosystem: Environmental > Aquatic > Marine > Sediment | place: USA... | reverse complement strand
CGGTGACGAACGCGCTGTCGCCACCGATCAGCGCGGTGAGGGAATGTACGATCGAATCGAGAACACGGCCCTGCTCGAGAACTACCGCCACCGCAGACGCGACGCCGATCAGCATCGTCGCCATCAGAATCTTCTTCATGCCGCTGACAAACGCGCCGGCCGCTTCGCTCGGCGGGATGCCACCTGCGGCGGCAGCGGCAATGCTCAGTGCGATGTAGTACGCCGACAGCTCTGTATGCCCCCAATGCCAGCGATTCGATGCGTACACCAGGAACGCGACGCCGACGATAAGTGCGGACAACACAAGTTTGTGGCGCAGCGACAAGTCATCGTGGTTGATGTCGAGCGACGCAACCGCGTTCACGCCTTCGCGCCGGATCATGTACAGAACGAAAAGGATGCCCGCTGTAATGAAAACCAGCAGGAATGCGAATCGCACGCCAGCGCCACTGAATATCTGCAGCCCGACCAGCGGCTGCGCGATGCTGAGGGGTATCGGATTCGTAACTGACGAGAGATATCCGGCTTTTACCGCTACCGTTACGATGGCGAGCCCGATGACATTGGACAGCCCGAGCCGCGTCGCCATCGCCACCATAATCGGAATGATGAGCAAGTATTCGGAGGCAAGACCGAGAAAACTGCTGCCGGCTGCGAACACCAGCATCAACGCTGGCACCAGCACGTAGACATTGCCGCGCACACTGCTCAGTAATTTTTCGAGGCCGGCATCGATAGCCCCGGTATGCGTGACAATACCGAACATACCACCAATGATGAGCACCATGAAAATGAGACCTGCCATGCGCTCGAGGCCTACCGGAATTGCGAGCGCCGTTCCGATCAGGCTAACAGGAGCGACCTCGTTTTGGTGCTCGGATGGAATGACAAACAGGCCAAGGACCGACGCATTTTTTTCCAGCGGCTGGTAGCTGCCGGGCACGACCAGTCGGCCGTCTCGCTCGAATGCACCTGAATCAACGATGTAGGTCAGGGCCGTGGCAAGCAACAGAATGCCGATCATGATCACGATCGGATTAACGTGCTGAGCGATTTTCGGCGCTTCGGATGGCTTCTTCATCGGGAGCGAAATTCCAGTTAGGCGCGACTTGGATACTACGTTATCGGGACGAAGCGAAGCACCTCCGCCCGAGCGCGGAGTCCGCGCGGAGGTGCTTCAAATCATCAGAGCGCCGTGTCGTACGTCAGCTGCACGTAAGTGAATCGACCCACCGGATTATAAGTGTTCTGATCGAAGTTGATATTCGTGTTTGCGATCGACGAGGGCGGCTGTTTGTCACCGAGATTGTCGATGCCAACCCTGAGCGAGAAGTTGTCGTTGAACCGATACATGCCCGCGATGTTGTGATAAATGCGGCTCGGAATCTTGCGCGGGCTGCCACCGGCGTTTTCCGTTGTCGAACCGATGTATCGGGCTGAATAGTTGGCATTCCACGCCCCTTGAGTCCACTGCGCGCGCAGCAAACCGCGCCACTCGGGATAGGACTCGCGATTAGCGGACGTGCCGACCTTGTCCTCGACAAGCACGCTGCCGTCACTAAGCGTGGATTCGTCGACCAGTTCACGTAACTTTGACATCGACAGCGTCATGTCCAACGCGCCAGGACCCACATCGCTGCTATATCGAGCGACGATGTCCATGCCTTTCACCTGGGTCCTGTTCAGATTGATCGGTCCGTCGATCAGATCCACGATCTCGCCGCTGGCATCACGCTCGATAAAGTTGCAACGCTGACCGGTCACTGCGCAAAGATCCAGCAGGTTCTGCGCGCCGTATTCGCTGATCGTGTCGTCAATCTCAATATCGTACCAGTCGAAGGTCAGGCTGAGGCCCGCAACCCCTTCCGGCGTATAGACAAATCCGTACGACACGTTCTCGGACGTCTCGGGATCCAGCGTCGGGTTCCCGCCGACTGTTGCCGGCGCATTGCCTGCAATCTGTACGTACGTTGCCGGTACGTCCGCGCAACCCGGCAGACCGGGGGCGCCGCCGTTGCCGCTGCACGGGTCGGTCACCGGGATGGAGGTTGCCCGTGTCCCTTCGAAAAGCTCAAGCAATGAAGGTGCTCGAAATCCTTCCGCCCAGGTCGCCCTGATCAAAAGAGAGTCGACCGGACGGTAGCCCACACCAAACTTGCTGTTGGTGGTGCTGCCGAAGGTGCTGTAATCCGAGTAACGCGACGCCACATCGAAAACCAGGCTCTGCGCGCCGGGTCGGTCGGCGAGCAGCGGCACACTGAATTCTACGTACAGCTCATTAAGATCGTAGTCGGCGTCAGTGCCGTCACGAGGCGCCGAACTAGTCGTGCGGTAGGTGTTGACCCGAGGCGTGGAGTTGATGGTCGAATCCGGCGTGTCCAGGCCGAGTTCTTTGCGATGTTCGAGGCCTGCCGCAAATGCGAGCGGTCCGGCTGGCATGTCCAGCAGGTCCCCCGTCACGTTGAACGTGAAATCAGTCTGTTCCGCCTTGTTGACATCACGCCCCGTGAAATTGATGTAATCAATCATCGGCGGAGTAAGTGGATTAAACAGATTCACCGGAACGCAACCAGCCGCGAGATCGGAGACGTCAACGACGATGCCGCTCGCGTCGCAATTCAACAAACCCAGCGCAAGTCGGTCCAGGTGCACCTGGTTGACAGACGTGAAAGTCGCCTCGTTCTCGGCAAACGACAGGAATGTGTCCCAGTTCCACGAGTTGCTGAACTCGCCCTCGAGACCGACGCCAATGCGAAGGGTCTCGACATCTTGCACGTTGTCGCGTTGCCCGTTCTCGACCATGAAGCTGTCGTGCCGGAAGTCCGAGCCGGAAAATTCTATGCCGAAAGGATTCACCGCCGGATCGTTGGCGATGACGAAACCGCGACTGCCGCCGCGAACAGGTGACAGTGCCGCGGAAAACAGCTGATCGGACTGTCTTTCGGTGTACAGCGCCTCGACGGCAAAGATCAGCGTATCGCTGATCGCCGTGCGGCTCTGTGCGAATATGGAGGTGCGTTCGAGAGGGCCAACAACATAGTTGTTGTTGTAGCGATTGAATCTGTCGGTCGCGGTGTCGACGGCACGCCAGTTCGCGATAACGCTGCCATCAGCTCCCGGATCTCGCGTAATCCCCGCGGTCGGTGGCGTGAAACCCACAACGGCCTCGAGGCCCGCTTCGCGGAACAAACCTTCGGGTGTGCCGACGGCCAGGCCGTTGAGCGGAATCGCCGTCAGCGAGCGGTCCTGAGTGTAGATAGGGTCCTGGTCGACATAGGTGACAGCAACCATCAGGTTCGTATTGCCGACGTCCTTGCCGAACAGCAAATCGATATTCGTCGTGTCGCGGTCGCCCTCGCTGCTGCCGCCGAAATAGGCTTTGGCGCGAAGGCCTTCGAAATCCTTGTAAGTCTGCAAGTTGATGACGCCGCCGATGGCGTCGGCACCATAGATGGCGGTCGCGCCATCCTGAAGTACCTCGACGCGCTGAATCATGGCCTGCGGGATCGTATTCATGTCGACGAAGTCACGGAAGCCACGCGTGCCGGCGCCGTTCACCCAGCGGTGCCCGTTGACAAGCACGAGGCTACGGTTTTCGCCAATGTTTCGCAGATTGATGCTGCTCGAGCCATGGCTCGTTCCTGCCGACCCGTTGGAATTAAGGCTTGAACCCACGGAGGGCATCGTCTGCAGTGTCTCCCCGATAGACAACGAGCCGTCGATACGCAGATCGTCTTCGCTGAGTGATTGCACCGGGCTGTTCGACACTTCGTCCTGGCGCTTGATGCGCGAGCCGGTAACTACGACCTCTTCGATCGAAGCGCCCTCATCGCTTTGCGCTGACGCCGGCAGACCATAAAGTGTCGCGAGCGCGCCGAGCAGCGTTAGCGAAATAGTTTTTCTTGCGCTGAATAGATTAATCACTATGACCACCCCCTGGCATGAATCGGTCCGGCGCCTTATGGTCGCTCCGGTACCCACACGTTTTCGTCGAGTCTAGCGAGGCATCACAGGCCATGCTATATGATTACTAATAGTCATCAGTGTATAAGCTTTTGTTATAGTCAACGCGTTCCCCGAAAGGGGCAAGACAAACGACGAAACAGCGATGAGAAAGAACCAACATGCCGCCTTTAGTACCAACCTGAGAAGCCTGGAGTGCTTTCGGACCATAATCGATCAGGGTTCGGCAACAGCGGCCGCCAGGCACCTGAAGCTCACGCAGCCGGCGGTCAGCCGGTTGCTTGCTGTGCTGGAGGGCGCGGTCGGATTTCCTCTCTTCCACCGCAGTAAAGGGCGCCTGATTCCGACTGATGAAGCATTGACGTTTTACAAGCAGGTCGATATCGCGTTGCAGAGTATCGATCGCGTATCCGATCTTGCGCGCAACCTTCGCAATTCAGACTTCGGGGAACTGACGATCGTTTCCCCGCCGACCTTCGCCGAAGGCATCCTGTCGCGCGTGATCTCCTCTTTCATCAAACAACATCCCAACGTGCGCGTGAACCTCGACTCCGAAAGCGTCGAAATCGCGCGGGACATGGTGGCCCTGCGTGCAGTCGACTGCGGTTTCATCAAATTGCCGGCCGAGCATCCGGGCCTCGTTTGCAAACCGTTGATCTGCTCGGGCACGGTCTGCGCTTTGCCACGAGGCCATTCCCTCGCGTCACGCCAAACGATCAAGGTCGCCGACCTTGCCGGTGAGCCACTGATACTGCTCGGCAAGGGTCGTGTGTCTCGCCAGCAGATCGATGATGCTTTCGGAAACGCCGGTGTCGACATGAATGTGCGTATTGAAACGCATACCGTGGGTACGGCCTGCGCCTTCGCCAGGGATGGATCCGGCATCGCGATCATCAACGAGATGCTGGGGCTGCTGTACGCAAACCGCGACATCGTCTTCCGTCGCTTTAGCCCTGACGTAAAGCACGCATACGCGTTTATGACGTCTACCGACGCACCGATGACACGGGTTACGCAGAAGTTTTACGAGTATTGCCAGGATTATTTCGCCGCTAACCGGGAATCGTTCCTGCTGAGGACATAGGACTTTGATGGGAATGGTGGCCAGGGCGGGAATGGATCGCTCGCTACGCCAGCTCGCACTGCGTGCGTCCGTCGGTACGAACCGCCTCGGTTGCACCAGCGACACCCGGAGTTAGCGGCGCGTCGCTCCCTGATCTCTATTTGCTTAGCTCTTCGCGGACCAGGTCAGCCAAGTGCTGCCGGCCAAAGTTGGGCAACTGCCGGCCATTGACAGAATATTCCGGCGTCGCGCTGACTCTCAGGGCAATGGAGTCTTTCTTATCCTGTTCAATGCGCAGCAGTACTTCCATCGCGTTTATGTCGGCCATCAGCTGCTCCATGTTCAAGCCCACACTCACGCACTGTTTGACCATGGGATAAAACAGGGCACAGGTCTCGCACGCCCGCTCGAGAAACTCCACGATGTGCACCTTGGCACCCGGGTCGCCGAGCGTTGGCGAATGTTCGCTCGCGAGGGCTGCCAGGCGCGCTGCAGACTCGGCCTGCAGCGACTCGGCGTTGTCACTTTCGTACATGAAAGTCGCTGCGACGAGAGCAAGCAACAGAACCGCGATGGCAACGGCGACGAGACGCGCTCGACTGATGCGGTTCTCGGCCCTCACTTGCTATTGCCTGCAGGCAGCGTGGGACGGCTCAGGACAAATACGGCCGCAGCACCCAGGATCGCAATCTGACAGACGATGACCCACGACGGCGCAACGAACCTTGGACGGCAGTCGAGCCGCAGGATAGCCCTCGGACTCAGCCGATCCGTACCCATCGAACCACCGACACGCGGATTTTCAGAACGCTAAGTGGTTGAGTCCGTTGTTATTTATCAACCAGTTACCGGGGCGTCCGTTGCTTAGATTGCACCACTGTGCATAACGATGCACAGCTGATACACGCAAAATTCACGCACGGCTGTTGAATCTGTCCCGACAGGTGAGCCATTCATTGGGAGACAGAAACGCCGTGTACGCCCACTGCTTCACGCCTCGTGGACATCATGCATCCGTAGGACACGTGTTAGAATGGCTGCTTCAGTCTGTTACTTCAATATCGAGCGTCGGAAATATATCCGAATGCTGCAACCGCAAAAATCGATCGCCCTTATCGGCTCCTACCTGCCAAGGCATTGTGGTATCGCCACATTTACTGCTGATCTTGCCAGTGCGATCCTCGAAAACAGCCCAACAATTGATTGTTCCATTGTCGCCATGAATGATCGACCGCAGGGCTACGAGTATCCGGATGAAGTGCGATTCCAAATCGGCCAGAACAACCTGAGCGAGTATCGTCTCGCTGCGGACTTCCTCAACGTCAGGAATCCAGCAGTAGTTTGTCTACAACACGAATATGGAATATTCGGCGGCCAACGCGGCAGCTTCATTATCGAACTCGCCCAAAATCTGAAAACTCCCCTGTTTACGACCCTGCATACGGTATTGAGAGAACCCTCGGCAGAGGAGCGAAAAATAATTACCCAATTATCGATGCTTTCCGCCGGCTTGGTCGTTATGAGCGAACACGCCGCCGATTTTCTTCGAGATATCTATCAGGTTCCAGAGAGCAAGATAACGCTCATACATCATGGGGTTCTCGATGTTCCGTTTTTGGACCCGGATCCTTGCAAAACTAAACTCGGGGCAGACGACAAGACTGTAATCCTGACGTTCGGCCTGCTGTCACCGGGAAAAGGCATCGAATTCATGATCGATGCGCTGCCTGACATCGTTAATTCACATCCGGACGTGCTCTATTACGTCATCGGCGCTACGCATCCTCATTGCAAGGCCGAAAGCGGCGAGGATTACCGATTGAGTTTGCACCATCGTGCCAAGGAATTGGGCGTCGACGACAACATTGTGTTTCATGATCGGTTCCTGGAGCGCGACGAATTGCTTGAGATCATTCGGGCTGCCGATATCTACGTAACTCCATACCTGAACGAGGCTCAGGTTGTATCCGGCACGCTCGCCTACGCGGTCGGCGCCGGCAAAGCTGTCGTGTCCTCCCCCTATTGGCACGCACAGGAAATGCTGGCCGATGGGCGCGGCAGGCTCGTGCCGTTTAGAGACTCGCGAGCTCTGTCGCAGCAGATTAATCAACTGCTGGCCAATCCGGAGGAACGCCTCAGGATTCGCCGGGCAGCTTATGATTATTCGCGACCAATGATCATGAAAGAAATGGGCCGCAATTATCTCGCTCTGTTTTCGCAGGTCAAGGCGCCACATGTTCGCACGCGCAATCAGCCGGTGCTGGAAACGTTGAGCCGGCACGATCAGCGCCTGCCGCGTTTAAATCTGCGGCATCTCCGCTGCATGACAGACCAAACCGGCATGCTCCAACATGCGAAGTTCAACGTTCCCAATCGAAGCCACGGATACTGTGTCGACGACAATGCGCGGGCACTGATTGTGGCTGTCAGAGCGCATGACCTGGATAAGACCGATACTTCACTGACGGATTTGTCATCGATCTATCTTAGTTTTCTGGATGATGCGTTCGATTCGGAGACCGGCAGATTTCGTAACTTCATGTCTTATGAGCGTAAATGGCTGGAGTCCATTGGCTCCGAAGATTCTCACGGGCGGGCGCTTTGGGCCCTCGGCGTGACCGCTGGCTGGGGACATAACCCGGGTCAGGTCGCTCTCGCGACCGAACTCTTTCACGACGCCCTGCCGGCGCTCACGAACTTTTCGGATTCCCGCGCCATTGCGTTCCCTATCATTGGCATGCAGGCGTACCTTCGCAGGCACGAAAACGATCATGAGGTCCGTGAGCTGATGAAATCACTGGGCGACAGGCTGCGGGACCGATTCCGGCAATTCGCCACCAAAGATTGGCAATGGCACGAAGCGGAGCTGAACTACGATAATGCGCGCATACCCGAAGCATTGATGGCCTGTGGTCGTTTGAGTAACGATGATGACATGTTGAAGACCGGCATCCGCGTGCTCGAGTGGTTAAGAGACATACAGCTCGATCAAACTGGCGGATGGTTCGCACCGGTTGGCAATCAGGGTTGGTTCCCCAGGTCCGGACGCAAAGCACAATACGATCAACAGCCTCTTGAAGCGGCCGCCATGATTGGCGCCAGTATTGAAGCCTATGATTGCACGCAGCATGAGGAATGGGTGGAGCTGGCATTGACCTGCTACAACTGGTTCCTGGGCAAAAATGATCAACAAATGAAGCTTTATGACCATGCCAGTGGCGGTTGCCGTGACGGGCTCATGAGCGACGGTGTCAATGAAAATCAGGGCGCGGAATCGACGTTGTCGTACCTGTGCTCGCTACTCGCCCTTTATAATCGGCGAGGATTGACGGCGAATCAGAAAAAAGTTGCGGAAGCAGCCGCCGATAGGCGCATCACGGAGCGGTCGGATGCCGCCTAGGGTCCTTCTAATTTCCCATGAGCCTTGATAACAGCTCTGGTATGAAGACAGTAGCAACCCTGCATCTTTGATCCGCAATACCGTAAGGCAAGATCAATGTATCCTTGTGAATCATGCAGCCACAAGTATAGACCACGTTGGGTACGTAGCCGTCCCGCTCATGCTCATCAGGTGATAGTATCGGATCGTCCAGTCGACCGATGACCTGCGTAGGATCGTCAAGATCCAGGAGCTGTGCCCAAATACTGTATCTGCGCATCGGCCCGACGCCGTGGAAAAGCGCCAGCCATCCTGCAGACGTCTCTACCGGCGATCCACAATTACCGACCTGTACAAACTCCAGCGGATGGTTGGGCTCCTGCAGGAGTTGCGCTTCATCCCAAAAGCGAACATTGTCCGAAAACATGATGTAATTATTAACGCCATCCTGGCGTGACAACATCACGAATTTGCCGTTGATCTTTCTCGGAAATAACGCCATACCCTTGTTCTGTGCGGCTATGCCACTAAGTGTATGCATCTTGAATCTTAGAAAGTCGGTGGTCTCGAGTAACTGCGGCAGGATGTCGAATCCATTGTACGCGGTGTACGTCGCGTAGTAAGCAACTGATCCGTCGTCATCAACGAAACGCACGAATCGTGCATCTTCGATACCTCTGCTCTCGTTTTCCGACACCGGGAAGATGACTCTCTCGGAGAGCGGTTCATCAGCGTGAAATACTACTTCATAGTTTGACCGAGCTAACCACAACGCCGTATCGATTGCGTGATTTTTGTCCTTAAGTCGAAACTTGCTTGAGCGGAGTGTTTGTATTCTTGCTTGCAACTCATCAAACGTGAAGGTCTCGCGCAAGCCTTTTAACAGTCTATTCGTAACCCGGTCGAGCGCTCCCATCTCTTCGAGTTTTCGTTCATAGTGAAGACGATTATAGACAGGATCTCTGTGAGTCTCCGGCGTGGCGACGTATTGGCTGATGGGATCGAAGTAGATATCCTGGTTTTCGTCGACGATACCGCTGCGAAATTCGATCGAGGACACATGGCCTTCACCCGTCGCCCTGAAGCTCATGATGAACCGTTGTGATCCCTTGGCCACGCCTTTCTGGCTTGGATGGATAACGACAGAAGGATTAAAGAGCGCCGCTGCTTCTACCGAATACTCCGCAGTAAAATAGGCGCCCAACAGAAGTGTTTGCTCGGATGACAGAATCGTACCTTTCGGGACATGCTTTTCAATACGATCGAAGTTCCGCTTCAGGGTACGTCGAAACTTTCGGTGACGCCCCGAGAAGTCGTGCAGCACAGCCTCCAGCAAGTGAAGTACGTCTTCGTCACTTAGCTTTGAGACCCGGGCGACAAGGGCCACGGTCCGAGCCTCGTCACCTGGTATGTGCGGCCGCATAATGACGCGCGAGCTTTCAGCGTTCAGCAGGGTGGACCGCCGTCGGACCAGTTGCCTTCGTTGTTCTTTGATTCTCACTATCGATTGCGCCCGGGAGTGATTTGACTAACAATGATCATGGTTCGGCGGCCAAAGCTCAGACTTGCGGAGTATAACCGTGTGGACTCCCGGAATCTTGCTCCTATATTTTTCGCTTGCGAAAACCCTACGAATCGAGCGTGACCATGCGTATTGCGATCCTCAGCCCCGTTTCGTGGCGTACTCCTCCCCGCCACTACGGGCCGTGGGAATCTGTGGTCAGTCTACTGACCGAAGAACTCGTGCGTATGGGGGTCGACGTGTCACTTTTCGCCACCGGGGACTCGCGAACCAACGCTAAACTTGTCGCTGTGTGTGCACATGCTTATTCGGAGGACCCGTCGATTGATCCGAAAGTCGCCGAATGCCTGCATATCTCTGAAGTCTTCGAGCGTGCCGGGGAATTCGATCTCATTCACAACAATTTCGACTTTTTGCCGCTGACCTACTCTGCATTGGTTGAGACCCCGGTATTAACGACTATTCATGGATTTTCCTCTCCGAAAATCCTGCCCGTCTACAAAAAGTACAATGCCCAAAGCCACTTTGTAGCAATCAGCGAGTCCGATAGATCGCCGGAACTCGATTACATTGCTACCGTCCATCACGGCATTGACGTCGCACAATTTCCGTTTTGCGGCGACGAAGGTGAGTACCTTTTGTTCTTTGGTCGGATCCATCCACATAAGGGCGTGCGCGAAGCGATTCATGTAGCACAGCAGATGGGAGTTAAACTTATGATCGCCGGCATCATTCAGGATCATGAGTATTTTGACACCCAGGTGAAACCCCATATTGATGGCACGACTGTGGAGTATCTCGGATCCGTGGGCCCGGCGCAGAGAGCAGAAGTGCTAGGGAACGCGCTGGCACTGTTGCATCTGATCAGTTTTGACGAACCTTTCGGACTAAGCGTGATCGAAGCCATGGCTTGCGGAACACCTGTCATTGCGTTTAATCGCGGTTCAATGCCAGAGATCATCCGCGATGGCGAAACCGGTTATCTCGTTGCGGACATCGAAAGCGCAATAAATGCGGTGGCCGCTATCGGAACTATTGACAGAACCGTCTGCCGTGCCGATGTTGAAAAACGATTTACCAGTGCGCGTATGGCACGCGACTATGTTCGCGTATACGAAAAGATCGTGAACCGGGAGACAGACAATGATCGGTAAGCCGTTGGTGACGCGCTACGAGGGCAACCCGATCCTCACCAAACACGACATCCCCTACACCGTTGAGACAGTGCACAATGCGGCGGCATGCAAGTTCAACGGCCGATACATTCTGCTGTTCCGCTCGCATTTGCGTAACGGACGGTCGATTATCGGCATCGCACGCAGCGATGACGGTTACAAGTTCGACGCAGATCCCGGACCATTCATGGTGCCATCCGATGCGGACGCATTTGCGGTGTACGAAGAGTACGGTGTCGAGGACCCGCGAATTTGTGAGATTGCCGGCGAGTACTATATTACTTACAGCGCCTATTCCAGGTTTGGCGTGCGTATCGGGCTTGCAAAGACGCTTGATTTTAAGACTGTCGAACGCGTGTCGCTGATTAGCCAGGCAGATATGCGCAATATCGTGATTTTCCCCGCCACCTTTAACGGTCGTTATGCGCGACTCGATCGGCCGCACTCGGAAATCAATCCCTGGTGCATCTGGCTGTCCTGGTCTCCGGACCTCGTTCACTGGGGCGACTCCGTAGCAGTGATTCAGCCTGTTCCATATCATTGGGATGAAATGAAAATAGGCCCTGGCGCGACGCCGATAAAGACCGACAAAGGATGGCTCAACATTTATCACGGCGTGTTCCCGACGATGGACGGTTCGGTGTACCGTCTGGGCGTCGCGCTGCATGACCTTGCCGATCCGGCTAAAGTACTCGGCGTTGCTGACGATTGGATTCTGTCGCCGCAAGATCCGTGGGAGCTCACCGGATACGTACACAATGTCGTGTTCACCTGTGGCGCCATTGCCGAGGATGACGGTACCGTGAAGATTTATTGGGGTGGCGCTGACAGTGTCATGTGTGTTGGCGTTGCGATGATCGATGAACTTGTTGAACTTTGTCTGCAGAACTCGCGATCGCCTTTGTCATGACTGTGGTCGCCATCGAGGTGGCCGGGAAGTGGCGCTCGCTACCCTAGTCGAGCGTGCATGCCGTTTTCGCATGAGTACTTTTCCGGATGGCTACACCCCACGTTCGACTACGCGGATATAATTCGTATCGCTGGTATTTCCTGCCGGTGCCGAAGGATGTACGAGGAAGCTCTGAAACTCGACGAAGACGATGCCGAGACAAGCGAAGGATTGCGTATCGGACGAGATCTGATCAAGGCAACCGTACCGTTTGCCGAGAAATCGGTAATGACCAGCTGGTGGTACGTTGGCACAACCTTCGCCATGCTGGTAGCGGCGCGGGACTCCCGTCCTGGTGGCCCGTGCGATTATTGTTCTCGCTGCTTGCGGCCATGTCGATGGTACGCACCTTCATTACCCACCATGACTACATGCACAGGGCGATCCTGGTGCGGTCGCGTATTGCCTGGGTCCTGTTCCGGGTTTATTCGGCACTGACGCTAACATCACCGCGCTCCTGGAGGAAAAGCCACAACTATCATCATGGTCACGTTGGTCAGTTGTCCTCCTCAAGTATCGGCGCCTTCCCTATCATGACGACACAAATGTGGCATGAAGCGTCGCGCGCGACGAGAACCAGCTACCGAATCGTCCGGCATCCGCTCACCGTGCTGGCGGGTTAAATAAGCATTTTTTTCTTCAGCATCACGTTGTTGCCGTTGTTAAAGCATCCGGTACGCCATTGGAACTCTTTGCTGGCGCTTGTCGGTCACACGGCATTAATTGCGGTCCTGTGGATATTATTCGCGACTGTTTCCGGTGTTCCCTCTGGGACGAAGATCAGCAGAGAGTCGTGTCGTACCGCGAGGCATCGCGACTAGCAGCTGCATGAGCGCGAAGATCAGCGCAAGTCGGGTCGAATCATTCGCCGAGGCGTCCCCTTTCGTTTTTCTTCGCCTTCTTCGCGGCCTTCTTCTCCTTCGCCGTCATGCCCGGTAACTTCTTGGTCTCTTTGTTGCTCTTTCGCTCTTTACTCATGTCTACTGCCCCTGCTCTGAGTTGACTTGGCGCGCGGAGTCGGTCTCCGCGTAGCGGACCGCGTCGGCCAATCGTTGGTACCTGAAGTCCTTGTAGTAGTAAACATCTTCGGATTCACATGTGATGCCGTAGTCGTCCATGGTCTGTCTATCGTCTTTAGTCATTTCGGTCACCTGATGTACATGCATTATTGCGCTTGCGGTAGGGTTGATTGCACTCCCAATCATTTCCAGAGAAATTCAGATGTGCATTCTGGGGCAGCTCCACGACGACGCATGCCGCCTGGGCTCTGCGATATCCGCGCTCACACTCCCAACCTTGATCGTAGAACCGCCCGGACAGGTATCCGTGTGCGGGCACTTCGATGGCGTTGCAGGCGCCATCTTCTTCCCGATAGCCGCGATCGCATTCCCAGCCGGAATTGCTTGACATGAATGCCAGGTATGCGTCCGCCGGTACCGCGATAGCGACGCAGGCACCATTCGTCGCCCGGTATCCCCGATTACAGGTCCAGCCCGGGCCGCTTGCATTCCCTGTCAGATAGCCATTTGCCGGCACATTGATTGCCTCGCAAGTCTCGCCGACTTGTCGATAGCCTCTGTCGCACAGCCATCTATCGCCTGACGCCGCGCTGATGTACGCATTCGCCGGCAATGCGACCGGATCGCATGCGTCACCACTTTGCTTGAAACCATGCTTGCACTTCCAGCTGGATCCGTACGACGAGTCCGTGAGGAAAGCATTTGTCGGTACCGTCACCACAACGCAGCCGCCATCATCCTTACGAAAACCCCGGTCACATTGCCATCCTGTGCCGTAAGTCTTCGCACTCGCATTGGCCGGAATCGTGTCCGCGATACCTTGCGCTCTCGCTAACCCTGTAGAGCCAGCGACAACCATCAGGGCCATCAGAGCGTAAGCGATACGATCCAGACGTGGATTAATCGTGTTCATGGGGTTGCTTCTCCTTTCGGATCCATGGCTTTCAAGAATTTGAACAGCTCGCTGTCTGTCGAGAGAACAAGCGTTGTGTTTTCAGCGATGATGAACTTGTAGGACTCCATCGTCCGTGTGAATTCGTAGAATGCAATGGATTCGGCGCTCTGGTTGTATGCCTGGGCGTAGATTTCGGTGGCTTTCGCGTCGGCCAGGCCGCGGATTTCTTCAACCTCCCGGTACGCCTCGGATTGAATTTTGTTCAGGTCACGAACACGGTTGCCGCGAATTCTTGCCGCCTCGCCATTGCCTTCCGAAAGAAACCGCTCGGCGATTTGTCGCCGTTCGCTGATCATTCGATCGTAGATTTTCGGGCGAACACTCTCGTTATAATTGATGCGTTTGAAGCGGATGTCGAGCAGCTCAATACCGAATACCTGAACCTTCTCCGCGGCCGAGGCAAAAATCTCCTGCTCGACCAGTTTGCGCCCCTTCTGGATCGGCACCAGCGTTCCCATGTTGAGTTCGCGTTCCGCGTCCGTCAAAAGCGTGTCGCGTAGTGGCACGCGATCTTTGGTAGTGCGAATGATTTCGATCAGTTCATGCTTGGCCACCGCGTTGCGAGTCTCGCTGCCGAGAATATCGTCGAGACGAGACTGAGCGCTGCGCTCGTCGCGAAGTCGCAGAAAGTACTGCAGCGGATCGGTAATTCGCCAACGGGCAAACAGATCGACAGATATGTAGAGTTTGTCTTTGGTCGGCATGTCCGACGGATTCCCGTCCCACTCGAGTACCCGTTTGTCGATCGGGTTGACCTGCTGAATAAAGGGAATCTTTATTTTGAGGCCCGCTGTGGTTACAGGTTCGCCGACCGGCTTGCCGAACTGGGTGATGATCATCTGCTCGACTTCATTAACAGTGTAGATCGAACTGATAAAGACAAAAGCTGCAGCACCCAGCAATGCCAGCAATGCGGCCAGTTTATTCATGGCCGATCACCGTTCGCATTATCGAGATTCAACAGGGGCAGGATGTTGCGTGTCTGATCATCGACGATTACCTTCGAGCGGATGCTCGGCAATACGGCCTGTAGTGTCTCGACATATATTCGGCGGCGTGTGACTTCCGGGGCCTTCGTGTACTCGGTCAGTAATGCGCTGAATCGGGCGACATCACCTTCGGCTTCATTGATGCGTTTGAGCCTGTACCCGTCGGCCTCGCGGATTCGTTGATCCTTCTCGCCTTCGGCAAGAGGAATGACCTTGTTATAGTCGCGGCGAGCCTCGTTGATCAGCTTTTCTTTCTCCTGCTGCGCCTGGTTAACTTCGTTGAACGACTCCTGTACCGGGCCGGGAGGATTTATATTCTTCAGCTGTACCTGATCGATGTTGATTCCCATCGCGTACTTGGTCGACAGCGCCTGCATCTTCATCAGGGCCTCCGATTCGATTTCCTGGCGCCCGATCGTGATCACCTCATCGACGGTCCGGTCGCCGACGACTTCCCGCATGACCGACTCGGACACATAGCGCAGAGTCGCCCTGGGTTCGCGGACTTCAAACAGATACTTGGCCGGATCCGAAATTCGGTACTGAACGACCCACTCCACCAGTGCGGCATTGAGATCACCGGTCACCATCTCCGTTTCCCGTTTGCCATCGACGGGGCTTTGGTAGGGGTCCGACGCACCCGGCGTTGTGAATCCGAACTCCTGCTTCAACTGCCGCTTGACCGGAACGATTGTTGCTGTATCGACTCCCATGGGAACCTTGAAGTGCAGGCCGGGTTGTACGTCTTTGACATACTTGCCGAAGCGTTGCACAACCGCGACGGAATCGCTCGGAACCGTGTAATAAGAGGTCCATGCTCCGACAAGAAGCGCCGCGACCACTATGAACGTGATGACTGTTCTCGAGCCGCCGTCCGGCATGATTTGTTTCAGCCGATCCTGCCCCTGGCCGATCAGTTGCTCGAGCTCGGAGCCTGGATTGGCGCCGCGGTCAAAAGGGCCGCCCCTGTGGCCGTTACTGATTTGCGATGACATGCGGGTAGTGTCCTCTCTTGTGTGTGGCGTCGGGCGTTCGTCTAGCCTGCATAGCTTTCTCCCTCCTTGTGATTCGCCAAGAGAGCGCTTCAGTTAACTCGATTGGTTGATTTGTTCTCAAGCCCGGTTGATCCATTAACCATACTCTGGTAATTAACTTGTATAGTCAAGTTGTATCTGACATCATATTTTGTATTAACCAAACGAGTAAATTGAGAGAGGCCACAAATGGACGTTTGTTCGGTCATTAAGGCGCGACTTGAGGAGCTGGGGTTAGAGCAGAAGGATCTGGCGGCCGCAGCTGAGGTGACAGAATCCTATATATCCCAACTGCTGACCCGGAAAAAATTGCCGCCGGCCCCGGATCGAACAGACATCTACGAGAAAATGGGGATATTTCTGAAGCTCTCGAACGGTGAGCTCGCGACACTGGCTCGCACACAACGACTGGACGAATACCGGCGTGTTCACGAGGAGCCGCCCGAAGCCCTGCTAAAGGAAACCCGCGATTTGATACTGCGCAAGTGCGTGCCGGCCAGTGAGCAGCAGATTCGGTCGATATTCGAGAGGCAGCCATTCGGTGAACTCGAGCGGCTGGTAACACAGAATCTCCTGAATGTCGTCAGCCGGGTCGCGAGAGCGGAGCTGGACAATCAGGCCTGGCTCCACGAAGTTGCGCAGCTCGGTGACAAGACCTTTGAGCAAATGCGGGTCATCATTCTGGAATTCCTCGACACAGATGTCTTCAATGTCTCAAACGAAGACTGCATTTCCTTTCTTGACCCGCTGATCGCACGTTGGGACATCGACCTCTCGACCTTCGATATGGAAATAGTGCTGAACAACAGACTCGTCCCCGGAGAACCGAAGAAATTCGCATTTGTCGAGAAGGACTTTGACGGTCTTCGCGAGGACGAACCGGGGCTTACCGAATTCTTGCAAGACGCTGTGCTGAGTCGCGAAATGTCCGAAGAGGAACTCGTATTCCTGAAACGGCTCAGATTCGGGGCCAGACGGCCCAACCGACTTTTTTACTACCGGACGCTGCAAAACCTGAGAGACCCGCTGCATTTTCGTGCCGAGGAAGCATGACCCTTCGCCTTGAGATACTCCACTAATTGCCGCGCAAGCCGATCATTTCATGGTTAAGGCGGGCTGAGTCAATCAACCACCGACACGCGGATTTTCAGTCGCGAAGTTCGACGATCAAGCCCGTTGTTTTCAGTAAGTTATCCGGGGCACCCGTTGCTTCTGTTGCATCACCGTGCAGGACGACGCATCGCTGATTCACGCAAATCACACGCACTGGGTCCATCGCGTACATCGATCGAGCCCTGATCGATTGGTCAGTTTGAGAATAAATGGGGACATTCCTAATTTAATGTATTAATGCGCTAAATTAAGAATGTCCCCATTTTTTGGCCCCGAACTACGCCGCCGCACGCTGTCGCCCGGAACTTTGCGGCTGTCGGTACGATCAGTAATAGTGCCGACCCGAAACAGGGCAACAACAGGATAAGGCGAACTTGAGCATTGCGCTAATCACAGCGCTAGCCGCGGCTACCGCCAGCGTGGAATTCCCGGTTACGCGGACTTACCGGCTTACTGACCAGCCGCCGCCAACGATCGACGGTCGGGTTGAGGATGCGGAGTGGGCCAACACCACCTTGATCACGGACTTTCACCAGATCAAGCCCGGGGATCATGCGCCGCCGAGCGAACGCACCGAAGTGCGCCTGGCCTACGACAATGATTTCTTCTACATCGGCATCAAGGCCTATGACGGCACGCCAGATGCGATCACTGCCAACGGGTTGATCCAGGGGCGGACATTCTTTTCCGACGACCGTTTCGAAGTTCACCTGGACACCTTCAACGACCGGCGTAATGCCTACTTTTTCCAGGTCAACGCCAACGGTATCCGCCGCGAAGCACTGATCGGCAATGACTACTGGATCGAGGAATGGGATACCGTCTGGTTCGCTGACGGGCGGCGTCAGCCTTGGGGATGGTCAGCCGAGATGGCGATCCCGTTCAATTCTATCTCCTTCGATCCGACCCTGGATACCTGGGGCTTGAATCTCAGCCGCGTGATCCCGCGCAAGAACGAGGAAGTGTCCTGGTCGTCGCGCGAGCGAAACATAAACCCGGCGGTGTCCGGTTACGCCAGTGGACTCGACGGCATGCGTCAGGGTCACGGCATCGAACTGGTGCCGTCGGCCACCGTCAGCGTCAGCGATCGGCGTGTCGGAAAGGACGACACAAGGTTCGACCCTTCGCTGACCGGCTTTTACAAGTTCACGCCCTTCCTGACAGGCGCACTGACTTTCAACACCGACTTTTCAGCTACCGAGGCTGACGAGCGACAGATCAACCTGAGCCGCTTTTCATTGTTTTTCCCCGAGAAACGCGAGTTCTTTCTGCAGGACGCCAGCATTTTCGAGTTCGGCGGCCTCGCCCGCAACGGCAGGCCTTTCTTCAGTCGCCGCATCGGTCTGTCGAGCTCCGGCGAGCCGCTCGATATCGACGCCGGCGCCAAGCTCACCGGACGGGCAGGCGACTGGAACATCGGAGCGCTGGCCATTCACCAAGATGCCGGCGCTCCGGATTCAGACCAGAATCTGCTGGTCGCGCGTGTCAGCCGCAACCTGCTCCGGGAGTCGAGCCTCGGGCTGATTTACACTCAGGGCGATCCGGACAGCAGCGCCAGGAACCGGGTTGCCGGCGTGGATTTCAACTATCGCAACAGTAATATCGGCGACGGGCGCACGCTGGTCACCCGGCTGTGGGCCCAGCGTAGCGATACCGACGGTGTGCACGGTCGCGATCGTGCATGGGGGGCGGCGCTCGATTGGCCCAATGACCGCATCGACGGTGAGTTAGCGTTTAGCCGTATCGAAGAGAATTTCAATCCGGCCCTGGGCTTCGTCAACCGCCGCGGCGTCAACGAAGTCGACGGCCAGGTCCGGTTCCGCCTCCGTCCCGATAGCGGATCCCTGCAATGGATGGCAACTCGCTTGCAGTACTTTCGGGCCGAGCGAATCGACACTGGCGACGTAGACACCCAAGCCATGTGGTGGAATTTCTTCGAAGCGAGCACTCAGGGCAGCGACTTCATAACCTTTTTCGTCGGCCGCCAGACGGAGAATCTGCTCGAGCCCTTCGAGATTTCCCCGGGCGTGATCGTGCCGCCGGGGCGCTACGACGGCGATCGCTATGGATTTTATGTGGAGACTGGCCAGCACCGGCCACTGTCGCTGGTCATGGAGATCGTCGATGGCGGATTCCTCAGTGGCGACAATCTCGCCGTGATACCGGAACTAACCTGGCGCCCCGGCCCGCGATTGGAGCTGAGCGTGGCTATGGAGCTTAACAATGTGGACCTCCCGCAAGGCGATGTCACGACGCGCCTGTACCGGCTGCGCGCAAATATTGCGTTCAATGCCCGCTGGGCCTGGCTCAACCTGGTACAGACCGACAACGTATCCGACACGATCTCTGTAAACAGCCGGCTGCGCTGGGAGCCGCGTGCCGACCGCGAGTTATTCCTGGTGCTCAACCAGGTTGCCGAGCGCAGCGGCTGGCGAGCGTTTGAAACGGAGTTTGTGTTCAGGGCGGAGTTTAATTTCCGTTACTGACGCACCAGAGCTATCGACGAAGCGATC
>Ga0224512_10001880_pt1 | contig 19679 bp, 17 predicted proteins | sample SF_May12_sed_USG_4_FD_169103 | JGI IMG/M metagenome (GOLD analysis project Ga0224512, IMG submission 169103) | Sediment microbial communities from San Francisco Bay, California, United States - SF_May12_sed_USGS_13 | ecosystem: Environmental > Aquatic > Marine > Sediment | place: USA... | reverse complement strand
CCCACTTCGACGGTGCGGGCCATGTTCCCGATCGCCAGGTAGAAGTTGTAGGAGAACGGCGTGTGAATGTGGCGCCACAGGTTGATATGGGTGTAGGCGAGGTGGACGTGACAATCAAACAGGCCCGGGAAGAGGTACTTCCCGCGGCAATCGATGGCCTCGTCGCCGTCGAGGCCGGAGCCAACCTCGACGATGCGGTCGCCCTCGGCGACCAGGTCGTTCTCCAGCCGTCCGAGAACCGGATCGACGATCGTCCCGCCGTGAAACAAGATTCGGGTCATGGCACCTCCACGCAAACCACCCTACGCCGCCAACCCCGGTCGCTCGGCGCCGGCGCCCGGTACCATTGAAGCATCGCCATGAGGAGGGAACATGGCCGTGATTACCGACGTGGAGATCGTCTCCGATCGAACGGTTGCGCTGACATTTGCCGACGGCTCAACCCGGGTGGTGGACCTGGAACCGTTCCTGTGGGGTCCGGTGTTTGACGCCATTGCCAAGGACGATGCCGTGTTCGCGAAAGTCGCGGTCGATCCGGAGTTGGGAACGATCACCTGGCCCAACGGAGTGGATCTCGACCCCGACGTCCTGCACGGTGACTACGACGCCACCCAACCGTGGAAGCGGCCCCACCACTAGAGAACGGCCTCACGAGCACTCCCGCCCCAAAAGGCCTGAAGGTTTTCCGTGGCCTGATCGAGCTCCGGCGTGTCCATCGGCGATGCGGTCCTTTCGAGCTGCTTCACCTGGTCGGCGCGAAAAAAGCTTGACGGGACCAGATCGGTGAAGTCGATCCCCCGGCTGCGGCCGGTAACCCGGCGAAGACCGGAGCCGTGGGCTACAGCAGGATCGATTCACCCTGGCCGGGAGTGAGGATGGTGCGTGACAGCCGCTCACCGACCACTTCCTGAAAGGAATCCATCGCCTCGGGATCACCGTGGACGGCGATGACCCGGTCGGGCGGCGAGGGCGCCGCCGCCAGCCAATCGAGCAACTCGGAGCGGTCGGCGTGCACCGAGAAGGCCGGCACCGAGGCGACCTCGGCGTTCACCGGCCAGTACTCGCCGTGGATCTTGATCTCCTTCTCGCCGGCCAGGAGGCGGGCGCCGCGGGTTCCACCCGCCTGATATCCGACCAGGGTCACTGCCGAAGCCGGATTGGGGAGCTCCCGCTTGAGGTGATGGAGGACCCGACCGCCGGTCGCCATTCCCGAAGCCGAGATCACGATGTAGGGCTTCTCGGCCCGGTTGATGGCTTTGGAGTCGTCGACCGACTCGGTGACGGTCAAGTTGCCGGGATCGAGGACTTCGGGATGCCCGGCGATCGCATCGCGGATCTCGTGATGGGATTCGGCGATCGCCCGCAGGTAGAAGCCGAGGGCCGATCGCGCCATCGGGGAGTCGAGGAAGACCGGGATGTTGGGGATGGTGCCGGCATCGACCAGGCGGCGGAGGGCAGAGAGAATGACCTCGGTGCGATCAATCGAGAAGGCCGGGATGACGACGGCCCCGCCCCGTTCGGCGGTGCGAGCGACTACCGCGCCGAGGGCGTCGGTGCCGTCCTCCTCGAGTTGCTCGGTGTCCCCGTAGGTAGTCTCGATGACGAGCGTGCCGGCGGCCGGCGGGGGGTCGGGCGGATCGAGCACGGGATGGAAGGGACGGCCGAGGTCGCCGGAGAAATGGACCGGGGCGGTCCCGTCGTCGAATTCCAGGAGGATGGAGGCCGACCCGAGGATGTGACCGGCCCGGGTGAGGCGGAGCCGCACTCCGTCGGCGATCGGGGTGGCATCACTCCACGGTGCCACCCGGAACTGGGCGGCGGCGGCCATGGCGTCACGTTCGGTGTACAGCGGCAGGGCCGGGGTGTGTTTGGAATATCCCCGCTTGTTGGCCCGGCGGGCATCCTCCACCTGGATGCGTCCCGAATCGGCCATGACCACGCCCGCCAGGCGACCGGTCGACTCCGAAGCCCAGATACTCCCGGTGTAGCCGTTGCGGACCAGCGCCGGGAGGTATCCGACATGATCGAGATGGGCATGGGAGACCGCCACCGCGTCGATGCTGGCGGGGTCGACCGGGAATTTGGCCCAGTTGCGCTGACGAAGCTTCTTGCGTCCCTGGAAGAGGCCGCAATCGACCAGCACCCGTGCCCGGGGCGTGTCGACGAGGAACTTGGATCCGGTCACGGTCCGGGCCGCGCCGAGAAAGGTGACGATCGGCCGTGGCGGGCGAGTGACCATGCCGGCAGCCTAGGTGTGCCGGCCCACCTGGCTGCAGTATCCGGTGCCTCGCCGCCCGCCCCGGCCGGTGTCGAGTCGATTCAGACGCTGGTTGTGTGCTCGTTGACCCAATTCAGCCGGGCGGTCTCGGCGGGCGGAATCGCCAGCCAGTTGCCGATGCGAGGGCTCGAACCCGCCTCGAAAGGCACGAACCCGGCGGCGCCTTCGTCGATGTAGAACAGCGCGTATCCCGGCAGGTGGCCGCGGATATCCTCAAAAGTCCCCGCGGCGGGAAGCGCGTAGCCGAAGAAGATCGTCGGTGAACGCTCGTCGATGAGGCGGCCGGCGCCCTGCAGGACATTGCTTTCGAACCCCTCCGCGTCGATCTTGATCAAGATTCGTCCTGCCACCATTTCGACCGGTACCACCCGGCGGGAAGCCAGCGCGGTCTCATCGAAGATCATGTCGTCCAGCGTCACCACATCGCACTCTGAGGTGAAGGTCGGGTTCGGGATTCGCTCAGACAGGAAAGACTCCCCGGAAGCCATGACGTAGACCCCGAACGGGTGGTTGAGGTCGAGTTTCCCGCGCTCATGGGAAACGCCGGCATTGATGGGCACTATGCGCGGGACCTGCCCATTGAGCTTGATGTTCACGAGCATTCTCGAGTAGGTGACCGAACTCGGTTCGAAGGCCAGGGCGCGGATTCGAGGGTTGGCGGTCACCGAGAAGAGGGCATAGAGCCCGGTGTAGGCGCCCACGTCCAGCACGGTATCCACATCCGGGCAGAACTGGTTCCAGGCCTGCATCATGGTCGACTCGAAGCCGCCCGGTCCCCTCAACACGAGTGCCCGGGTTACCACGCAATCATTGGCGGTGAACATCCTCACCGGGGTCTGGCCCGGCACCGGTTCGACTTCGAAAATGCCGTTGAGAGGGCTTTCGAGCACGTTTTCGAACCCGGCCTCGCCGTTCCGGGCCGATTCGATGGATTGGGCCAGGCTTCGGCCGCTCAGGCCCGTTCGGTCGATTGTCAGCCACATGGCCACCTGGCGGATATGCCGATTGCGAAGCTCGGTCAGGACCTCTTGGACGCCTTCGTCCTCGATGATTTGCCGGTTTTCGGCTTCGGACAACAGCCACTGCCAGCGGTAATCCCGCCGGATTCGATCGCCGAAATACGTCGCGTGGTCGTCGGTGGATTCCCCGCCGGCGGCGGCAACGTTGCCGCCGATCATGTGATCGGAGGTGAGATCCAGCCTGTCGATGGTGCGGGTGTCGATTCCCAGCCCGGCAACGATCCGGCGAAACTCCGACAGCTGGTCTTCACAGAAATAGTCGAAGTCGACATACGTGACATTGGGAAACGCATCGGTCACTGCCAACAGATGGCGATAGAGGCTCACCCACTGCGGAATGGCATGGTCGACGTCGAAGCCTTCGTGCTTGATTGCGCTGCTGGTCCAGCCCCGCGGGTCTCGCCACATGAGGATGAGATGGTCCAGCTGCTCCGGGTGCTTGTGCAGCTTGGACGAAATCACCCAATCGAATTGAGCGAGCACCGACCGAAGCTCCGTCCACCAATCGTCGGCTTTCGCCAGGGCCACCCGCTTCTCGCGGGTCCATACCGTGCAATCACCCTTGCACGCGGCGCAGAAGAACAAATCGGGCTCGGTTGCGCGCAACTGACTGGTCTCACCGGCCGGAAACACGCCCTCGAGAGCACCAAGCGCCATGGTCAGAATCGTCGATCCCGAATAGCTGGCACTCAAGATGCCCGCGATCTTCGTCATCTTCTCCACTCTAGAACTCGGGCCGGTGGCACTCCGGGACGTCGATGGAATGGGCGGCCATGCGAAGTCAAGCTAGTCGGGCTCATCGGCCGAACCACCCGGACGATGCGATGCGCGCCGGAGGCGGGCCACGTCTTGCTCGTTCATGTTCCTCGCCGGTGCCGTGGTGTCCACGATACCGATGCGCCCGGGCAACCGAGGGTCTGGCTAGTGGTGGAGGGAGGGATCCCGCAGGGTCCGGGCCAGATCCGCGAAGTATCGCTGCAAGCGGTCGAGATCTCCCACCGGATCGTCGCTTCGCTTGCGGGTGCGGGTCACCGGCACCGCCGCAGGAGGGGCAGGCTGCTCCTGCACCGGCCGAATCGGTTTCAGCGGCCCCAGAAACGCCGATACTGCAGCAGTCACCCGCAGCTGGGGGGACGCGGCCGGCACTTCCGGGGGGGCCGACTCGGCCGGGGAGGCGGCGCCCGCGGTCCGCCCCCAGAGCCTGGTCTTGGCCCACTCGTCGATGGTTTCCCCGAGCCATCCGTCGATCCCGTCCCACCGGTAGTCCGGCTTGGGGAGGGAGCCCCGGGCTTGCCAGACCGCGACGGTGCGGGTGTCGACTCCGAGGCGCTCGGCGAGCTCACCGGCGTGGATGATCTCAGCGACTTCGGCCGGGGCTGCCTGCTGTCGTTTCCGGAGGCGGCCGGGGTGGCGGGCCCATTCCCGCATCGTGTCCCACAGCCAGAGCTCGGTGCCGTCGAGCACCACGTCGGGTTTGGGCAGGACGCGGCGCCGCTGCCATCGCCACACCGTCGAGGCGCTCACTTCCAATCGTTTGGCCAGCGCGGCGCGATCGACGAGATCTGGTTTCCTCCCGGGGCCCCGTTCACTCATCAAGATCAGCGTAGACGCGAGTGGGCGTCGCCGCGGCTGAAGAGCTTATCCGGCGAGCAGGTGAGCGGCCGTCGCAACGAACTCGACGAACTGGGGGACGGGCAGGGGAGCGGCGATGTGATAGCCCTGGCCGGTGTCGCAGCCCAGTTTGCGCAAGAAGTCGAACTGCGCCTGGGTTTCGACGCCTTCGGCGACGATTTCCATCTTGAGGGTGTGGCCGAGCCGGACGATGGCTTCGGAGATGGCGGCGTCCTCGGGGTCTTCGGGGAGAGCCGAGATGAACGATCGGTCGATCTTGAGCACGTCGATGGGAAGTCGCTTCAGGTAGCTGAGCGAGGAGTACCCGGTCCCGAAGTCGTCGATCGAGATGCGGACTCCGAGGTCCCGAAGGGCGTCGAGGGTGACCCGAGCCACGTCAATGTTCTCGATGAGCGTTCCCTCGGTGACCTCGATCTCGAACCGCGCGGGTTCAATGCCGGACTCGTCGAGCGCCCGGGCGACGGAGCCGGCCAGGTTCCCGTGGTGGAACTGTCGTGAGGACACGTTGACCGACATGACGAAATCATCGAGCCCGTCGTCGAGCCATTGCCGCATTTGCCGGGCTGCTTCGCCGATCACCCAGCGGTCGAGCGGAATGATGAGCCCGGTCTCCTCGGCAACCGAAATGAAACGGTCCGGCATGATGAGACCCTGTTCCGGGTGATGCCAGCGGACGAGTGCCTCGACCCCGGTGAGGCTCCCGGTGGCGAGGTCCACCTTGGGCTGGTACCACAGCGAGAGCTGGCTGGGCGTGTCGATGGCAGTGCGCAGGCTGCCGATGAGCGCCAACCGGTCCGAGGTCCGTTCGCGCAGCTCGGGGGTGTAGAACTCGAAGGTGTTTCGACCGGTCTCCTTGGCGGCGTACATCGCCAGGGCCGAATCCCGCAGCAGGCCGTCGGCGTCGTCACCGTCGACCGGGAAGATGGCGACCCCGATGCTGGCCGACACATGAAGATCCCGGCCCCCCAGCCGATAGGGCTCCGCCAGCGAGGATACGGCCTTCTGGGCGACGGACTCGGCGGCGGAGGCGTCGTCCGATCCTTCAACCACTATGGCGAACTCGTCTCCGCCGAGGTGGGCCACCGTGTCGGCGGCGCGGACGGTCTCTTCGATGCGGGCGGCGGCCCGCTGCAACAGCTCGTCTCCCACCTCGTGACCCAGCTGGTCATTGACCACGCTGAAGTTGTCCAGATTGACGAACAGCACGCTGGCCCACCCACCTTCGCGGTGGGCGCGTTTGATGGCCTGGTCGAGGCGATCTCGGAACAGCACCCGGTTGGGAAGGCCGGTGAGCGCATCGAACTGGGCGCGATATTCGAGTTCGGCCCGGTCCCGTTCCCGCTCGGCGGCGTGACGGGCCCGGATTTCCTGCCACCGGTGGCTCGTCGCCCGGACCGCCGGACGGAACAGGAACATAGCTTCGGCGAGGAGGAGGAGAAGCCCGGCGCTGAGCAGGAGGAACTCGAGGCGAGCCAGCGACTGGACCCGCGACTCGGCTTCCCGCTGGTACTGGAACACGACTGTCTCCATGCGGGAACGGAAGGCGCTCGAGCTCAACTCGAGCAGCGACGCGGCCGAACGGGTCGGCTGCTCGTTGAGAGCGGCGCGAGCAATGCCGATGACCTGGTTGAACACGGGATCGGCCAGGTTAAGCAGGCGATCGATCTCCGGGCTCGGAGCCCCCGGAAGCCCGAGATCGGCGTCGCCGAACTGGAGGCCGATGTAGGTGCGGGCGTAGGTGGCCAGCGACTCCTCGAGGGAGGCGCGGAGCGCAAGCAGCTCGCTTTCGCCGGGGGCTTCGGCCAGTCCCTGCACGGCGCTGCCGATCTCGTAGGTGAGTCCGGGCAGCTCGGCGGCGACGTTGAGGACCGCCACTTCGTCCGCCTGGGTCGTGAGCTCGCGTGCAACGAGAACCGTCGAGATCACCATCATCAAGGCGATGAGGCCCAACCCCAGGATGTAGCTCCCCGCCGGCTTGGGGGGAGGCTGGGCCGACGACCAGCTCGGGGCGTCGTGATCGGTTGTGGAATCGGGGCTCATGCACGCTCCTCGTCCCAGCCTTATCGGGCGGTTGGGACTCCCACCTGAGGAGCTAGCCGTTGGTGGTGGGCCGCCGGGCCTTGTAGGCGGCAAGGAACGCCGCTGCTTGATCGGGAGGTAGCTTCTTGATCGCCTCACGGATGGTCACGCCCGACATGCGATGGGTCCGTGGTCCCACCCAGGCCGCCACCAGCTCCGGCCGCTTGCGTGATGTGTCGCGTAGCACCCAGCCGATGGCTTTGCGGATGAAGAACTCCTTTTCTTCGAGCATGGCGTCGGCGTAGCGGCCAAAGCGCTCGAAATCCCCGCCTCCGGCCCGAAGCGCTTTGAGGGACGCCAGCAGGGCCGATCGTCTGATCCAGAAGTCATCATCCTCGGCCCACCGGTCGATTGCGGTGCCGAGCTGGGGGAAGCGATCCCACAGGGGGCCGACCACCGACGCCGCCATGTTGTCGACCAGCGCCCAGGTCCGGGATTCCCGCAGCATCTTCTCGATGAGGATGATGTCTCGCGCCTCGAGTGTGGGAGAGTAGAGGTCGAGGATGGTCACTGCCGCCATGCGGAGCTCATGGACGGGCTGCTGCCACAGGCTGCGGAGCAGGCGCAGCACCTCGGGGCGTTTGAGCTCGGGGTGGTTCCGTTTGAGCCGCTTGGCGGCGGCGACGATGGTCGGAACGGTGGCGCCGATGAAGTCGAGGTCGCTCTTGAGATATTTCTTCTCGCCGACGGCTCGTTCCGGGGTGGCGGCGGCCGTTATCTCGTCTACCAGTCCTGCGATGAGGGGCGCGACGTCCATGCCGGGGGGTTACTTGCCGAGAATGTTCCGGATCGGCTGGGCGACTTCGGCGTATTCGGCGTGCCGCCCGGTCCCGAGTTTGCTGTAGATGAGGTCGCCGTCGACGGTCACCTCGTAGACCCCGCCTTTGGAGGGGATCAGCAGGATCTCAAATGCCGGTCCGAATTCCTCGAACAGCTTTTCTGCCATGCCGACCGCACGGCCCGTATAGTTTCAAGCCCGGCAGAATTCGATGGTGACGGTCATGGCGGGGGAGGATAGCCGTTCGCTGCTGGTCTCTCGTTCGTGAGGGGTTGACCGAGTCCCGGGTCCGCGGCCCGAGGAGTCCCGGGTCGCCGTTCAGTAGTTGGGAACGGCCACTTGCATCGCGACCCCGCAGAATCCTTTCACCAGGTCGCGGGCGGCGACCTCGACGCTCAAGGTTCCTTCCGGGATCGCCACCCCGGTGAGGCCGCGGGTGAAGGGCTGCTCGTCGACGTGCGGGTGGGCGAGAATCCTCGTGCCGAGCACCGATCCGTCGAGCGCTCGTACCTCCCAGGCATCGGCGTACTGCTCCCGCCCGGTTTCGACGGACCGGACGGTGACATCGAACCGATAAGTCCCACCCGATTCGGCAGTGATCACCACGCCGACGACATCAGCACACATCGTGCCGGAGGGTACCGGCTCCGACGACGCCCCTTTCCCGCCGCCACAGCCGGCGAGGACGACACAACAGGCGAGCAGGAAGGCGGAACGGATCACGCTGCCAGTATCGCGGTGCAGGCCGCTTAGCACCGCGGGACGCAGTTGACCCTGGGACTCCGCGTTGGCCGCTCACCGCGTCACCAGGTGCTCCTCGAGCAGATCCCACACGTGCGATTCCGCCAGTTCCCGTCTGAGAAAGGCGAGGGTGCGTAAGAACGTGGGGATGGTCTGCTCGACAGACATCGGGTTGGGCCGGGCTGCGGCGAGGACTGCGTCGTCAGGGCGGAGAACGACGACATCGGTTTCCGGCCAGGTGGCCTCGATGATCTCGAGCTCGCGGGCCAGTGCCTCGGAACCAAGCCGGTCGAACATGCCCTCGTAGAAGCGGGCGTTTTCCCGGCCCTTCTCGCCGGCCATCGGGGCGACGATGAGGATGAAGTCGAGCGGCTGGTTGGTGTGCTCGAAGATGAGATGGGCGCTGGTTCCCGAGGCGACTCCGCCATCAACGTAGGCCCGGCCACCGATCTCGACCGGCTGGTAGATCATCGGCACCGCGGACGAGGCCGCGACGGCCTGTGCCAGGGTGGCCGGAGGGGCGTCTTCGCATCCGAAAACCACCAGGCGCCGGTCTTCCAGATCGAAGGCGGTGATCAGGGTTGGCTTGTCCGGCCAGGTGCCGGCGAGGGGTCCTGCCAGGTGCGCGACGTAGTCGGCAATGCCGGTGGGGTCGAAGGGGGCCGGCCCGCCGAGTGTCATCTCCAGGCCGGGCTTGCGGAGACCCGGGAGGAGACCGTGACGGAGCCAGCGCCCGAAACCGGTCGGCCTGGTCCGGCGCAGCAGGAACTGATTCATGTGGCTGATGTATTCGGCCCGGCTGTGGTCCCCGCCGGTCAGGGTCTCGATGGAGAGGCGGTTCGCCCGGGTGACCGCAGCCACGGTGGCCCCCGCCGAGGTACCGATGATGATGTCGGCGTCGTCCGGGTTCCATCCGATCGCCATCCGGATCGCCATGAGGGCGGCGAACTCGTAGGCGGCTCCGGTGATTCCGCCACCGCCCAAGACCAGGCCCACAGTGCTCATCGGTGGCGGAGGTTAGTTGCGGGCGGTGGGGGCCGAGGGGATTGAGGCACCAGGTCAACGGTCAGCATCAAAGCGCTCTTCGCCCCGGGACCGCATCCGGGCGTCGCCGGCCGCCTGAAGGGTCCCTCGGCTCTTCTCCCCCCGGGAGGTGTGGGGGAGTGGTGGCGAACCCCGAGGCGCAGGTGGCGGGCTTCCCTCGTCCGGCCGAGGTGCCTGCGGCTTGCCGGCGATGGACCGAACGGCATGTGCCGCCGCGGGGGGCGTTTTGCCTCCCTAGGGTCCCCCCTATGGGTGTTCGCCGGTTGGAATCCGAGGCCGATGTGGCGGCGGTGAAAGAGTTCCTGGCCGGGCTCGAGGCCGAAAGCGGTGTTCCGCCGCTTGGTGAGTCGAAGTTCGTCGACCTGGGCGGCGCCCGGGCCGGCACCGGCTTCCTGATCGAAACCGACGAATTGGTGGCGTACCTCCATCTGTTGTGGCATGAATCGAGCGGGCTGTGGGAGATAGAACTTGCTGCCGGCGAGGGGGCCCTCGACAGTGCGCAGACGGCTGCCATCGTGGCGGCGGCCGCCGAAGAAGCGGCCGGGGAGATGCGTTGGTGGACGTTCGGCGACACCGGGGGAGCCGCCTTCGCGGCAACCGTCTTTCCCACCGCCCGTACGCTCCACAAGTTGAGGGGCTCGCTGCCGCCGGCAGAGCCGGCGGCGATTCCCGAGGGATTGCGCGTTAGCGCGTTTCGGCCCGGCCGGGATGAGGAAGCGTGGCTCGAGGCCAACAACGCCGCCTTCCGCGGCCATCCCGAGAACGGTGGCTGGGACCGGGCCGAGCTCGCCGAACGCCAAACCCGTGAATGGTTCGAGGCCGAGGGGTTTCGCCTCGCCTGGGCGGGTGCGCGGGTCGCCGGTTTCTGCTGGACGAAGCGCCACAGCGCTGACCTCGGCGAGATCTACATCATCGGAGTACATCCCGACTTCCAAGGCAAGGGGATCGGGCGAGCCATCGTCATCGAGGCGATGTGGTATCTGGCCGGGGTGGGGTGTGATACCGGCATGCTCTACGTCGACACGACAAATCGGTCGGCGTTGGAGCTCTACCAGTCGCTGGGGTTCGAGGTGGAACGGGTGGACCGCTGCTTCGCGATTCCGAAAGCCTGGCCGCACGAAGCGCACTGAGTGTCATGCTCGCTGGTCGCCGCCATGCACCAGGGGCAGGGCAGGTCGGCCAGATCGGAGAGCCGGATGGTGGGAGATTTCACGGGAGTGGACCGTCCCCCGGCGAGGACGAGGGCGACGAAAAGACCGAGGACGAAAATGGCTTCAAACATGGCAACGAGGCTAGAGAGCCCAAGCATGATTTTCGCGGATTTAGCTCGCGTTTCGCGATCGGCGCCGTCGGCGCCCGTCTAGGAGAGGGCGCCGACGGCGCGGGTGAGCTCTTCGACCAGCCAGCCGGCTCCTCGCAGCTGCTGGTCTTGCGCCTCCACAGCCTGCTTGAGCATCATCCCTGCGTGATAGACGGCCCAGCGCTCGAGCTGATTGTCCGACATGTCCGCTCCGTAGCCCTCCACCACACCGGCGGCGGAATCGGGCCCGGCCTTGAGTCGGGTCAGCCACAGCAGTCTCGAGTAATCCCATTCCGGAGGACCGAGGGTCGACCACTCCCAGTGGAACAGCGTCACGTTGCCGTCGTCGTCGACCATGACCTGCTCGGGGTTGGGGTCGGTGTGGATGATGACCGGCGTACCGGTCCGGGGAGGAGTGAGGTCCATTGCCCGGGCCACGACGTCGGCGGGCAAGTGCAGCCGGCCCCGGTACCGCTCGAGCCGCTTGAACGTTGAGGGGTAGTCACCGTTGATCCAGGCGGTATCCATGCCGTGCTCGACGTTGCTGAGGTGGCCCGTGTCGTGATGGTGCAGCGCCGCCAGTACCGAGCCGGCCTTGCGGCCGAGGGAAATGCTTTCGGGGAGGGAGGCCAGGTTCCACTTGCCGGGTTCCTTGAACACCACCCAGGGACGATCCTCTTCGACGCCGCGGCGGACCACCACCGGCAAGCCGGGAAGGCCGGCGAGGTTTTCGAGCGCCTGACGTTCCCGGCGCTCGGCCGACACGCTGCTGTAGATCTTGACGAGGCTGGTCTCGGTGCCATCCCACACGCGATACAGACGGCCTACCCCGGTGCCGACTTCGACGATACGTCCATCGCCGGATAGTTTTCGTGCGATAGCCGCTGGTTCCATGACGTCGAGGTTCCTCCGTTGGGCCCTATCCTGGCGGCTCAAGCCTACTGACAGGGACGCTTTCTTCGTGGCAGATTCGATCGATTTCACCTTTCCAGACGGCTCCGTGCACACCTTCCCGACCGGGATCACCGGCCTTGCGGTGGCCGAGAGTATTGGGCCGCGTCTCGCCAAGGCAGCCGTGGTCGTCACGGTCGATGGTGTCCAATTCGACCTGGGCCGGCCGCTCGAGCACGGCGGGGCCTTTGAAGTGGTGACCGGCAATTCTGAGGAAGGCCGCTTTGTCATCCGGCACTCCTTTGCCCACGTGTTGGCCCAGGCCGTCCTCGATGCCTTCCCCGGCGCCCAATTCGCCATCGGGCCGCCCATCACCGATGGCTTCTACTACGACTTCGACATCGGCCGGCCCTTCACTCCCGAGGACATCGAGATGCTCGAAGGCCGCATGGCCAAGATCCTCACGGAAGACCAGCCGTTTGACCGCGAGGTGATCGACCGCGACCAGGGGCTGGCGATGTTTGCCGACCAGCGCTTCAAGACCGAAATCATCGCCGACGGCGAGGCCAGCCAGGGCGTCGGGGACGGCGTCATCACGGTCTATCGCAACCATGAGTTCGTCGACTTGTGCCGGGGCCCTCATGTGCGTTCGACCGGGTTCCTCTCGGCGTTCAAGCTGTTGCGCAGCGCCGGTGCCTATTGGCGCGGCGACGAGAACAACCCGCAGCTTCAGCGCATCTACGGCACCGCCTGGGAGGGCCAGAGAGAGCTCGACGTCTATCTGGAGCGGCTGGAAGAAGCCGAGCGACGCGACCACCGCAAACTCGGAGTAGCCCTCGACCTGTTTTCCTTCCCGCCCGAGCTGGGATCCGGCCTGGCGATCTGGCATCCGAAGGGTGCGCTGGTACGCAAGCTCATCGAGGACTACAGCCGCAACACACACCTCGCCCACGACTACGACATCGTGTCGACCCCCCACGTCGCCAAGGCCAACCTGTGGGAAACCTCGGGCCACCTCGACTTCTATGCCGAGGGCATGTACCCGGCGATGGAGCTCGACCACGGCCAGGAGTACTACGTCAAGCCGATGAACTGTCCTTTCCACATCCTCGTATATCAGAGCAATGCCCGCAGCTATCGCCAGCTGCCGATGCGGCTCTACGAGCTCGGCACGGTGTATCGCTACGAGCGCTCGGGCGTGCTCCACGGGCTGCTGCGAATCCGCGGTTTCACTCAGGACGACAGTCACATCTTCTGCACCGAGGCCCAGCTCGCCGAGGAGTTGCAGGGCCTGCTCGACTTCACCCTGATGGTGTTGCGCGATTTCGGCTTCACCGAGTTCGAGGCCGACCTGTCGACCAGGCCCGACAAGGCCATCGGCGACCCGGAGCTGTGGGATCGGGCCACCGATGCGCTGCGCTCATCGCTGGAGGTGGCCGACCTGCCCTACGAGGTCGCAGAGGGCGAGGGCGCCTTCTACGGCCCCAAGATCGACGTCCACGTGCGCGATGCCATCGGGCGCCGCTGGCAGCTTTCCACCATTCAGGTCGACTTCGCCCAACCCGAGAATTTCCAGCTCGAATTCAACAGCACCGCCAATACCCGGGAGCGGCCGGTGATGATCCACCGCGCTCTCATGGGCTCGATCGAACGTTTTGCCGGAATCCTCATCGAGCACTACGCCGGAGCGTTCCCCGGTTGGCTGGCGCCGGTTCAGGCGGCGATTCTGCCCGTCGCCGACCGCCACAACGAGTACGCGCAATCCGTCGCCGCCGCCTTCCGAGCTCGCGGGCTGCGCGTGGAGGTGGACGACCATGACGACACTCTCGGTGAGAAGGTGCGTCGCGCCATCACCGCCAAGACCCCGGCAGTGCTCGTGGTCGGCGACGACGACGTCGACCATTCCACCGTCGGCCTGAGACTGCGCGACGACGAAGGCGAGCAGCGCGGGGTGCCGATTGCCGATGCCGGCAGCCGGCTTGTCGAGTTGTGTGCCCCGCCCCGATGATGGATGTGTTGTGGGCGGGCTGGCGTTCGGCCTACATGTCGGAGGTCCAGCAGGGGGTCGAAACCGAGGTTTGCCTGTTCTGTGAGTTGCCGTCGGTATCCGATGAGGAGGCCTACATTGTCGCCCGGAATACGACCGCCTATGCCGTCCTCAACCTGTACCCGTATACGAGCGGTCACCTGCTCATCGCGCCCTACCGCCATGTCGGCATTCCCGGCGAGCTGGCGGCCGATGAGCAACAAGACGTGTGGGGCCTCCTCGCCCGCACCCAGGAGGCCATCGGCGCCGTCCTCGATCCCCATGGGTACAACCTGGGGGTCAATCAAGGCCGAGCCGGGGGCGCCGGCGTCCCCGGGCACTTCCACCTCCACGTCGTGCCCCGCTGGTCGGGTGACGCCAACTTCATGACCGCCACCGCCAACGCCCGCATCCTCCCCGAGCCTCTCGAAGACACCTGGGAGCGGTTGCGAGAGGCCCTCTCGAGCCTCTAGGCGTCGGTCCCCGCCGGCTGCCCGCCGTCCGGCGCTCGCTCGGCCGCGTTCCGACGTCATCGGCCTGATCCCGAATCTGTTTCGACCTGAGGCCGGATGTCGGTCTCCCAGCCTCACGCACCTAAACTCCGACCTCGCTTTGCCGACCGTTGAAGGGTTTCCGCACCGTGAAGAGTTTCGTAAACCTGCTCGCCTCGCTCGTGCGGTGGTCGCCGTGGGGGGTGCTCGGCGGTGCAATAGCCCTGACTCTGGTGTTCGGGTTTTTCCTTCCTAAGCAGGAGATGGCCAGCGGCAACGAAGGCTTCTCACCCGACTCTGCCGAGTTCAAAGCACTCGACACCATTTCTGAGTACTTCTCCGACAACTCCGAGGAACCCGTACAGGTCGTCATGACCGGACGCAATGGCGATCTGCTCACCGCCGACGGGCTCAGGGACTACGTCGCGGTTCAGACCGCGATCAAGGCAAGCGCGGTGTCGGATCTCCTCAAAGGACGGCCCGGCGGCGACATCGTCGGCTACTTCGATCCCGTCGTCCAGGGCCTGATGCAGAAAGCCGAGGACGAAGACGTCCCGTTTGCGGCGTTACTCGGCAACGTCACCGACGCCGACGTCAAGGGGGCCTTCCGGGACGCCCTGGCTGAGGTTCCACCCGAGCTGGCCGATCTGTTCTCGGGCCTGCTCGCCGGAGGTTCGGATCTCACAATCCCAACGGCCGATACCGGCCTGATGGTTGCCTTCCTCAACGTTGCCGATCTCGATGATCCCGACCAGACCATCCTGCAGGAGAAGGAAGTCGACATGGCCGAGGCCATCGCCGCGGTCGAGACCGTCGCCACCGACGGCAATGCCTTCAGCTTTGCCCTCCTCTTCGCCGATGCCGACGAGTTCCAGGGCGAGATCGGGCGGCTCTTCGGCATGGCTTTCGTCATCATCGTGCTCATCCTGCTGTTCGTGTATTGGGTGGTTCCGCGTGGGCGGATGTCGCGCTGGAACTCAATACGCCGGGCGCTGGCTGATATGGCGGTAACCATGATGGTGATCATCATGTCGATCACGTGGATGAACGGCGTCGGCGTGCTGCTCGGGCCCAAATATCTCGACGTAATCGGCAACTTCAGCGAGATTCTGCAGATCATCCCGATTCTGCTGATCGGCCTCGGAGTCGACTACGCCATCCACATGACGAGCCGCTACCGGGAGGAGCTCGGGGAGGGCATGGCCGTGACCGAGGCGGCCAAGCGGGCGACCCGTACCGTCGGCATCGCACTGGTGTTGGCCACGGTGACCACCTCGATCGGCTTTCTCACCAACGTCGTCAATCCGATCACCGCCATCGCCGACTTCGGCATCCTGGCCGCGGTTGGCATCAGCGCCGCCTTCATCTTGATGCTGACCGTTGTGCCCTCCCTGCGGGTGATTCTCGACCGGCGGGCCGAGGCGGCCGGAACCCTCGGGACGGAGGCATTCGGCCACCAGGGTGAGCGTCTGCTCCCCAAACTCATGGGCCGGACCTCGGTCCTGGCCGAGAGGATGCCGGTGGCCACTCTGGTGTTGGCACTCGTGCTGGGCGTGGGCGGGATCTACGGGTATACGCAGCTCAACACCGAGTTCAGCTTCACCGACTTCCTGCCCGAGGATGCCCCCGCCCTGGAGACGTTCAACACCATCACCGACAAGTTCGGTGGCGGTTTCGGCGAGGAGACCGAGGTCATTGTCGAAGGCGACGTGGCCAGCCCGGAAGTGCACAACGCACTGGTGGCGACCTGGGACAACCTGGCGACAACGCCCAATGTGGTCCAGTTCGGCGATCGGGCGGCTGCCGAGTCGCCGGTATCGGTGATCGGCCAACTGGTAAACCCGCCCGACAACGGCGGTGATCCCGAGGTCTACGACGCAGCCTTTGCGCAGACAGCTTTTGCCGCCGGGCTGCAACCCGACCTGACCGTGGCGCCCGGCACCGATGTAGCGGCGCTCTACCGATCGGCGCTGGCGAGCGCCGGGGACCCGATGCGACGCGTGGTGGCCGAGGTGGACGGAGCCTTCCGGTTCATCGACGTGGGCGTCTCCACCCAGGCCGGGGAGAGCACGGCCCTGATCCTCAAAGACGATTTGCAGAGCGCCTTCGCACCACTGCGCGAAGTGGGGGTGAGCACCGTCGCCACCAACCAGAACATCGTCAGTCAGGGTGTGGCCGAGGCGCTGCGCGACTCGCAGCTCTCATCCCTCTTGTTGACGGTGGCGGTGGCCGGCCTCATCCTCGTGATCAACTTCTGGTTCGAGTCGCGCCGTCCCGGTCTCGGGCTGATCACGATCGCTCCGGTGGCCCTCATCGTGGTGCTGGTGTTCGGGATCATGGCGGCCCGTGGCATCCCGTTCAATCCGGTCACGGCCATGATTGCCAACCTGGCAATCGGAATTGGTGTGCCATACACCATTCACATCACCCATCGCTATCAGGAGGACCGCTTGCGCTTCTCGACTCCTGAGGAGGCAATCAAGTCGACGACCACCCACACCGGCGGTGCCCTGGCCGGCTCGGCCTTCACAACCGCGGCCGGTTTCGGCGTACTGATCACCTCGACGCTCAAGCCGTTCCAGCAGTTCGGGGAGGTGACGTTCTGGTCGATCGTGATGGCCATGGTGGGCGCCGTGTTCGTGCTTCCCTCGCTGCTCGTCCTCTGGGACCGGTGGCACCGTGCCCGCGGGCATGCGGCCGTCGACGAGACCGCCATCCACGAAGCCCTCCAGGACATCTAGTGGAACCCGCCGACAGCGACCGGGCGAGATCCAAGAAGCTCCCGGGCACCCGGGGAATCCAAGTTCCCGACGAGGTGGCGGCGGCCGAGGGCCTGCCGGACGACCTGGATGCGTCCCTGCTCGGCCCCTACACCGTCCCCAATCTCACCCGCCGTCGCCGGGCCGGGGCCTATTACCTGGGTGGAGCGGTGCTCGTCGGCGTGGGAGTCCTGGCCGGTCTCCCGGGCGGAATGTGGCTCATCGCCGGTGTGCTGGCAGGCATCGGTGTCTACCACTTCCTGGCTGCCTTCGACCTCAAGGTCGCCGACACCGAGGCCCTCCGGATCGCCAACCGGCAGACCGACTTCGCGGTGGGTCACGCCTCGGCAGCGGTGGGCTTCGAAGGCTGGCGGGCCCGACCCATCTGGAACGTGCTCGTCTTTTCGGCCGACGATCCACCGAGCAAGCGGGGCCTGGTCCGGGTCGACGCCGTCAGCGGCGAGGTCAAGGACGTGCTGGTGGAGGACAATCCGGACGCGTTCTGAGGGAGAGCCGAGGAGGGTTCCGGAGGAGGGATGGGGCCCTTGTTCGATGGGTTGGGCGGGTTCTGTGCGAGCCGCCCCCGACCGAGCTCCGCTCGGCGACCCTGCCCCCCACACGCCGCGGGGAAGCGTTCAGTTCCTCCCCGGGAGGGTCCGGGAAGGGTCGGCGTTCCTCGTGACCGGCCGCCTAGCGGCTATCCACGGCCACGAACTCTCGCTCGGTGTAGCCGGCGTAGACCTGCCGGGGTCGGCCGATGCGGGTGTCGGGGTCCTCGATCATCTCTTTCCACTGGGCCATCCACCCCGGGAGCCGACCGATCGCGAACAAGACCGTGAACATCCGCACGGGGAATCCCAGTGATCGGAAGATCATTCCCGAGTAGAAGTCGACGTTCGGGTAGAGCTTGCGTTCGATGAAATAGTCGTCGGTGAGGGCGTGCTCCTCCAGCTTGAGGGCGATCTCGAGCAGCGGATCGTTGACGCCGAGCCGGGCGAGGACGTCGCTGGCGAATTCCTTGAGGATGTTGGCCCGGGGATCGAAGCTCTTGTACACCCGGTGCCCGAAGCCCATCAAGCGGAACGGGTCTTCCTTGTCCTTGGCCTTCGCCACGTACTTGTCGACGTCGCCGCCGTCCTCGTCGATGGCAGTGAGCATGGCGATGACCGCCGAGTTGGCCCCACCGTGCAGCGGTCCCCACAGGGCATTCATGCCCCCGGCCACCGAGGCGAACAGGTTGGCCTCCGAGGACCCGACCAGACGCACGGTCGAGGTCGAGCAGTTCTGCTCGTGGTCGGCATGAAGGATGAGAAGAACGTCGAGTGCCCGGGCGACCACGGGATCGATCTCGTAGGGCTCGACCGGCAGTCCGAACATCATCTGCAGGAAGTTGGAGGAGTAGTCGAGGTCGTTGCGCGGGTACATATACGGCTGGCCGATCGACTTCTTGTAGGCGAAGGCGGCCACCGTCGGAAGCTTGGCCATCAGCCGCACCGTCGACTCTTTGACCGAATCTGCGTCGCGAGGATCGTGGTAGCGCTCGTAGAACGTGGACATGGCGGCCGTGGCCGACGACAGGATCCCCATCGGGTGAGCACCACGGGGGAAAGCGTCGAACAATGCCTTCATCTCTTCATTCAGAAGGGTGTGACCGCGCAACTCGGTCTCGTAGGCCTCCAGCTCGTCTTTGGTGGGAAGCTCACCGTTGATGAGGAGGTAGGCGACCTCCGGGAAGGTGGCCTTGGCGGCGAGATCCTCGATTTTGTATCCGCGGTAGCGGAGCTCGCCGGTCTCGCCGTTGACGTAGGTGATCGAACTACGGCAGGCGGCAGTGTTGGCGAAGCCGTAATCGAGCGTGATCTTCTGATGATCGGCTCGTAGACGGCTGATGTCGACCCCAACGTCGCCCTCGGTGCCGATGACGGTCGGGAAGGTGTATTCCTCTTCGCCGTGGGTGACAGTCACTTCGCCGTCGGACGTATTGAACATGCTTCTCCTCGCGTTGGCGGGTCGACAAGACGTTTGGTCTCCTGTCCGCAATACTAACGACGGCAATTTTCCACTTCCGAGGTGCAAGTGATCGATCAGCGGGGCCGCAGCTGGCTCACCAAACACATCGTCGCCCCCATCAGCAAGGTGCTGGTGCGGCTGCACATCTCCGCGTCGGCGATCACGGTGCTCGGACTGATTGTGACCCTGATCGGAGCCTGGATACTCGCCAACGGCCATCCGACGACGGCCGGGTTCGTCATCGGGCTGGGCGGTGCCATCGACGGTGTCGACGGAACTGTCGCCCGGCTCACCGGCACGGCCTCGCGACGCGGGGCCTTCATGGACACCGTGGCCGATCGGGTCGGGGAGGTGGGGATGTTCGCCGGTCTCGCCTGGTTCGTCTCTGATGATCCGCTGCTGGCGCTGCTCGCGGTGATCGCGCTCGGCAACTCGATGCTCATTCCCTACGTCCGGTCGAAGGCTGAGGCTCAAGGCCTCGACGGCAAGGGGGGCATCATGGGGCGGGCCGAGCGCATCATCCTGTTCTGCGGCCTGCTGATTCCCGTCGGCTGGGACTGGTGGGGGGCCGAGATGATGCTGTGGCCGATGGTGGCGCTGACCGGGCTCACCGTGCTGCAGCGCTATTGGA
>Ga0224512_10001879_pt1 | contig 19681 bp, 22 predicted proteins | sample SF_May12_sed_USG_4_FD_169103 | JGI IMG/M metagenome (GOLD analysis project Ga0224512, IMG submission 169103) | Sediment microbial communities from San Francisco Bay, California, United States - SF_May12_sed_USGS_13 | ecosystem: Environmental > Aquatic > Marine > Sediment | place: USA... | reverse complement strand
CGAGCGGATACGGGTCGCCGCGCCAGGCGTTGGTGATCACGTTGTGCATCAGGCCGTGCACCGAGAGCGGGTATTCCCAGGAAAAGGCCTTGTCGATGCGCACCGGATCGCCCTCGGCGTCGACGAACAGGTCCTCGGGCGAGCCGGGCCAGCCGAGCGCCAGCCCGGCGAGCGGTTTGTTCGGCTGCACGCCTTCGGGCCCGGTGGGCGTCTTCGCCGAGGGCGGGATGGCGCGCGGGAACGGCGCCTTGTGGCGGAACCCGCCCGGACGGTCGATGGTGCCGAGCAAGCTCATCAGGATGGCGAGCGCGCGCACCGTCTGGAACCCGTTCGAGTGCGCCGCCAGGCCGCGCATGGCGTGGAACGCCACCGGGTTGCCGGTCACCGTCTGGTGCTCGTTCCCCCAGCAATCGGTCCAGGCGATGGGAAGCTCGATCTTGTCGTCGCGCGCCGTGATGCCCATCTCGTGCGCGAGGCGCCGGATGGTGGCCGCGGGGATGCCCGTGATCTCCGCGGCCCATTCCGCGGTGTGCGCGCTCGCGCGCTCGGCGAGCAGCTGGAACGCCGGCCGCACGCGCGTGCCGTCCCGCAGCGTGAAGTCGCCGAACAGGTACGGGTCGGCGTCCGGCGTGTGGCTGACGACCGCGCGATTCGTGTGCCGGTCCCACCACAACTGGTTCTGCGGGTACTGGGGATTGACCGGGTCGGTGTCCTCGTCGGTGGCGAGCAGGCCGTGGCGCGGCGATGCCGGGTCCACGATCACCAGCTGCCCGCCGTTGGTGTAGCGCGCGACGAACTGGCGGTCGTACAAGCCCTGCGCAATGATCTCGTGATTGAGCGCGAGCAGCAGCGCCCCATCGGTGCCGGGGCGGATCGGCACCCACTCGTCGGCGATCGCCGAGTAGCCGGTGCGCACCGGGTTGACGGAAACGAAGCGCCCGCCGTCGCGCTTGAACTTAGAGATCGCGATCTTGAGCGGATTGGAGTGGTGGTCTTCCGCGGTGCCGAGCATGACGAAGAGCTTCGCGCGCTCGAGGTCCGGGCCGCCGAACTCCCAGAACGAGCCACCGATGGTGTAGATCATGCCCGCCGCCATGTTCACCGAGCAGAAGCCGCCGTGCGCGGCATAGTTCGGCGTACCGAACTGGCGCGCGAAGAGGCCGGTCAGCGCCTGCATCTGGTCGCGGCCGGTGAACAGGGCGAACTTCTTGGGATCGCTCGCGCGGATCGCGCCGAGCCGCTTCTCGAGCATCGCGAACGCCTCGTCCCAGGAGATCGGCTCGAATTCGCCCGCGCCGCGCTCGGCGCCCGCCTTCCTTCTGAGCGGCCGCGTGAGGCGCGCCGGCGACAGCTGCTTCATGATGCCGCTCGCGCCCTTGGCGCAGATCACGCCCTTGTTGAGCGGATGCTCCGGATTGCCCTCGATGTAGCGCAGCGCCCCGTCGCGCAGGTGCACGCGGATGCCGCAGCGGCACGCGCACATGTAGCAGGTGGTGGTCTTGACTTCAGAGGGCACGCAGCCGCATTCTGCGGCTGGCCCGCATGCGCGGCAACGAGCAATACTGATCCTGCCATAGAATGCGCGCGTGAAGATCTGCATCGTTTCCGACAGCCACGACCGCGCCGACGCGCTGGCGCAGGCCGTGCGCGAGGCGACAGCGCAGGGCGCCGAGGCGGTCATCCATTGCGGCGATCTCATCGGCGCGCAGACCATCAAGCCCGCGCTCGCGCTGGGATTGCCCGTGCACCTCATCCACGGCAACAACGTCGGCGACACGCAGGCCCTGCACCGGCAGTCGCTTGCAAGCGGCGGACTGCTCCAGTACCACGGCGCCGACGCACGCCTCGAGCTCGCCGGCCGGCGGGTTTTCGTCGTGCACTACGACGACTACGGCTACGCCATGGCGTGCACCGGCGACTGGGCGCTGGTGTGCTGCGGCCACTCGCACCGGGCCGGGGCGCGCAAGGTCGCGAGCGTGAATGGGAATGAGACGTGGCTCGTCAACCCGGGGACGGTGGCCGGTCTGGCCGCCCCGGCGACCTGGGCACTGGGCGACCTGGCGGCAATGCGCTTCGAGCTGCGCGAGCTCGGCCGCCCGCATTCATCGCCTCTATAAGCGCATAGCGAACTTATAGGCGGGCGCCCGTGGGCGGCGCTTAGAATTCCCGAGGGAACGGCGAGGAGACAATCAATGCTCACCAGCAATCCGTTTGCCGCGCTTGCGGCGTCCATATCGCCGGCCGTCATGCAGACCTACGCCGTCGTCATGATCGTCCTGGTCGCGGCGGGGACGCTGTTCGACGTCGTGCACAAGGGAAGCGCCAAGTACTTTTTTGAAAATTGGCGCAAGTCGAAAAACAAAGGCGCGAAGAAACTCGGTGGCGGCGAACTGGTGTCGATCGCCATCCAGACCGGCGTGGTCGACGTCCTGGCATCCGGGGAATTCTGCAACGCGCGCCGCCGGATCGCGCATCTTCTGACCATGTACGGATTCGTGATCTACGTCGTCGCCACCGCCGTCATGGTCTTCAGCTACTCGACGCCCGAGATGCCGACGCCCGCGTTCCTGCCGCAGCTGTGGTGGCTCGGCGGCCTGATGACTTGCCTCGGCGGCTACTGGTTCTGGTTCTTCATCCGCGTCGATGTCGTCGCCGAGGGTAATTCGCCGCTGCGTTTCGTGCGCGCGGACCTGTTCATCGTCTCGCTCCTGGTCAGCGTGACCCTGGGCCTGATCTGGGCGGCGGCCGGCGCCGGAGTCGGCGTGCTCTTCGGCCTGTACGTGATCGCCACAACGGTTCTGTTCGGATCGGTGACGTGGTCCAAGTTCGCGCACATGTTCTTCAAGCCCGCGGCGGCCTTCGAGAAGAGAGTTTCCCACGCGAATGAATCCAGGAGCAACCTGCCTGGGCCGGCCGACAAACCCGAGACGTTCGGCATCGCTCGCGAACAACCCAGGAACTACTGATCACGGGAGACGACGAAACCCATGCCAACCTTCGTTTACATGACCCGGTGCGACGGCTGCGGGCAGTGTGTCGACATCTGCCCGTCGGACATCATGCACATCGACAAGACCTATCGGCGTGCCTACAACATCGAGCCGAACATGTGCTGGGAGTGCTACTCCTGCGTCAAGGCCTGTCCGCAGCACGCCATCGATTGCCGCGGTTATGCCGACTTCGCGCCGCTGGGCCACAGTGTCCGGGTGCTTCGGGAAGAGGCGAAGGCGACGATTTCGTGGCGGCTCAAGTTCCGCGACGGCCGCGAGAAGAACTTCGTGTCCCCGATCCGGACGACGCCCTGGGGATCGATCAAGGGGCCGGCCGAGTACCCTGCGCCCCGCCCCGAGGATTTCGCCAAGCAGGAGCTCGCGCTCGAACCGGAAACACTCAAGATCAAGGGCGGATTGCCCGCGTTGCGCCCTGATCAACTCAAGCAGGGAGTCGTGTGATGGGACTGTTCGGAGGCAGGAAAACAGTGTTCGTCGATGCGGACATCCTCGTCATCGGCGGCGGCATGGCCGGCTGCGGGGCCACCTACGAGTCCAGGTACTGGGGGCGCGACCTGAAGATCGTCTGCGTCGAGAAAGCGAATATCGAGCGCAGCGGCGCCGTCGCCCAGGGCCTCTACGCCATCAACACCTACATGGGCATGCAATGGGACGAAAACAAACCCGAGGACCATGTGCGCTACGCCCGCAACGACCTCATGGGCCTGGTGCGCGAGGACCTGGGCTACGACATCGCCCGGCACGTCGATGCGTCGGTGCACCAGTTCGAGGAATGGGGCCTGCCGATGATGAAGGACCCCAAGACCGGACGCTACCAGCGCGAAGGCAAGTGGCAAATCATGATCCACGGCGAAAGCTACAAGCCGATCGTCGCCGAGGCAGCCCGCAAGGCCGCGACCGAGGTCTACAACCGGATCATGGTGACGCACCTCTTGATGGACAAGAAGGCCAACCGGGTCGCGGGCGCGGTCGGCTTCAATGTCCGCACGGGCGATTACCATGTGTTCCGCGCGAAGGCCGTCATCATCGGCGCCGGCGGTGCGTCGCACATCTACAAGCCGCGCTCGGTGGGCGAGGGCATGGGTCGGACCTGGTATGCGCCCTGGAGCAGCGGGTCCGCGTACGCTTTGCCGATCCAGGTCGGCGCCAAGATGATGCAGATGGAAAACCGCATCGTGCTCGCGCGGTTCAAGGACGGCTACGGGCCGGTCGGCGCGTACTTCCTGCACCTCAAGACCTACACGCAGAACGGCAACGGCGAGGAGTTCGAGTCGAAGTGGAAAGAGCACACGCGGGCGCTGGTCGGCGATTACATTGACCACCATCCGACGCCGACCTGCCTCAGGAACCACGCCTTCATCGAGGAGACGAAGGCCGGCCGTGGACCGATCCGCATGGTGACCACGGAGGCCTTTCAGGACCCCCACAAGGAAACCGTCGGCTGGGAGAACTTCCTCGGCATGACGATCGGGCAGGCGGTGGTCTGGGCCTCGCAGAACATCGACCCCAAGCACACCAATCCCGAGCTGACCACGTCCGAGCCGTATGTCATGGGCTCGCACGCCACCTGCTCCGGTGCGTGGGCGAGCGGCCCGGAAGACATTGCCCCCTCGGATTACAACTGGGGGTACAACCGCATGATGACGGTCGACGGGCTGTTCGGCGCCGGCGACACCATTGGCGGCAGCGCCCACAAGTTCTCCTCGGGGTCCTTCGCCGAAGGCCGCATCGCCGCCAAGGCGGCGGTCAAGTACGTGATGGAGAAAGGCCGGGACCAGCCCCAGGTCAGCGAACAGGAATATCGCGACCTCGAAAAAGTGATCTACCAACCGCTGGAGAATTACCGGGTCGGCCGCAACGAGATCGTCGCCGGCACCGTATCGCCGAGTTATCTCCTGCCGATCCACGGTCTTCAGCGCCTCGAGAAGCTCATGGACGAGTATGTCGGCGGCATCAGCACCAACTACATGACGAACGACCAATTGCTCAACCGCGGACTCGAGCTGCTGGGCATGCTGAAGGAAGACATGAACCACATGGGTGCCGAAGACCTGCACCAGCTGCAGCGCGCGTGGGAGCTGCACCATCGGATTCTGGCTTCGGAATCCGTGACCCATCACACGCTGTTCCGCGAAGAAACGCGGTGGCCGGGGTACTACTATCGCGGCGATCATATGAAGCTGGATGACGCGAACTGGCATTGCTTCACCTTGTCCCGCTACGACCGGAATACCGGCAAGTGGGCAATGGAGAAGGCGCCCGTTCACCACATCATCGACTGACCATAAGCCCGGCGAAGAGGCCGCCTTATGGGCGGCCTTTTTTTGTGCTTCAATACCCGGATGGCCGATCGTCGCCTCCAGGTCTTCCACGCGGTCGCGAAGCATCTGTCCTTCACCAAGGCGGCCGAGGCGCTGTTCATGACGCAGCCGGCGGTGACCTTTCAGATCCGCCAGCTGGAAGAGCACTTCGATACGCGCCTGTTCGATCGCGCGCACGGGCGCATCGCCCTGACGCCCGCGGGCCAGGTGGCGCTGGAGTACGCGGAGCGCATCCTCGGCCTCTCGGCCGAGCTCGACACGCGGCTGAAGGAGATGAGCGGCCAGGTGGCCGGGCCGCTGCTCATCGGCGCCAGTACGACCATTGCCGAATTCCTGCTGCCGCAGGTGCTCGGCGAGTTCAAGTCACGCTATCCGGGCGTGGTGCCGCGCCTGTTCGTCGCCAACTCCGAGGCGGTGCAGGCGCGCATCGCCGAGCGCACCCTCGACCTGGGATTCATCGAGGGCGAATCGCACCTGCCCTCTCTCGGCACCGAGGTGTGCTGCGACGACGAGCTGCAGGTGGTCTGCGCGCCCACTCACCCCCTGGCGAAACTGCAGTCGGTGCCGCCGAAGGCGCTCATGGAGCACGCCTACATCGGCCGCGAGCCCGGATCAGGCACGCGCGAAGTCATCGACCACTACCTGCACAAGGCCGGCGTTGCGCCCGACGCGCTGCAGGTCGTGATGGAGCTGGGGAGCCCCGAGGCGTTGAAGGGCCTGGCGGCCACCGGCCTTGGCTTCGCCATCATGTCGCGCGCCACGGTGGCCAAGGAAACGCAGCTCGGGCAGCTGGTGCGCGTGCCGCTCGCGCCGCCGCTCACCCGCCATCTGAGCGTGGTCTACCCGAAGGAAAGGTTCCATTCGCGCCTGGTGAACAGCTTCGTGCAGTTCGCCAAGGAGCGCCTCGCCGCCGTGCTGCACGGCACGGAACCGGTGCAGCCGGCGGCCTAGGCTCGCGTTAGACGCTGCGCTTGCGGAATTCCTTCGCGAACGCCAGCAGGAAGCGCAGCGACTGCTGGCTTTCCGGATCCCGCAGCAGCTGCCACAGCCCCCCGAGGCCCCCGGCCGCGGCGGGCTGCGCCGCGACTTCGCGCTTCGCTGCATCCAGCGCGCCGATCGTGCCTTCGAGCAGCCCCGCCAGCCGTTCGAGCCCGGCGACCAGCCGCTCGGGGCCGGCGCGGTTCAGCCGGTCGACGATCGACATGGATTCGCTCATCGTTTCGACCAGGCGGCCGACCATTTCGTCCGTCAGCGCATCCTGCGCCGCGCCGAAGGTGCGCGCCAGCGCGACGAGGCGGTCGAGATCGCCGTTCTCGACCAGCTGCGCGAGCGCGGGCAGTGCGCGCCCGACGCCCGAGCGGTTGACCTGGTCGAGCAGGTCCATGCCTTCCGCCGCGGTCGCCGTGACGCGGCCGACCATCTCGTCGGTCAGCGCATCGCGCGCCGCGCCGATGACGTTTTCGATCTCCAGTGCTTCGCTCGGGTCCATGGCGTCCTCCTAGAGCAGCCCGCGGGCCGAAGTCCAGTACAGCTTGTTGTACGCCATCTTGAACCAGTGGATGGCGCGCGACGGCGGCTTCGGATCGGGCGGGTTGGTGTAGTTGAACATCGCGTAGGTCGCGCGATCCTTGCCGCACTCGATGAAGCAGAACACCTTGCCGTCGTGCTCGCGCACCGGCTGGCCGAGCTTGACGATGGCGGCGATGTTCTCGCCCAGCGTTTCGGCCTGGTAGTGCGCCGTGGAGCCCGCCTTGCTGATCGGGATGTTGGTCGTGTCGCCGATCACGTAGACGTTCGAGTGCCCCTCCATGGTGAGCTTGGTCTTGTTGGTCGGAATGAAGCCGCCCTGCCCGAGCTTGTTCTTCTCGATGACCTCCATGCCCTTGTGCACCGGGATAGTGATCAGCAGGTCGTACTTGGTCTCGGTGCCCTCTTCGCTCCTCACGACCTTGTTCTTGCCGTCGACCTCCTTCATGTTGAACAGGGTCTCGTAGGTGATGCCGAGGCGATCGAACTCCGGCTGCGCCCACTTGGCCACGTTCTCCAGGCTGTGCACGCGGCCCACGGGGTAGGTGTAATGCAGCTGCACCTTGTCGCGGATGCCCCGGTCCTTGAAGTAGTCATGCAGCATGAAGGTGATCTCGAGCGGCGCCATCGGGCACTTGTGCGGCACGCCCATCGCGATCACCACCCGGCCGCCCTGGAACGCCTGCAGGCTCCTGAACATCTTGAGCGCGCTCTCCTCCGTGTAGAACTGCTCGGCATTCTCGGCGAGCCCCGGGATCATCTCCGGCACCGGCCGCGAGCCGGTGGCGATCACCAGGATGTCGTAGGCGTGCGTCTTGCCGCCCTTGGTCTTCACCTGGTTCTTGTCCAGCTCGAAGGTCTCCACGGGGTCGACCTGCAATTCGATCCCCGGCTCGAGCAGGCTCGCCTGGTCGCGGTACAGCTCGTCGGGCGTCATGCGGCCGAACGCCAGGTACAGCAACCCCGGCTGGTACATGTGCTTGTCGGAAGCCGTGAGCATGGTGAGTTGCACCTTGCGCGAGCGGATCTCGGCCGCCAGCCTGCGCGCCAGGTTGTTGGCGAGAATCGTGCCCCCCATGCCGCCGCCGATGATCAGGATTTTCATGGTGTGCTCCTCTTTGGGCCCGCAGGGCCGCTTGACCGGACTACTTCGTTTTTCTCAGGGCGATGTGCCACACCCCGGCCTCTTCCCGCGTGCCGAGGAACTCATGCCCGACCTTGTGCAGCCACTCCGGGATGTCGTTCGCCGAACCCTTGTCCGACGACAGCACCTCGAATTCCTCTCCGACCGCCCCGTACTTGAGCCGCGCGATCAGTTCCATCAGCGGACCGGGACAGAAACTTCCGCGAGCGTCGATGATGATCCTTTCCGCCATGCGCTGCCTCCCTCAGAACGTCCAGACCTGGGCGCCGTGCGCGTCCGACAGGAACCGGGTGAGGCCCAGCGGCTCGCGCACCCAGGGCTCGAGATCGCCCGGCCCGACGCCGAGCACGTCCACCGCCATCGAGCACGGGTGGATCTTCGCGTCGCCCAGCTCGGCGGCGCTCTGGAACAATTGCCGGTAGCCGGGGCCCTTCTTTTCCTGCAGCGACCTGCCGAACGGGCCCTCCGCGGCAGGCGGCTCGCCCGTACCGCGCGTGAAGTGGCGCAGCGCGTTCATCGACAGGAACACCGTCACCTCGTCACCGCTCACTGCCCCGACCGAGGCGACCATGGCCGCCATCTGCAGCCGCTCCAGCGAACCGGAGACCACCACGATGCTGATCCTGTTCGCCATGGGCATCGCCCCCACCCCCGGGGCGCCTTGCGAGATACTCAAGAGGCGATACTGGGCCCGCGGGGCCGCGCGTGTTTGATCCTGATCAAGCGCCCGCGCTGTGCGGGCTGCGTCAGGCGAATTCCGTGCCCGGCTTGAAGCCGAAGATGCGCTCGAGCTCGAGCTCCCGGATCAGGCCGTCCACGGCTGCCTGGCCGTGCTCGCGGCTGACCTCGGCCAGGATCAGCCGGGCACCGTGGGCGTTGTAATAGCCTCCGAAGTCGGCGTGCACCGCGAGGAGCTGCCGCGCCTTGTCCAGCGTCACTCGGTCTCGTCGGGCCCCTGCAGGTCGCCGGCCGGTCCTCGTAGACGCCGCAGCCCTGCGGCGCGAGAAACGCGCAGGCGGCGGATCCCGGCCTGTGGCCGAGCTTCAGCCCCGGCGTGCCGTGCACGTCGAGCTCGGCGTCGCGCGTGTAGCGGTCGATGAATTCACGGCTGGAGAGATCGAGCCGGTTCCTCAGCCGCACGACGTCGTACGGCGTGAGCAGAATGTCGGTGTTCTCGCAGCACTTATAGAAGCAGGGAATGCCCTTGTTCGAGCACAGTTGACGCAGCGCACAAGTCGTAATCGTCACTCCATTGGAGGTCTTGCAGTGCACCATGCACCGTGCGAACACGGGCGATAAAAAACCCTGCGGACGCCATGAGTATATTATTCGGGCGCCCGGGCGTTGCCCTGCAAGAATGCAAATAGGGAGGAACCCAACAATGGTCTATACGCGTAAGACAGTCTGGCCGCTGGTGTTCGGCATCATCATGGTCGCGTATGCCTATCTGGTGCAGTCAGGGTCGATGGAACCCGTCATCAAGTTCCTCGGCTCGGGGCGCAACGCCGGCGAAATGCAGATTCTCGGCTACACGTTCGGCGCCATCGGCATCGTGGTCGGTCTCTGGCAGTTGCTCGCCTCGCCGAAGGAAGGACTGGGCGATTACTACCTATCCATGGTCGGCGGCGTGACCTTCATCATGATGGTCGCCTTCATCGTGAAATGGGGCCTCGATCCGCTGATGGGGCAATGGGGGCGCGCGGCGCAGCCAACCCTCGGCTTCAATTTCGCCAGCATACTGAACCTGAACTATGTGGTGATGGGCATCATCGCCGGCATCGTGATCGTCAACGTGTTCAAGGTGCCAGGATGGGCCGAGAACGGCGTACGGTTGTCGCGGCTGGGACTCAAGACGGGCGTGATCCTGCTCGGCGCGCTCTACAGCCTGGCGGAGCTGGCGCACCTCGGGCGGCTCTCGGTCGTGCTGATCGGCTTTTTCGTGCTCGGCTCGGTGGGCGTGGTGCTGTGGCTGGGCGCGCGGCGCAACATGCCCAACTCGATGACCGGTGTGCTCGCCGCCGGCGTCGGCGTGTGCGGCGTGTCGGCGGCGGTGGCCGCGGCCCCGGTGGTGCAGGCCAAATCCACCGAGATCGCCTACACCATCGGCACCATCCTGCTGTTCGGCGTGCTGTGCATGTTCATCTTCCCGATCGTCGGCAAGTCGTTGGGCATGGGCTACATCCAGTTCGGCGCCTGGGCCGGCACCGGGATCCTCAACTCGGCGCAGGTCGCCGGCGCGGCGCTCGCCTTCCAGCCGAACGGCATCGAGACGCTGAAGGTCGCCGAAATCTTCAACATCACCCGCGTGCTGTTCCTGCCGATCATCGTGCTGTGGCTGGCGGTGTGGTACGTGAAGCGCGAACAGGGCGCCGTAAAGGTGGACCTGATGCAGGTGATCGTCGGCAAGTTCCCGGTGTTCGTCCTCGGCTTCATCCTGATGTTCGCGCTGTCCTCGACCGGCATCTTCGCGCCGGCGCTGCACTACCAGGGTAACTATTTCGACAACAGCGACAAGGTGATGATGACGAAGGACCGGGAGGGCAAGGTCGTCAGCAAGCTGCTCGGCGACAAGGACCTCGCGGCGCTCACGGCCGAGGCCGGCAAGGTGCAGCGCAAGGACCAGCAAGCGGCGCTGCAGCGGCTGATCGACAACAAGAAGGTCATGTCGATCGACGACGACGACACCTTGCGAGGCGTGGTCAACGCCAAGATCATGGGCAAGGCGGCGAACGACGTATTGACCAAGGCGCACCGTGCGGTGCGTCACACGGCGAAGAAGATCGCCATGTTCCGCACCCTGATCGCCTGGTTCTTCACCTTCGGCCTGGTGGGGCTGGGCATGCAGATCACCATGGCCTCCATCAAGCAGGCAGGCGGGCAACCGCTGGTGGTGGGCAGCATCGTCGGCGTGATCAAGGCGCTCGGCTCGCTGGTCGTGGTGTGGCTGCTGGTCGCCGAAACGATCTGAACACGGGAGACAATCATGGCTGAAGACAAGTTCGACCGCGGCTCGGCGCTCACCGTGTTCAAGAGCGACCGGCACGAGGACTTCATGGCGCTGGTGCTCGCGCTGGTCATCGCGCTGCTGGTTTACCTTTTCGTCTAGCTGCCCGCCTACAGCCACATCCTCCTGGCGAGCCACGGCACGGCCGGGGCGCGGGCGGCCGAGCGCATGGCGCTCGAACTCGCAGCACCCGGCGCACGGCTGTCGCAGCTCGTCGTCGTCCCCGATTTCTGGAAGGGCATGATGGGCGACGACTGGCTCAATAACGCCTCTACGCGCGACGCCTACGGCAGGCACGTCGAGCAGCAGCTGGAGCGCGAGATCGAGGCGGAGGTTGCGCGCGTGCGGGCGCGTGCCGGCGAGCTCGGGCTGCGCTACGAGCGCCGCGTCGTGCTCGGCAAGCCGGCCGAATGCCTGCTCGAGGCGGCGGCGATGCTCAAGCCGGAGCTGGTGGTGATCGGCTCGCCGCGTCGGGCCAAAGTGAAGGGCTTGCGCTCGCGCATGCAGTTGGAGACGCTGGTGCGCGCCCTGGCGGTACCGCTGCTGATCGTGCCCTATCCCGGATGACCGGGGCCGGCGCGCCGCCCGGAGCGGACGCGGCCTGGGTGGTGCTCGAAACCTCCCTCGACCCCGCTCAACTCGCCGCGTTCTGCAGCGATCTCGAGCGCCTTTACCGCATCAACCCGTTCCTCGAGTTCGCGTCGTGGGAGCAGGGGATGCCGGACCGCTTCCGGGCCGAAGTCCTGAACCACAGCAACGGGCAGCGCACGGTGATGGCGGCGCGCGTCACGCGCGCGTCGGACCTTGCCCTGCGGGTGGACTACGCGGAGGGAGTCAAGAAGAGCACCCGCTTCGAGATCCAGCCGGCGCCCGCAGGCAGCCGGCTCACCATCACCGAGGAATACGGCCCGACCGGCGCTGGCGCGCAGGACGCCGCAGTCGATCGCAGCTTGCACGCGTGGGGCGTAGCGCTCAAGGCACACCTGGAGCGCGACCGGCGCTGGGGATGGCTGCCGCTTTACCGCTCGACCATGGAGCGCGTGTGGCTGCCGATGAAGCCCGCGGCGCGGCGCATCACCTTCCTGATCCTGGTGATCGGCCTGGCGGATATCCTCCTGGTCGCGCTCGGGCTGGCGATCTACTGGATCGAATCCTGGCGCTGAACCTGGTTGCTATCGCGCGGCTTGACCCGCCTGTTGCACGCCCGCTTTGCCGGCCTGCTCCAGCGATGCGTAGTACTGGCGCAGGATCTCCAGCACCTCGGGCCGGCTGAATTCGGGCGGCACCGGGCTGCCCTCGCCCAGCCACTTGCGCAGCTGCGTGCCCGAGACCTGCAGGCGCTCGGCGTCGCCGTGCGCGCAGGTGCGACCCGAAGCCATGCCGCCGCAGCGGTAGCACCAGAACGTCACGTCCATCTTCAGCGGCTGCGTCTCGAGCGCGTCCCGCGGGATCTCGTCGAAAATGTGGTGCGCATCGAACGGCCCGTAGTAGCTGCCCACGCCCGCGTGATCGCGGCCGACGATCTGGTGCGAGCAGCCGTAGTTCTGGCGAAACAGCGCGTGCAGCAGCGCTTCGCGCGGCCCGGCGTAGCGCATGTCGAGCGGATAGCCCGCCTGTACCACCGTACCCTGGCGAAAGTACTTCTCGATCAGCACGGCGATGGCGCGCGTGCGCACGTCGGCCGGAATGTCGCCCGGCTTGAGGGCGCCGAGCAGCGAGTGCACCAGCACGCCGTCGCAGGTCTCGATCGCCACCTTGGCGAGATACTCGTGCGAGCGGTGCATGGGGTTGCGCGTCTGGAACGCGGCGACCCGCGACCAGCCCAGGCGCTCGAACTCGGCGCGCGTCTCCGCCGGCGTCTTGAACAGCGCCCCGTACTTCGCCTCGAAGCCGCCGTCGGCGAGCACCTTGACCGGGCCGGCGAGATTTACCTCCGGCTGCTGCATCACCATCTTGACGCCGGGGTGCTCGAGGTCGGCGGTGCGGAACACGGTGGCGCACTCGTGCGCCTTGTTGATGGCGTACTTCTCGGTCACCCGCATCGTCGCCATCGCCTCGCCGCTGTCCGCGTCGAGCAGCGCAATTTCGGTCCCGGTCTTGAACCCGGCTGCGGTCGCGCTGTCGGTGGACAGCGTGATCGGGATCGGCCAGAACAGGCCGCCCGCGGTCCGGTAGCCGTCGCACACCCCTTCCCAGTCGGCATGCGTCATGAAGCCCTCGAGCGGCGTGAAGCCGCCGATCCCGAGCATGATGAGATCGCCCTTTTCGCGCGAGCTGACGCGCACCGACGCGAGCGAGCGGGCGCGCGCGCGCTCCGCGGCGAGCGCCTCGCCGGCGAGCATCAGGGGCTTGAGCGGTCCTCCGCCGTGGGGCTGGACCAGGCCGGGCATGTCCACTCCTTGAGGCAAACGCCTTATTGTCGGTATCGCCTCCCCCGCGGGGCAACACCGTCGTTCTGATCTGCCGATAAGGGGGCCTGATAAACTCGCCGCGCCCCGGCGGGACGTGCAGAATCGGCACCATGCAAAGGCGCGAATTCCTGAGACTTCTGGCATTGGCGGCCGCGGCGCGCATCGCTGCGCCCTGGGGCGAGCGACGCCCAGGCCGCCGACGCGCTCTACGAGGTGCCGCCCTACGGCAACGTGTCGCTCCTGCACATGACGGATGCGCACGCGCAGCTGCTGCCGATGTACTACCGCGAGCCGGTCGGCACGGACTTCGGCGCCAGGTATGGCATCGCGCCCGGCAGCGCAACCGCGCACGCCTTCACGCACGTCGACTTCGCCGCGGCTGCGCGCCGCTACGGCAAGGTGGGCGGCTACGCCCATCTCACCACGCTGGTAAAGCGCCTGCGCGGCTCGCGGCCGCACGCGCTGCTGCTCGATGGAGGCGACGCCTGGCAGGGCTCGGCCACCGCGCTGTGGACCGCGGGCGCCGACATGATCGGCGCGCAGAAGCTGCTCGGCGTCGATCTCATGACGGCGCACTGGGAGTTCACCTTCGGCGCCGAGCGCGTGCGGCGGGCGGTGGACAAGGAGCTTGCGCCGATCGAGTTCCTCGCGCAGAACGTGAAAACGCTGGATTTCGAGGACCCGGTGTTCAAGCCGTACACCCTGCGCTCGATGAACGGCGTCGCGCTCGCGGTGATCGGGCAGGCGTTTCCGTACACGCCGATCGCCAACCCGCGCCACATGGTCGCCGAGTGGACCTTCGGCATCCAGGAGCCGCGGCTGCAGTCGCTGGTGGACGAAGTGCGCGCCAAAGGGGCGCAGGTGGTGGTGCTGCTGTCGCACAACGGGCTGGCGGTGGACCTCAAGCTCGCCACGCGCGTGCGCGGCCTTGACGCCATTCTCGGCGGGCATACGCATGACGGCATTCCTGCGCCGACGGCGGTCGGCAAGACCCTGGTCACCAACGCCGGCTGCAGCGGCAAGTTCCTCGGCATGCTCGAACTGGAAGTGAAGCACGGCGCGATTGCCGGGTACCGCTACCGCCTGCTGCCGGTATTCTCGAACCTGCTGCCGGCCGATGCCGCCATGTCCGCGTACATCGACGGCGTGCGCGCGCCGTATCGCGCGCGCCTCGAGGAGAAGCTCGCCGTCACCGAAGGGCTCCTGTACCGCCGCGGCACCTTCAACGGCACCTGGGACCAGCTGCTGCTCGAGGCGCTGCGCGCGGAAAAAGGCGCCGAGATCGCTTTTTCGCCCGGCTTTCGCTGGGGCGGCACGCTGCTCCCGGGCGATGCCGTTTCTTTCGAGCACCTGATGGACCAGACCGCGATTACCTACCCGTATACGACGCTGAACGAGATCAGCGGCGCGCAGATCAAGGTGATCCTCGAGGACGTCGCGGACAACCTGTTCAACCCCGACCCCTACCTGCAGCAGGGCGGCGACATGGTGCGCGTGGGCGGCATGACCTACGCCTGCGATCCGCGGGCGGCGATCGGGCATCGCATCTCGGACATGCGGCTCAATGGCCGCCCGCTCGACGCGGCGAAGCGCTACAAGGTGGCGGGCTGGGCGCCGGTCGCCGAGGGCGCGAGCGGCGAGCCGATCTGGGACGTCGCTGCGCGCTACCTGCGCGCGCAGCGCACGATCGCCCCGCTGACGCCCAGCGTACCGCGGCTTACCGGTTGACCGGCGACGCCGGGTCCATCAGCAGCGCGGTGACGTCCTTCATCTGCGCCTCTGTGAGCGCGCCGACGTGGCCGAAGCGCGGCATCTGCGAGCAGACGTTGTACGCCTTGGCGTTGTAGATCTTGGCGTAGGCGTAGCGCTGAATGTCCGTACCGTAGCCGCGCAGCTTCCCGAACTGGTACAGGCTCGGGCCTATGGTGCCGAAGGAGGTGGTGTCGGGACCGATCTGGTGGCAGTTGTAGCAGCCACCGCCGACGCCGCCCTTGTCGCGCCAAGTCATGCCGCGGCCGTTCTGCGCGATTTTCTCGCCGGCTTTCCAGTCCCCCAGCAGCTTGCCGTCCGCGGGCCACTTGACGCCGGCGTACTGCTTGCCGCGCAGCTTGGCGTCGAGCTCGGCCGGGGGACTGTCCTTGTACTTGTTGCACGCCGCCTGCACGTCGTCTTCTTTCAGGCGATCCATGCCGGCGATGCCCTCGGCGTGAAAATCGCGCTGCATCAAGGCCAGCGCCCCGTCGCGGGGGCTGGACTGCAGGGCCGCACAGGCGGCGAGCACCGCCGCGCCGGCCGCCATCATTGCTGCAAGACCGAGTCTCATGGCATCTCTCCTAGCGCTTGATGCCAAGGCCCTTGTACTCCTGGCCCTGGGCGTTGACGGTGAGATAGGTGAGCAGCGCGCTCATCATTTCCGAGGCGTAGTCCGGCTCGGGAAAACGCTGCTGGCGGAAGCAGTCGTTCAGGCGCCACTGCAGCGTGTGCATCACGCCGCCAGTCATGCGGTATCCCGGCCAACCCTGGATGGCGCGGATCGCCTGCTCGGGCCTGGTGAAGTTGGGCAGCGGCTGCGTGCGGATGCGCTGGCCGTCCACGCCGTGGCAGCTCGCGCAGGAAAAGTCATAGGCGCCCGCGCGGTAGAAGAAGATCTCCTTGCCGATCTCGTAGGCCGCTTTTTCCTTCGGGTGCGTCTGCTGCGGCGCGAGCTTCATGCCCGCCGATTGCGCCGCGACATACGTGGTGATCGACACCGGGTCGGGTGTCTTGGTGGCGCTGCTGAAGGGCTTCTTCGCCAGGTCCTCGCGTTTGAATCCCTGTAGCGTGATCATGCAGTGCACGATGCGCGCCTCGGCGTCCATGACGCGATCGACGTCGGCGAAGTAGCGCGGCATCTGCGCGTAGGCGCCCTTGACGACACCGGGCCCCAGGCCCAGGTCGCACTGCTCGAGCGAGGCGTTCTTCGGCCCGCGGGGCGTCCTCCACAACTGCTCGCCCTTGGCCTCGAACAGTTCCGCCGGGTTGGCCTCTTCCATGATCGCGCGGAACTTGTCGAAGTCGGCGGCGACCGGATCCTCGGTCTGTGCCATTGCCTGCGGCCACGGCGCTACCGCCGCGACCGCCGCGGCAACAGCCAGCATGAGCGCTTGTCTCATCTTCACCTCCTCCAGTTCGATCGAACGGGGCTTCTGCGGCCCCGGCCCGTCAGGTCAGGAACCACCGCGGATGGTGGTTTCGTCCGTGCGCGATTCGCCTTTGTTGTCCTTCCAGGTCACCGTGATCTTGTCGCCGGCTTTCGCGCCCTTCACCTTGAATGCGAACACCGGGTTGCGCGAGATCGCCTGGCTGATGTCGGCGCTGAACACGGTCTTGCCGTTCAGCTGCGCGGTGATGGTCTGGATGAAATGCAGCGGCACCGGTTTGCCGCCCTGCTTGCGCTGGCCGGTCTCCATCGGGTGTGCCATCAGGACGCGCACGTCGGCGACGTCGCCCTGCACGGTGGCGCGGATCTTCATCGGGTCTGCCATGGTTTTTTCTCCTCAGCCGCCGCAGCCGCCGATGGTGACCTTCACTTCCTTGGCGGTGGTGTAGAACTTGCCGACCGCCGCCACCACCACGCGCACCGGCGTGGACTCGCCGAGCTTGGCGCGCAGGTGCACGAAGGGCATCGCGCCCGCCGCGAAATCGAAGGTGCCGGTGTAAGGGAAGGGATTCTTCTCCAGGAACACCGAGATGCTGGTGGTGCCCGGGATATTGCTGGTGATGTCGATCGGCACCACGGCGCCGTTCTCGGCGATGTCCGGCGCGCGGATCTCGATGTCCTTGCTCTCCTCGGCATTCGCCATGCCGAGCGCCCTCATGGCATCAACGGCGGATTTCGCCTCGAATGCGCTCTTGTTCCAGGCGGCCAGGGCGCGGCCGGGCCTGAGAAGCGCGCCGCCGAGAGCGGCGAATAGCGCCAGCGCCCCGCCCGCTCTGACGACGGATCTGCGTGATTGCTGCATGCTTCCTCCTCGTGCCCGACCCGATATGTAGGAATAGTTGACTGTGGGCTTGGGCGTCGCCGGGTAGCCTACTCAATTTCCCCTGCAAGGCACAAGCGCAATGATCCAACCGGCCGCATGGAATTTTGGTTTGCCCCATAACTTAGCCTAATTTCCCCCTGCGCTTGAATTGTTGCTAGTGTGCTGGCAAAGGGGGGTTCGCCATGATGAAAAACGCTCGGGCAATGTTGATTGGCGGGTTGCTGGGTACGGCGCTGCTTGCAGGCTGCAGCACCATGGGATTGGGCGACACGAAGGGCAATGTCGCCGAAGACAAGGTGGTCTACCACGTCAACGACACCGAGGAGCAGGCGGTCGACGCCTTGCGCAACATCGGCAACCATCTGGAAGTGAACCCGAAGGCGAAAATCGTCGTCGTCACGCATTCGCGCGGCGTCGATTTCCTTTTCAAGGACGCGCGCGACAAGAGAGGCAATCCCTACAACGTCGCGGTCGAGGGTCTCAAGGAGCGCGGCGTGCAGTTCGACGTCTGCCTCATCACGTTACGCAACCGCAAGCTGGGCAAAGACAAGTTCATTCCGGAAGCCACCTTCGTGCCCTCCGGCGTGGCGGAAATCACGCGCCTGCAGCAGCGCGAGGGCTACGCCTACCTGCGGCCGTAAGAGCCGCAGCGTCACCGGCGGCGGCGTGCGCCGCCGCCGGCGGGCAACATCGCGGCAAGGAACTTTTCGCGCCGCACCTCGGTCTGGTGCGGATGAATCGCGACCGTATTGCGGAATACGGCCAATTCTTTGCGATAATGCGCCCCCTCTGAAGTCTGGCAGGTCGGATGATCCGAATTGAAAACCTGGTGAAGGCGTTCGGCGCCAAGCGCGCCGTGGACGGCGTGTCCTTCGCCGTCGAGCGCGGCGAGGTGCTCGGCTTTCTCGGCCCGAACGGCGCCGGCAAATCGACCACCATGCGCATGATCACCGGGTTTTTCCCGCCCACCAGCGGCCGCGTCTCGGTCGGCGGCCACGATGTGACTGAATCGCCGCTCGCCGCCAAGCGCCTCATCGGCTATCTGCCCGAGGCGGCGCCCTCCTACCCTGAAATGACGGTGCACGGCTTTCTTGCCTTCGCCGCGGCAATGCGCGGCCTGGCGGGCGAAGCGCGCCGCAAGGCGATCGGCCGCGTGGTCGAGCTGTGCTTCCTCGGCTCAGTGCTCCACCAGTCGATCGACACCCTGTCCAAGGGCTACCGCCACCGCACCTGCCTCGCGCAGGCGCTGATCCACGATCCCGACGTGCTGATCCTCGACGAGCCCACCGACGGCCTCGACCCGAACCAGAAGCACGAGGTGCGCAACCTCATCCGCGAGCTCGGCCGCACGAAGGCGGTCGTCTTTTCCACCCATATCCTCGAAGAAGTCGACGCCGCCTGCTCGCGCGCCATCATCATCGACCGCGGCCGCATCGTCGCCAACGGCACGCCGGCCGAGCTGCGCGCGATGTCGGCGCACGCCGGCGCGGTCACCGTGCACGCCGCCGGCGCGAGCGCCGAGAAGCTCGCCGCGCTCGGCCGTGTCGAGCCGGTGAACGGCGCCTTTCGCATCACGCCGGCGGACAAGGGCGCCTCGGGGCAGCTCGCGCTCGCGGTCGTGGCGCTCGCGCAGCGCGAGGGCTGGAAGCTCGACGCCCTGCGCACGGAAGAGGGCCAGCTGGACGAAGTGTTCCGCAGCATTACGCTCCCCGATACGGTGAAGAAATGACCTCCGCCTGGCACGCCATCCGCACCATCGCCAAGCGCGAGCTGTCGTCGTACTTCGCCTCGCCCGTGGCCTACGTGTTCCTGGTGATCTTCCTGCTGCTCACGGGCTTTCTCACCTTCACCGCCGGCGCCTTCTTCGAGCGCGGCGAAGCGAGCCTCGCTTCGTTCTTCGCCTGGCATCCGTGGGTGTACCTGGTGCTCGTGCCGGCCGTGGGCATGCGCCTGTGGTCCGAGGAGCGGCGCGCGGGCACGCTTGAGCTGCTGCTGACGCTGCCGGTGACCGCGTGGCAGGCGATCCTCGGCAAGTTCCTCGCCTCCTGGCTGTTCCTCGCCATCGCGCTGGCGCTGACCTTCCCGGTGGTCATCACGGTGAACCTGCTCGGCGATCCTGATAACGGCGCCCTCGTTGCCGGCTACCTGGGAAGCCTGATGCTCGCCGGCGCCTACCTGGCGATCACCTGCCTGACCTCGGCGCTGACGCGCAACCAGGTCATCGCCTTCATTCTCGCGGTG
>Ga0224512_10001878_pt1 | contig 19685 bp, 20 predicted proteins | sample SF_May12_sed_USG_4_FD_169103 | JGI IMG/M metagenome (GOLD analysis project Ga0224512, IMG submission 169103) | Sediment microbial communities from San Francisco Bay, California, United States - SF_May12_sed_USGS_13 | ecosystem: Environmental > Aquatic > Marine > Sediment | place: USA... | reverse complement strand
CCACCCACGAGTAGGGGCGCACCTGACCGGGCAAGATCTCGGCCGTCTTGCGCAGCACAGCCTGTTGGAACTCCGACATCGAGCTCCAATCGATCGACAACGTCCCCAGCCGGCCGGTCTCGAGGGTCTTGACCAGCTGGGCACTGAGGCGCGTTGGCATCTCCTCCACCGGGAAAGCCGGGCGGCCCTGCACATCCTCGAACCAGTCTTCGAAGGCGGCGCCTTCGCTGCCCAGGTGCACCGCCGACACGCCACGCTCGTTGAAGGCCACCTTTATCTCTCCGGTGGGCCCCGCCACGGAGACGTACCCGTCGGCCAGCCCCGTCTCCAACAGCACCCGGGGCGCCAGGGACTTGGGGGCTTTCGTCTTGAGAGCTTCTAGCTGCTTCATGCCATCACCTCTTCGGGAGTTAGGGATCTGCGAAGCGTTTCCAAACCACGATGGACATCGGCCTTCACCGTGCCTTCGGGCCTACCGGTCGCCTGGGCGATGTCGGGATAGCTGAGGTCGGCCAGGTGGCGCAGCACGATGGCGGTGCGTTGTGCCCATGGCAGATCTTCGAGCAGGCGGGCCACCGCCTCGCTGCCGAGCGTCTCCGCCTCCGGGCCGGGGCCGGGCTCCGCTGGGGACCATGAATCGGCCAGGCGCACGGTTGGTTTGCGGCTACGGCTGCGGGCCGCGTTGCGACATAGGTTGATCGCGATGGTCCACACCCAGCCAGACACCCGCAGTTGGCGGATGTCTTCCTTCTCCATGGTCTGCAGCGCCCGGTAGGCCCGCAGGAAGGTCTCCGCCGCCACGTCCTCGGCATCGGCGGCGGTGGGCACCATGCGCCGCACCCCCGAATAGATGCCGTGTTGCATCGACATCACCAGTTGCGGAAAGGCAACGTCGATGTCTGCCGCTAGTTGTCGGTTAATGGCGTCCATCTCCCTTAAGAACCCCGCGGACCTCGGATCGGTTGCATAAAGGCTATGGCGCAGGAACCAGCCTCGCCCCGGCAGCGTTGGCTACCGGAGACACCGTGATGCCGAGAAAGGGATCCTGCTTTGATAGATCTACTGAAGCGCAACCTGAAGGTGGCGGTGCCCGCCGCCATCGTGGTGGCAGCGGTCGGGGCCTGGCTGGCCTTTGGGGTGTTCGGCATCCAGACCCTTTTCACCGACAAAACGGTCGACGAAGCGGCGCCTGTATTCGAGTCTGGTTCGGCCTCCGGACTCGCCTCCGATGAGATCAGCCAAGAGCTGGCCGACGACATGAACGAGATCATGGTCGAGACCGAAACCCCGGCCGAGGTGCGGGTCGAGGAGAGCAAAGAAGAGGCCATGGATGAGATGGACGATGGGGTTGAGACCGTCGTCATGGGCAGCTTCATCGACCGCAGCCATCCCACCACCGGTACCGCGCTCGTCCTGGGTGATGGCTCAGGACAGCGCTTCCTTCGCTTCGAGGGTTTCGAAACCGACAACGGCCCCGACCTCAACGTCTACCTCTCCACCGCTCCCCCCGACGCCCCGGCCGACGACTTCGATGAGGATTTCGTTGACCTGGGTGACCTCAAGGGCAACATCGGCGACCAGAACTACGAGATCCCGGCCGGGGTGGATCTGGCCAAATATCAGACGGTGGTCATCTGGTGCGTCAGGTTCTCGGTGGCCTTCGGAGCTGCTCCTCTCAGCTAGTGGGTCTCTTGTTGACAGGTGAGTAATCACTCACCTATTATCAGCCGCTATGGATGCGGTGTTCAGAGCGATCAACGATCCCAGCAGGAGACTGCTGATGGATTGCTTGTTCGAGGTCGACGGGCAGACCCTCAGCGAGTTGTCGGCCTATCTGCCTGACATGACTCGCTTCGGTGTGATGAGTCACCTCAAGGTGCTCGAAGAAGCCGGGCTGGTCACCACCCGCAAGGTGGGTCGTAACAAGCATCACTACCTGAACCCCGTCCCTATCAGGGAGATCCATCAGCGATGGATCGCCAAGTACGCAGAGCCTGTGGTGGGCCGCATGGCAGCCGTCAAGGCGAAAGTGGAGGAGAAGAGATCATGAGCAAACCAGTGCATGTGTATCAGGTGTTCATCAATGCGCCCACCGAGATCGTGTGGAACGCCATCGTGGATGGAGACATGACGGTGCAGTACTTCTACGGCACCCGAATCGCCTCGACCTGGGAGCCAGGAGCCGAAGTCATCTACACCTACCCCGATGGGGCCAAGGCGTCCGAGGGCGAGGTGCTGTCCATCGACCCAGGCAAGCGACTCGAGATGACGTTCCTGCCGTTGTGGGATCCCGAGCTCACCGCCGAGGGCGCGGCGCGCGAGGTGTGGCTGGTGGAAGATGCCGACGGCGCCACCAAGCTCACGGTGGAGACCTACGACATCACCGAGGGCGGCAAGATCCACACCGATTTCGCCAGCGGATGGCCGTTCATCATCTCCGGGCTCAAGACGCTGGTGGAGACGGGACAACCGATGCAGATGGCAGGTCCGGACGGGAGCTGACGCGAACTCTTAGGAGACCGCTGACCAACACACGTCACCGACCTCGACGACCAGATCATCGCCACTCGCAGCGTCCTCCGCCTCGACGCAGTTACCACTGCGCATTCGTTGTGCGTCCTTGCGATTGACGCGCCTGGCCGCCGATCTCGATAACGGCATCACTCAGCGGACTCCTTAGCCTCGGCGGGTGGATTCCACCCTGACACGACCAGGCACCGTGTCCCCCGTCGATTTCTCCTGGCGACGCAACGCGTTCCTGGCCATGGTGGCGGTGCTGCCGTTGCACACGGTGGTGCTGGAACGCTGGATCTCGTGGAAGCCGTTCTTGCTGCTCCTGATCGCGTTGGTGGTGGCAGACGCCCGCGACGGTGTGTCGGAGCGCCGTTGGCCGTGGCACGGCCCAACCTCGGTGGCGTTGGCTGTGTTCTTCGTGAGCGTTGCCGTCAGCTACCCGGGAGCCGACAGCGACGCACGCTACCTGCGGCTGCTGCTGGCGATCGGGGTGGGTGGAGCGGTGCTGCTGGTCACCCACAAGGCTCTGGGGGACCGGGGGATGATGGACCGCACCCTTCGCACCGTCTTCTGGTCGGGGGCTGCGGTGGGCGCTACTGCCGTGTTCCTGTCGCTGGTGGCGTTGGGAACCCTAGGCGACACCATGCTCGCCAAGATCGAGGACATCCCGCTGGTCTTTCGGGTTGCCAAGGCAGGCTTCCTTGAGAGCGGCTTCGTTTCTCTCACCAACTGGCACAACGACCCCGGGTTCTCGGCCCAGTGGATGAACCTGTGGGCGGCGCTGGCTTTCGTGGCGGCGCTACGCGGGCTCGGATCACGTTGGCAATGGGTGAACGCTGCCGTGGTTGGCAGCCTGGCATTCGGATCGATCATGACCTTCTCGAGGACCGGATGGTTGGGGTTGGTGGTTGCCACCGCAGCGGCGGCCTGGGTGATGAAGCGGGAGCAGTCGGATTGGCAGCCGGCGCTTCGCTTGTTGAGCGGAGCCGTCGCGGTGGCGGCCCTGCTGATCGTGGGGGCGGCCGTGGTCGATGGCGACGGGGGCGGCGACCTCAGCGAGATGTTCTCGTTCCGTTTCGAGCAGGCCTTTTCATTGGGCACCGCAGCTGAGGAAAGCGTTGGGTTCGAGGAGGCTGACTTCAGATCGGTGTACTGGCCAAAGTACGTCGATTTCTTCCAGGAAGATCCTCTGCTGGGAGCCGGGCTGGGTGCGGGGGTGTCGACCGGACTACAAGATCCCCATAACCTCGGCCTGGAGCTGTTGGGCGAGACCGGGCTGGTTGGCACGATCGGATTCGCCGGGTTGCTGACGGTGCTGGTGCTGTGGGGCTCGGGACCGATCGGGTGGCTGGCCGTGGCCATCACCTACTCGGCAGCCGTCACCCAGACCATCTTGTTCGAACCCGCCTGGTGGTTCGCCGCAGCGCTGCTGTTGGCGGGGGACAAGCGAAGACGAAGCCGAGTTACTTCCGCCGACGACGCCTGAGGCGGGCGAGGAATCTCCTCACCCGACGGCGAGGAACACGGCGACGGTTCGGCGCTTTGGGCTTGTCCCACGGGTCGTGGTGCTTCACCCTCTCTCGCACGACGTCCGCCAGCCCGCCTTCACCAATGGGCGGGATTGTGAATATCGGCACGGTCAGTCCTCCTTGCGCCGCAGCCGGTTGAGCAGACGACGAAGCCGTCGCTTCTTGGGACGGGGCGGGGCATGAAGGTTGGTCTCGCTCCAGGGGTCGTGCATGTCGACCACCTGGCGGACCGAGCCCGAGAAGTCGATGTCTTCGCCCACCGGCGGGACGGGGAACATGTTGTCCCCATTGTGGCACATCGCCGAGGAGCACCTGGGTTTCGTTCCCGAACATCCGCTCCCCCTCCGACCTCGGCCTACGGCCTCGGCCACCAGCGACTGAGGCGCCGCCGAAGGCCGCACCTCGGAGGGCGACAGTCGAGATCGAGCAGGGCTCGACGAAGCCCGATCAAAATACCCCCACCCTTCGGGCGGGAGAGGAGAAGAACCGTGCGGTGGAGGAATTGGTTCATCTAGCGTCTCGCAGATGAGCGACCAAGCCGCTAAGGCCAGACTGTTTGCCGAGTTGCATCATGGTGATCATCCGCTGCTGCTGCCTAACCCGTGGGATGACGGGTCGGCCAAGCTGCTGGCCAGCTTTGGGTTCCAGGCATTAGCCACCACCAGCGGAGGCCACGCCGCCACCCTGGGGCGCCTTGATGGGACGGTCAGCCAAGCTGAAGCAATGGACAACGCAGCACTCATCGTCGGTGCCACCGAGCTGCCCGTCAGTGCCGACCTCGAGAACGGGTTCGCCGATGATCCCGCCGGTGTCGCCGAGACGGCGAAACTGGCTGCCGCTGCCGGCTTGGCAGGCTTCTCGATCGAGGATTGGAGCGGTGAGGAGATCTACGACATCGCGCTGGCGACCGACCGAGTCGAGGCCGCCGCCGAGGCCGCTCACGGCGGCGATGTTCATCTTGTCCTCACAGCCCGTGCCGAGAACTACCTGCGCGATCGGCCAGACCTGGCAGACACCATTGCTCGATTGCAGTCGTTCCAAAAGGCCGGGGCCGACGTCCTGTACGCGCCGTTCATGAGTTCAGCTGATGACATCAAGCAACTCATCGATTCGGTAGATCTCCCCGTCAACGTTCTCGCCCGTCCTGATGCGCCCTCGGTCGCAGAGCTGAGCAAGCTCGGCGTCAAACGAATCTCGGTCGGTGCATCTTTCGCTTTGGCTGGGATAGCTGCGCTGAAGCGGGCTGCTTCCGAGTTCTTGGAGTCGGGCACGTACGGGTATTTCGAGGCGGTGACCGAAGGTGCGGCCGCTCGCGACGCGGCCTTCGGGGCCTAGCCCACGTACCCGTCCACCGCCGCTAGGTACTCCTTCTTGTCGGCGTCGGGGAGCCAGGCTGCTTCGAACCCGTTCCTCACCAGGCTTACGACCTCGTCCTGGCTCAGCCCGGCCGCCTCTTGGATCGCCACCAGGTTCTCCTCGACGTATCCGGGGAAGTAAGCCGGGTCGTCCGAGTTGATGGTGACGCGAACGCCACTGTCCACCAGCTGCTTGATCTCTGCTTCTTTGAAGCCGTCGGTTACCCAGCTGTTGGAGATGGGACACACTGTGAGAGTGAGATCGCGCCGCTTGATCTCCTCCACCAACTCGGGGTCTTCCAGGCAGTTGACGCTGTGGTCTAGGCGCTCCACCTCGATGTCCCTGACGGCCTGCCAGATGTGCTGCACGCTGTTCTGCTGGTCGACATCGCAGTGGCAGGTGATCCTGAATCCTTCCTGGCGGGCTCGGGCGAACACGTCGCCGAACTTGGATGGTGGATTATCCCGCTCGTCTGAGTCGAGCCCGACGCCGAGGATCTTGTCCTTGTGGGGAAGAGCGGTCTCCAACGTCTCCATCGCCGACTCTGGGGGCAGATCCCTCAGGAAGCACATGATCAGCTCGCTGCGCAGGCCGAGGCTCTCGGCGGCGTCGGCCTGGGCGCGACGCAGGCCGTCGAGCACGGTTTCGAATGGAACGGCGCGCGAAGTGTGGGCCTGGGGATCGAAGGAGATCTCGGCGTAGACCACGTTCTGCGAGGCGGCCTTGGTGAGGTAGGCCATGGCCAGGTCGTAGAAGTCCTGCTCGCCCAACAGCACGGTCATCCCCTCGTAGTACATGGCCAGGAACGATGTCAGGTCGTTGTAGTCGTATGCGGACTTCATGTCCTCGACGGTGGCGTATGGCATGTCGACCCCATTGCGCTCGGCAAGGGCGAACTTCAACTCGGGCTCGAGGGTGCCCTCGATGTGCAGGTGCAGCTCGGCCTTGGGGATGCCATGGATGAAGTCGCGCATAGGACCAACACTATTCCCCTCCCCGATTGCGGGGGGAGTCAATGCCCCCGAACCGCAGCATCGCTCGTTATTCGTTTCTCGTTACTCGTTTTTCGAAGAACGAGAAACGTTCTTAGAACGTGTCGCAGGCGTTGGGGTCGCCGGTGTCGTAGCCGGTGCGGAGCCACTTCGACCGGTCCGCCGACGAACCGTGGGTCCAGCTCTCCTGGTTGATGGTCCCGGTGGCGCGCTCCTGGATGCGATCGTCCCCCACCGCTTCCGCCGCATCGATCGCCTCGTCCAGATCGCCCGCATCGAGGATCTCTTGTTGGAAGGCAGTGCGAGCCCACACACCGGCAAAGCAATCTGCCTGGAGCTCGAGCGATACCGACCAGTCGTTGGCCTTGCCCGGGTCCTCTTGTTGCAGTCGTCGGACCTCGTCCATGATGCCCGTGGAGTTCTGAACATGGTGCGCTACTTCGTGGGCGATGACATAGGCCTCGGCGAAGTCGCCGGTTGCGCCGAATCGGGCTTCGAGCTCGCGGAAGAACTCAAGGTCGATGTACACCCGCTGGTCAAGAGGGCAGTAGTGGGGGCCCACCGCCGAGGTCGCTCCCCCGCATCCCGACTGGGTGCTGCCGGTGAACAACACCATGGTTGCGGCCGGGTAGCTCGACCCGGCAGAGGTGAAGAGTCCGTCCCACATGGTCTGCACTTGATCGAAGGTGAACTCGCTGATGACGCGCAGGTCCTCGTCGGGGTCTGGTGCGTTTGGGTCCTGTTGCTGCGGGGCCGGCGGAGCCTGGTTCAGCCCACCGAGCAGATCGTCGACATTAATTCCCCCTCCGCCGCCGCTCAATGCGACGAAGAGGGCGACAACTACCGCGATGATGCCTCCTCCACCCGCCGCCACAGCCGTCCCACCGCTCATCCTTCTGCGATCTTCGACATTCTTGCTGCGGTACCCGCGCCGGACTTTCACCCTTACTCCTGAATCGGCCCGGCGCAATCGTAGCCCGCGACCCAACTATCCGGTTTGCTCGCCTATCGTGGTGCGCCGTATGGGAAATAAGCCGCGCAATCGGACCAGAACTGCCAAGCAGGGCACCGCCAAGGCAGCCAAGCAGGCCAAGCAGGCCAAGCAGGCCAAGCAGGCCACGGCAGCCAACCGCACTGTGGCCCAGGCGCGCCAGGAGAGGCCGAAGACTCCGTGGTTGCGCTACCTGCTCATCGGCGGCGGTGCTGTCGCCGCTGTCGTGCTGTTGGTTCTGACGTTCGGCAGCCTGGAGGGCAAACCCGAACCACCCCCCGGGATCCAGACCTTTTCCGACCTAGGACGGGACCACGTCGAAGCGGGGGCCGTCTACGAGCAGGATCCACCCGTTGGCGGCGACCACGCATCGACCTGGCTCAACTGTGGCTTCTACGACGCCCCGGTTCTCAACGAGTACGCGGTCCACTCGCTCGAGCACGGTGCAGTGTGGATCACATTCCAGCCCGACCTGGATGAGGACCAGATCGGAACGCTGCGGGACCTTTCCAAAGGGACCAAGGTTCTGGTGAGCCCCTACCCAGGCCTATCAGAACCGGTGTTCGCTTCAACTTGGGGTGCCCAGCGCAGTTTCACCGGTGCCGATGACCCATTACTCAAGGATTTCGTTCTCACCATGAAGAACGTAACGGCGCCCGAAAGCAACGCTTCGTGCGACGGCGGCATCGGCAACCCGTCCTAGGCAGAGCTTAAAACCCGGTAGCCTCGGCCGCCAGATGAAGGTCACCGAACACCTTGAGCAGGCAACAAAGCCTCTGATCAGCTTTGAGATCATTCCGCCGCAACGAGGCGGGGACCTGAGCCGCATGCTCACGCTTATCGAGGACCTGGCTGTGCATCGCCCGCCCTTCATCGACATCACCAGCCACGCCGCCGAGGTGATCTACGAGGAGACGCCGACCGGATACCAAAAACGCGTCAAACGCAAACGTCCCGGAACGCTTGGTTTGTGTGCGTTGATCCAGAACAAGTTCCAGATCGACGCCGTGCCTCACATACTTTGTGAAGGGTTCTCCAAAGAGGAGTCGGAGGACTTCCTCATCGAGCTGCACTACCTGGGCATCGACAACGTCTTGGCCATTCGGGGCGACTCCACCGGATACGAGAAGGCTCTCATCCACGGCCGCAGTCGCAACGAGTACGCCACGGATCTCATCTCCCAGGTGGCGGCCATGAACAAGGGCTTGTTCATGGAAGAGCTGCTCGACGCCTCACCAACCAACTTCTGCATCGGCGCGGCTGCCTATCCCGAGAAGCACTTCGAGGCGCCCAACCTCGAAACCGACGTCAGCTATGTGAAGAAGAAGGTCGAGGCTGGTGCTGAGTACGTGGTCACCCAGATGTTCTTCGACAACGCCCATTACTACAAGCTGGTCCAAGAATGCCGGCGCCAAGAGATCACCGTCCCCATCATCCCCGGGATCAAGATCCTCACCAATCACACCCAACTGACCACCATCCCCAGGACTTTCTATTGCGACATCCCTGAGGCTTTGGCGCAAGAGGCCCGAGCGGCAGATCCCGACCAAGTGGTTGACGTCGGCGTGGCGTGGGCACTGGAGCAGACCCAAGACCTATTGGCCAAGGGCGTGCCCTCGGTGCACTTCTACGTGATGCTCAGCGCCCGGGCGGTCAACCCGCTGTTGGCCCAGCTCGATATCTAGGCGCGGCGCGCACCCTCGGCGGCCTTCACCAGATCCTTCAGCTGCACCTCTATGTGCTCCCAGGCCCTGGTCTTGAGACCACAGTCGGGATTCACCCACAGATCGGTGGCGTCCATGATCGAAGCGAAGTGGGCCAATCGCTCTTCCATCACTTGTGCTCCTGGCGAGTGCGGGCTGTGAACGTCGAACACTCCAGGGCCGATCTGCAAAGTGCCATCCGAGAACGCGTTGTAGAACTGATCGATGTAGGCGTCGTCCTTCGATCGTGACCACTCGATGGAGGCGACATCGACCCCAACGTCGGACCACAGCGGAACGATGTCGCTGAAGTCGCCGTAACACATGTGGGTGTGGAGTTGTACCTCAGCAGGCGCAGTGAAGACCCGACGCAGCGAAGCGCGAACGCCACGCGAGTAGACCTTGCGAAGCTCCTCGGCCTGGTCGGTCTGTAGCGGCCAGCGTTCGCGCACCGCCGGCTCGTCGATCTGGATCATGCGGCACCCGGCTTCCACCAGGTACTCCACCTCTTGGGCGATGGGCTGGCCAACTGCCCAGAACAACCGATCATCCGGGACGCCTGGTGGACGGAAGCTCCAGTTGACGATGGTCACCGGGCCGGTGAGCATCCCCTTCACTGGTTTTTGGGTAGCCGCCTGGGCGACCTTCCACTCCCGAACCGTCATGGGCTCGGAGATCGACGGCGGCGCCGCGATGATGGGAGGCCTGACGCAGCGACTGCCATAGCTCAGCACCCAGCCGTTGCGGGTGATGTACATGCCGTCCATGCGCTCACCGAAGAACTCCACCATGTCGGCACGCTCGAACTCACCATGCACCAGAGCGTCGAGTCCGATGTCCTCTTGCCACTTGATACTTTCGAGCATCATCTCGTCGACCTTGGCCTCGTACGCCGCCTGGTCGATGACACCGGCCTTCAAATCGGCACGGTTCTTGCGCACCTCTGCCGTCTGCGGAAGCGAACCGGTGGTCGTCGTGGGGAACGGCGGCAGGTTGAGGTCGGCTTGGGCGGCCTTGCGCTCCGATCGGTCGGTTCTGCTCTTAACGTCACCCACCTCAGGGAAATCGGGGACCACTGCGGCAGGCGTATCGGGCCGGCCGCCATCGGTGAGGGCTGTGGCCCATTTGCGAAGCGATGCCGCCTTCTCTCTGGCGAACTGCAAGCCGTCTGGCAAGTCTTCGCCCGCCACTGTGTATGGCAAGAACATCAGCGAGGTGGAAGGCGTGATGTGAACAGGCTTGGCGCCGAACTCCACCGAGGCCAAAGCCTCAGCGGCGTCGCCGAAGTCATCGGCCCAGACGCTGCGGCCATCCATCACCGACACCAGGTATCCGGGGAGGGCCGACCAGGCGTCGGTTGATGCCAGCGCGGCCAAGCGCTCGAACGGCACCTGGACCACGAACCCTTTGTCGGCCAATAACTCGACCGCCTCCGGCGATGCAGCCCCGAACTGAACGGTCACGAACCCCGACGAACCGTCGGCTGTGGCGTACGCCGCCTCCAAGATCGCCTTGTCCTCATCATCCATGGTGAGGCCGAGACATGGCTCATTCAGTTGCAGCTGAACCGAGCTGTTGGCTTTGGTCCATTGGAACAAGGCCTCACCGGCTTCGGCCGCCAGGCGCTTGGGATCGTCGCACTTGGAGAGTTTGGCGAGGCTGTATGGCCCCAGAACGCTCCATCGAACACCTTCGATGGGCTGGCGCCATGGCAACGGAGTGAAGCCGGTCACGTTGCGCTCCACCTCGGGGACGACGTAGTGGTAGTTGGTGTCGAACCATTTGGTCATCTCCCAAGCCTCGTGCTCCTTGGAACCACGAGCCAGCTGGGTCAGCACCGTGAAGGCCGATTCCTCCGATGCCAAATGGTCGGGAACGATGCCGAGCATCATTGCCGTCTCCAGCACCTCGTCGTATAGCCAGAAGTCGTCGATCGCCGTGCCCACCAGCTCGACCTGCTCGTCGATGTGAGCTTGGCGCAACTGCGTGATATTGGTCTCGAGCTGGGCAGTATCGATCTTTCCGGTCCAGGCGGACTCAAGAGCTTTCTTCAGCTCACGATCGGCGCCGATGCGGGGGTAGCCAACCAGGTGCGGCGCTACATGAATAGACATTGTTCGGTCTCCTTTCGACGCGCTCCGAGCGCCTCAAGCGAAGACCGCTCTCGGCAGCTCATCGATCAGGCATTGGCACCGTGATTCTCCGGTTGCCGCGGCTTCAACGGGCCTGTCCCTCCGCCGCTCTTGATGAACGCGTTGTCAGTTCGAAGTATATGAGATCACGTGGTCGTTGAGCCACGCGTCGATAGGATGACACCCCGTCGGGATAGGGAGGAACATCATGAGACGTCGAAAGCCGTTAGCGATCGGCTCGATTCTGCTCTACCTCTTGTTGCTGGCCGCCCCCGCAGCGGCCCAGCAGCCGTACGACGATCTGAACGGCGACGGGATTCCAGACCTCCCTCCCCTCCTGGCTCCGGCGTGGGATGACCTGGGCGACCTCGATGACCTGTTCGGGGCCGCCACCGAGGAGGATTTGAAGGCTCGCACCAACCTCGACGCATTCACCGGTGATTCTGGATCAAAGCTCACCGGGCCCTGCGGAGGCATGGCCGTCTCTTACGATCGCGACGGGTTGTCCATAGATGTGGCCATCGACGACGGAACCGACGAGCCACCCGTCGACGGCTCGGGAGCGCAAGCGTTCACCAAGGGCAACCCTTACGAAGTCGACCCCAAGGGGTTGGTGTACTACCGGGGCTCTACTGCCCCTGCGGTGTTCAACTTCCACCTTTGGGAAGTGACGGTGCAAGGGATTGGACTGGACAGCGGCGGGGATGACAACCCTCAAGACGAGACCGAGAACGAAGGCATGGTGGTGCTCTACGAGGTCCTGGATATCCCTGAGTTCTCCGCCCTTCTCAAGGTCGAGGGCTTCATCGAGGATGCCGAGGACGAGTGCCTCGGCAGCGGCTGGGTGTATTTCAAGTCGGAGACCAACCCGATCCTCACCCCGCCTGGCATCCTGGCAGGTGCCCTGTGGGCGGCCGGCTTCACTGGCTTGTTGTTCCTTTCGAGACCGGCGCGGACCTGGTAGGAGGATTCATGACTACCACTGCAAAAGCGAAAGTGAAGCGCCACCCCATCAGGGGTGCCATCTTCGGCCTTCTGCTCGGCATCGGCACAGCGGCTCTGCTCATCATGTACGCCGTGATCGCGTTGGGGACTCTGACCCCCATCTTCGTCATCGTCGCTGGAATCGTTGTCGGAATCCTGTGGGGCATGTTCGGACCGGTGAAGACGACCCGTGAACTGCCCCCGTCGCGACTGCGGACCATGCCCGAGGCGAAAACCGCCCCCGGCGCCTCCCAGCGGCGCTCGGCGCCAGCGGACGATACCGAAGGCGCCGAGGGTGACGGCGAGGGAGAAACCGAGAGCGGGTCGCAAGACAGCCCTGCCTGATCGGGCCCGCCCAGCGGCCGATCGGTACGCTGCGCATCGTGGTTAGCTGGCTAGAAGAAGCGCTCGATATCTCCGCCACCACAGCACGGCTGTTGGTCTCGCTATTCCTCATCCTCCTGCTCGGCCTCATCCGATGGGCTGGCCTCGCCTACGTGCACCGCAAGGTCGAGGACCCTGCCGTTTGGTACCGGGCCCGCAAGATCACCAGCTACACGGTGTGGATCGTCGGCCTGATCGTGTTGATTTTCCTGTGGGTAGAAGGCAACCAGTTCACCACCTACCTCGGCCTGGTGTCGGCCGGTCTCGCCATCGCGCTTTCCGACCCCATCAAGGACCTCGCTGGGTGGCTCTACATCGTGTTACGGCGACCCTTCCGCATCGGGGACCGCATCGAGGTGGACGGCAATATCGGCGACGTGGTGGACATCCGGGTGTTCCGATTTTCGATGCTCGAGGTTGGCAACTGGGTGGACGCCGACCAGTCCACAGGGCGCATCATGCACGTCCCCAACCTGGTGGTGTTCACCAAGCCCATCGCCAACTACTCGGAGGGCTTTCAGTTCGTGTGGCACGAGGTTCCGGTGTTGGTGACGTTCGAGTCAGACTGGGAAAAGACCGACCAGATCGTGGCTGCGGCGCTCGACGAACACGCCCCTCATCACGACCCGGCCCGGGCCCAACTGGAGCTGCGACAGTCCATGTCGGCCTACCAGATCCGCTACACCCACACCACGCCATCCACCTACCTAACAGTGAGAGATAGCGGGGTGCTGGTCACGGGGCGGATCCTGGTCGAGGTGAGGAAGCGCCGGGTGGTAGAGGCGGCGATATGGAAGAGCATCCTCACTGCCATCGCGTCTGAGCCCGACGTCGAGCTGGCCTACCCCACTACCCGCATCTACCGAGCTGATGACCCCGCCGGTGGGCCACTGCGCTGAGTCGGGAGAGCTGAGTCGGCGCCCGGCGGCCCAGCGGTAGCCTCGTCGAATGCCGGATGACACCTCATCGGACGCTTACGCCGAACGTCTCCAAACCAGCGAGAGCGTGTGGTGGAAGCGGCTGTTTCGGGCGCAGGCGGTGTACCGCCGCAACCTGCGCCGCCTCAAACCCGGTTTCACGCTCGATATCGGTTGTGGGCTGGGGCGCAATCTGGGACATCTCGATGGCAACGGGGTGGGGGTAGATCACAACGATGCCGCCGTGGCCGAGGCCAGGCGCCGTGGGTTCGACGCATTCAGCCCCGACGAATTCGCCTCCAGCCGATACAACGTGCCGGGCCGATTCGACGCACTGCTCCTGGCTCACGTCGTCGAGCACATGCGTTACCACGAGGCAGTGGAGCTGGTGAGCCGCTATCTCCCCTACCTGAAGCCGGGGGGTCGGGTGATACTGATCTGCCCACAGGAAGCCGGGTTTCGCTCCGATCCGACCCACGTCGAGTTCGCCGACTTCGAGGTATTGCGGCGCCTGTGCACCGATATCGGATTGACGGTGGCGAAGGCCTACTCCCACCCGCTCCCCCGATTCGCCGGGCGCTGGTTCCGCTACAACGAGTTCGTGGTGGTCGCCAGCCCGGCCGCCTGAGTCCGCACGGAATCGGTCAGGAGGGTTCCTCGACGACCTCTCCGCCAAGAATGTCCCTCATCAGGTCGGTTGGGTCTGCCGCCGCGCCCTCACTTGCCATCTCCGAAGCCTCTGGCGCCTTGGTTGGCTCCACCACAGGCGCCACCGCCACGGCGTCGCCCGCCTCGTAGGAGATGGCGATGGCGCCGCCCAACAACTCTGCCCCGGTTCGCTCCGCCAGCACCCTGAGCTCCTCGTCGTGACGGAGTTGTTCGAGATGGAACGGGAGGTGGGAAGGCACCGTGAGCGTCACCACACCTGCCTCTACCCGGGAAGGCGTGGTCTCCTTGAAAAGGGCGTGGCGCCGTGGTCCGGCGTCGTCTCGGACTCTGGCCACCAACGCCGGCCAGGTGGCCTCGAAAGTCGACAGCTCCAGATCGGAAAGCAGGTCTGGGGCTGGGACAGGTGAGCTCTGCGCAGTCCCATCGGTAGTCATTTCGGACACCGGTTGGGGTTGAGCCGCTTCGAAAGGCGCCTCGGGCTCGACCGCTGTCGTGGACTCAACAGCCGGGGCCGCACCCGTAGCGGCGACCGGCGCAGCAGCGGGCTTGGAACTGGACTCGACGACACCACCCTCGGCCGGCTTGGCCGAACGGCGCGCCCGGTCCTCGAGACGATCGAGGCGAGCGGCCAACGAAGCCGGATCTACCGCCGTCTCGGGACGGGCCAGCCGCAACACGGCGAGCTCGACCACCAACCGTTCCTCGCGCCCCTCCCTTAACTGCATAAGCGCGTCGGACAACTGGTCGATCGCTCGCAGCACGTCGACCGAGCTGAGGCTCTTGGCGTGCTCACGCCACCCCTCGATGGTGTCGCTGCTCTCATCGACGACCTCCTCGAGGTTGGGCGTGTACTGGGCGAGGAACAGCCCACGGAAGAAGCCAAGGGCGTCCGCCACGAACCGCCGCAGGTCGGCACCGCTGGCGGCCATCCGCGATACCAGGGCCAGCGCCCCCGGAGCGTCCTGTGAAGCGATGGCGTCGACCAGGTCCGAGAACACATGTTGGTCTGCCAAACCAAGGGCCCGCACCACCAGATCCGACTCCACCTTGCCCTCACCCAGAGCAGCAACCTGCTCTAACAACCCGAGGGCGTCGCGCACAGACCCGTTGGCATGCTCGGCGATGAGGCCCAGAGCATCGGGAGATGCGGCGAATCCCTCTGCGTCTCCGACCATTTGGAGATGGGAGATCAGAACCTCGCCGTTGATCGGGTGGAAATCGAATCGCTGCGCACGGCTGCGAACCGTGTCGAGCAGCTTGTACGGCTCGGTAGTCGCCATCACGAAGCGGACATGCTCCGGCGGCTCCTCGAGGATCTTGAGCAGAGCATTGCCGGCTGCCCGTGACAGCATGTGGGCCTCGTCAAGGATGTAGATGCGCTGCGCGCCGCCGACGGACGCCACCGTCCCGGCGTTGACGCGGATCTCGCGAACATCCTCAACCTTGTTATGCGACGCGGCATCCAGCTCGATCACATCGAGGGAGATGCCTCCGGTGATGGCTACGCATGAGGGGCATTCGTTGTCTGGCTCGCCATCGGCCGAGCGCGACTCGCAGTTGAGTGCCTTGGCAATGATGCGAGCGGTTGTCGTCTTGCCAGTGCCGCGCGGTCCGGCGAAGAGGTAGGCGTGAGCGACCTTGTCGTCGGCTACCTCCCGAGCCAGCGTGTCTGTGACGTGGCGCTGCCCAATGATCTGGTCGAATCGTTGCGGGCGGTACTTGCGGTAGAGAGCCTGGTATTCCACGGAGGCAAGAGTAACGAGCAAGGCGTCACTCGTTTCTCGTCTCTCGTTTCTCGTTTCGCGCCTCTTACGAGTGACGAGTGACGAGCTACGGTTTCCCCATGCGCCTTGGAATTGACCTCGACGGGGTGGTGGCCGACTTCACCAGCGGCTGGATCACCCGCTACAACCTCGATTTCGGGACCGACATCCCGCTCGATGCCGTCGACATGTGGGACGGGATGCACCACCTAACGCACTTTCCCAACATGGGCGAATTCTGGGCCTGGGCCAAAGACCACGGGGGCGGAAGCCTGTTCCGCCATCTGGAGACATACGACGGAGCCGTGGAGACGCTCAACAAGCTGTGGGTTGACCACGACATCGTGATCATCACCACCAAGCCGGATTGGGCCATCCACGACACACTTGCATGGCTAGCTGAACACAGGGTGCCGACGCGCGAAGTGCATATGATCGAGAGGAAGTACCTGGTGCCTTGTGATGTCTACCTGGATGACTCACCCCACCAGATCCGTTCGCTGCACGAGCATCGCTCCGAGTCGGCAGTGTGCCGCTTCGTCCGCCCCTGGAACGACCCGGTCGACGGGGTTCATGACATTGACGGCTGGGACGAGTTCGGCGCTTTTGTGGACTCTCGACCCTAACGCTGTCGTAGCAGGCGGTTAGCCTTTCCCGTAGCGGCCTTGGATTAGGCCCTTCACAAGGAGTCCCCCACATAATGCGCAAGCTAATTGTTCTTCTATTCGCCCTGGCGTTGCTAGCAACAGCGTGCAGCGACGATGCAGCGACCACTACAGACGCACCCGCGGCCACCGAACCGCCCGCCACCGCGGCGCCTGCGACCGAGCCCCCGGCTACCGAAGCCCCGGCAACAACTGAGGCTGGCCCCAACGCCGATTGGCCTGACAGCATCACAGTGGGGTTCATCCCGTCGGAGCGCCAGGAAACATTGCAGGACAACATCCAGCCGTTCATGGATGCGCTGGCCGAGCGGCTTGGTATCGAAGTCGAGGGCATCGTCACAGCCGACTACAACGGATTGGTCGTCGCCCTCGGCACCGGCCAGGTCGATTTCGGCGCCTTCGGGCCGTTCGGCTACGTCCAGGCCAAGCAGCAGTACCCCGACATCGAGGTATTGATCCAGTCGGTCCGATTCGGCTCGGGCACCTACCACGGTCAGTGGTTCGCTACCCCCGAAGCTGCCGCCACCCTGTGTGACGAGGACCCGGTGCCTGGAGCCCTGGAGAATATGGGCGGCGAAGTCGTTCTGGTAGATCCGTTCGACGCAATCGCACTGCAGGTTGGAGTCGCCTTCGGTGACGAAGGCAAGGAAGACGAGGTTCTCGAGGACGGCACACCGGTAGATCCCGGTCTGGCTTGCCTCGGTGACCTCAGCAGGGTCGCCGGTCTCGACATTGCGTTCGGCAGCCCGACCTCGACGTCCTCGGCGGTGTTCCCCACGCTGCAATTGCTCAACCTCGGAATCGATCTCGACGCCGATGTAGGCATCGTCAACCTCGGATCGCATACAGATACCGTCGCAGCCGTCTACGCCGGGGACGCCGACGTGGGCGCAGCGTTCGACGATGCCCGCCGCAACCTGCGGGAAGAGAGCCCTGACATCGGCTCCGAGGTCGTGGTGTTCGCCATCACTGACGAGATCCCCAACGACGTTGTTGCGGTAACAGGTGACCTGCCCGACACCCTCAAGCAGGCGTTCTACGACGCCATTGCCGATTATCTCTCCACCGAAGAGGGCGAGGCAGTGCTCGACGAGGTGTACGAATGGACGGACATCCGAGAGGCTGTTGACTCCGACTTCGACGTCGTGCGTGATGCCCAAGCCAAGCTCGGGATCACCGAGGACTAGGCGCCGGACAAGAAGATGACCGACGCAGGGCCACCCTCCGGGGTGGCCCTGCCTTTAGTCTGACTCCGTGATCAAGATTCGAGGCCTCTCCGTTGTTTACCCCGGAGGCCTGCGCGCTCTGAACAACGTCGACCTCGACATCGCCGATGGCGAATTCGTTGTGATCGTCGGGTTGTCCGGGGCCGGAAAATCGACGCTGCTTCGTGCAGTCAATGGCTTGGTGCCTATCACGGAGGGCTCCGTGCAGGTATCGGGGCGAGAGGTTGCCGGTGCCTCGGCCAAGGAGTTGCGTGAGATCCGCTCTGGCATCGGGCTCATCTTCCAAACCTTCAATCTGGTGAATCGATCCCGGGTCATCAACAACGTGCTCATGGGCCGGCTGTCAAAAGTTCCACGCTGGAGATCGCTGCTGGGTATGTGGCCGCCGGAAGATGTCGAGTTGGCGATGCAAGGTCTGGAGCGAGTGGACATAGTCGACAAGGCCTACGTGAGGGCGGACAATTTGTCTGGCGGCCAGCAGCAACGAGTTGGCATTGCCCGAGCCCTGGCTCAGGAGCCGAGCGTGCTGTTGGCCGACGAACCGGTGGCATCGCTCGATCCGGTCACCTCACACATGGTGATGCGCGATCTGCAACGCATCAACCGCGACCTCGGCATTACGACCTTGATCAACTTGCACTTCCTCGATCTGGCTCGTGCCTACGGCAAGCGTCTCATCGGGCTCCGAGGCGGTGAGCTGGTGTACGACGGCGATATCGCCGACGTCAGTGACGAGGTCTTCCGACAGATCTACGGCCGAGCTATCACCCCAGACGACCTTCTCGAGGGCGCCTCGGCGTGACGACGGAGGCAGCCGCCCCAGCTCGTCCCAAGGCTCCTCCTAGTTCCGGTCCCTATTTCGTCCCATTGGCCGCAATGGTCGTTGGAGTTTCGGTTGTCAGCGCCGTTGCCGGGGACGTCGCGGTCCTTTGGGGAGCGTTGCTCGGAGCGGTCTTGGCCGCCGGCCTTGCTTGGGTGGGAGCGGCTCGGACATGGAGCGATGCAGCGATACTGGTCGTGGCCGGGGCAACGGGCCTCGCGGTGGTTTGGTCGGTGCTGGACAACCGCGAAGGCGTCATCGATATGGCCGAGAGCCTTCAAGCTGCAGTCGGTTGGTTGGTGGTTGGCGCTGGGTTCGCCTATGTGCTGTGGCGAAACGACAAGGGGCTGGGCTGGCCGGCGGCACTTGCGGCTGCTGCCGCATGGGCCGTGGCCGGATTCGCAGTGTTGGAGTGGGCCACCGCTATCGGGTTCCTCAACGATCTGCGCCCGTTCGAGGTAGAGGCCGGAGAACTACAGGTCCTGGATGGATCCTTCTACGCATGGACCGGAGGACTTACCTCTTCTCTCGGCGTAGCGGCCGGCTTCTCGCTCAGAGTCGGGACGCCTGCGCTGGCGGCTGTAAGCGGGGCGCTGGCTGTCACCCTCTTTGGCGCCAACAAGATCGCTTTCTCGATTGGCGAGCTCTTCAAGCAGTTCGGCCGCTTCGGCGAGCTGGCCGAACAGTTCTGGCCGCCGCAATGGACCTGGTCCGAGTTCACAGGCGAAGCCCCAGAGCTCCACATCCTCGACCCCATGATCGAAACAATCCAGATCGCCGTGGTGGGGGCCACGCTCGGCTGTCTCATCGCGATACCCGTCGCGTTCATGGCGTCACGGCCCACCACCTACAACGGGCCGGTCTACTGGCTGTCTCGCACGACCATGAACGTGCTCCGCACGGTTCCGGATCTCTTCTGGGGGATAATCTTCGTCACCGCCGTCGGCGCCGGCAGCCCATTCGCCGGAGCCCTGGCCATGGTGATGTTCTCGATGACGATCATGGCCAAACTCTTCTCCGAGACTGTCGACACCATCGAC
>Ga0224512_10001877_pt1 | contig 19685 bp, 17 predicted proteins | sample SF_May12_sed_USG_4_FD_169103 | JGI IMG/M metagenome (GOLD analysis project Ga0224512, IMG submission 169103) | Sediment microbial communities from San Francisco Bay, California, United States - SF_May12_sed_USGS_13 | ecosystem: Environmental > Aquatic > Marine > Sediment | place: USA... | reverse complement strand
GCGTTGCTCGAAGCCGCCGATATCGATACCGCGGCGGTTGTTGCCATCGGCAGTCATGGCCAGACGATTCGCCACCAACCCGACGCGGTGCTTCCGTTCACATTGCAGGTTGGTGACCCAGCCGTTATTGCCAAGGGAACTGGAATTACGACGGTGGCAGATTTCCGTCGTGCAGACCTGGCGCTGGGTGGTCAGGGCGCGCCGTTGACGCCGGCGTTTCACGAGTGGCTGTTTCGCTGCCCGGGTTCCAATCGGGTAGTCGTAAACATCGGTGGTATCGCCAACATTACGGTGCTTCATGGTGATGCGACTGACACGACTGGCTTTGACACGGGTCCCGGCAACGCATTGCTTGATGCATGGATACGCAGACACCGCGGTGACCCGTACGATGAAGATGGCCGCTGGGCCGCAGATGGCAAGGTCAATGAAGATCTGCTGGCGCGGCTGCTCGCTGACCCGTATTTCGCCGCCAAGCCGCCCAAGAGCACGGGCCTCGAGTATTTCAATTTGCAGTGGCTCGAAGCAATCGGTGCCGGCCGGCTCGACGCAGCGGACGTTCAGGCTACGCTGAGCGCCTTGAGCGCCGAGAGTATCGCGGCGGCTGTTCGACAGCATGCGGATGCGCATGCGGACGTATTCGTCTGCGGCGGCGGGGTGCACAATTCTGACCTGATGCAAAGAATCGCCACGCGGCTTCCGGATTCGAAGGTTGCTTCAACAGCAGCCGCAGGCCTCGATCCCGACTGGGTTGAAGCGGCGGCATTTGCCTGGCTCGCAAAGCGCACGACTGAGGGCCTTCCGGGCAATCTTCCCGCGGTAACCGGGGCAGCATGTGCCACCGTGCTCGGCGCCATATACCCCGCGGGCTGAACTGAGCACTGCGTAAAGAACAGGCTTCACTGCCGTTGCTATACTGGGCGGCCGGAAATCTGAGAGAGCATCGTGGACGCGCCTACACTGCCGCCTGCTGATTTGTATATCAACCGTGAACTCAGCCAGTTCGAGTTCAACAAGCGCGTATTGGCCCAGGCGCTGGACCCGACCGTGCCGCTTCTCGAACGGCTGCGGTTTCTTTGCATTACCTGCACCAACCTCGATGAGTTCTTCGAGATCCGCGTTGCCGCGCTCAAACAGCGCATCGAGCTCGGCGCACCGGCTCCCGGTCCCGAAAAGCTCTCGTCGCAGCAGATTTTCGACGCGCTGCGGCACGGCATGCTCGGTGTCGTCGAGCAGCAGTACGGGCTGCTGAACAACGTACTGTTTCCCGAGCTGGCCAAAGCCGGCGTGCGCTTCGTGCAGAGCGAGCACTGGAACGACGAGCAGCAGGAATGGCTTACCCAGTATTTTCGCGAGCAGGTCGTCCCGGTATTGACGCCGCTGACCTTCGATCCGTCGCGCCCATTTCCCCGGATTCTCAACAAAAGTCTCAATTTCATCGTGCGCCTGCACGGGAAAGACGCATTCGGTCGGCGTCGTCACCGCGGCATGGTGCAGGCACCGCGCTCATTGCCGCGCATCATTCGACTGCCGGAGCACCTGAGCAGCCCGGGCTGTCACGATTACGTTTTTCTATCGTCGGTCATTCGTGTGCACGTTGGAGAACTCTTCCCGGGACTGGACGTCGACGGCTGCTATCAGTTTCGCGTCACGCGCAATAGCAATCTGTACGTCGACGACGAGGAGATCGGCGACCTCGTGCATGCGCTCGAGGGCCAGCTGCAGGCCAGCCGTCATGGCGCATCTGTGCGAATCGAAGTTGGCCATCAATGCCCGCCGGATCTGCAAGAATTCCTGCTCGACCATTTCAGTCTGGACGAGCAAGACATGTACCTCGTCGACGGCCCGGTGAATCTGAACCGCCTGGCCACGATTTGCGATATCGAGGACAGGCCGGAGTTGTTGTATCCGCCATTTACGCAGGGCCTGCCCGAAGAGTTGCGTGGCAACGAGAACATTTTTGAGCTGTTGGCGAAAAAGAACGTGCTGCTGCATCACCCGTACCAGTCTTTCGCGCCAACCATTGACTTTATCGGCAGCGCATCGACAGATCCTGATGTGCTTGCGATCAAAATCACGCTGTATCGAACCGGCGCAGACTCGCCGATCGTCGACCACCTCGTCAACGCGGCAAATTCCGGCAAAGAGGTCACGGTCATCATCGAGCTGATGGCACGATTTGACGAAGCAGCGAACATCTCGCTTGCCAACCGCTTGCAGGAAGCCGGTGCGGCCGTCGTATACGGGCTGGTTGGCTACAAAACGCATGCAAAAATGACTTTAGTGGTGCGACGCGAGTCCGATAAACTCGTGCGCTACGTGCACCTCGGGACCGGCAACTACCATCACGCAACGACACGCACCTATACCGACTACGGCTATATGAGCAGCAGTCAGCGTCTTGGCCAGGACGTGCACGAACTTTTCATGCAGCTGACCAGCTTAACCGGTGCCAGCGATATGTCACGCATGCTAGCAGCGCCATTCAATCTTTACCCGTCGTTACTCGAGAAAATTGGACGTGAGGCGGACAACGCGCGCGCAGGCAAGGACGCTCGCATCATCGCCAAGATCAACTCTCTGAGCGCGCCCGGCATCATCGATGCGCTTTACGAAGCATCGCAGGCCGGCGTGAAAATCGACCTGATCGTCCGCGGAATTTGTTCACTTCGCCCGGGCGTGCCGGGACTTTCCGACAATATTCATGTCCGTTCAATCGTTGGCCGTTTTCTCGAGCACTCGCGTGTCTATTATTTCCTCAATGACGGCGCAGAGGAATTCTACTGCGCGAGCGCAGACTGGATGGAAAGAAACCTGCTGCGCCGTAACGAGTCCTGTTTCGAAATTCGCCAAAAAGCCATGAAGGACCAAATACGCGGGGACCTGGAATTGTTCCTCGCCGACAACTGTCAGGCCTGGGTGCTGCACGGTGACGGAAGCTACGAACGACTGACGCCGGCAAAAGGCGAGAAGCGCATTTCGGCGCAGAAGATATTCGTGGAAAAGCTGGCCCTTGTTACTTGAAAGTCAATTCGTAACCAACCGCGCGAAGATAGCCCTGTTCCCGCTCGAGATCGGCAACGGTCAATGGGTTTGCCTGTAGCCACGCGGGGTCGAAAGTCAGCTCGAGAGAATTATCGCTCACCGCCAATTCGATAGGCGGAATATCAATCTGAGATCGGCTGCGATTGAGCAGAACCGCGAGCCGGAGCAGCATTGCCAGTTGCAAAGCGGTCACTCGCCAGGCGCGTGGCAGCTGGTCCTTGAAACGCGTGTCGATGTCATCGCGCTGACTGCCGATCAAAAAGGCGAGGAATCGTTGCTCCGCGCGCGGGAAGCCTGGCAGGTCCGCATGCTCGGCTATATATGCGCCATGGCGCTGAAAGCCGTCGTGAGATATGTCCAGGCCGATTTCATGCAGCCACGCTGACCAGTCGAGCATATTTCTGCTCAACACGGCGTCGAGCTGCCATGCCGCCACGCATTGATCCAATAGCGATGCAGCGGTTGCGGCTACGCGTTTTGATTGTGCCGCGTCGACGTGATAACGCGCGGCCATTGCGCTCACACTGCGCTCGCGGGCGTCTTCGTGCTGCAGACGGCCCAGCAGGTCATAAAGCAGCCCTTCACGCAGCGCGCCGTCGGAGACCTTCAAGAAACTGACGCGCAGCACACCAAGTAGCTCGGCGAGGATTGCGAGCCCGCCCGGCCAGACCTGGGCGCGCCTCTCGGAGAGCCCTTGCAAGGACAGATCCGCGATCGTCTCGAACCGGAGCATTCGCTCGACTAACTGCTCGAGTACGTCCGGTGTCAGTCCTTGTGAATCGATGATCCCCAGCTCACTGGCGACGAATTCAGCTGAACGAATCGTTCCCGATGTGCCGATCGATTCGATTTCTCCAGCGCCTCTGAAAAAAGCCTTGACCGGCCTCAGTTCCAGTCGTGCTGCAAGCCGCGCTTTCTCAAAGGCACTGCGCGTGATTCGACCATCCCCAAAGAAGCGCTCAGTCATTGACACACAGCCGAGTTGCACACTCTCGAGAGCGCGCGGCTCAGCGCCGTGACCGAGAATCAGTTCGGTACTTCCACCACCAATGTCGAGCACGAGTCGAAGACCTTCATGCGGCGGCGAGGTGTGCGTGACCCCTTTGTAAATCAGCCGCGCTTCCTCGATGCCGGAAATGACCTCGATCGGATGCCCGAGCGCAGCTTCAGCCTCGGTCATGAAACCGGTATCTTCGCGCGCGCGCCGAATCGTGCTCGTTCCAGCCGCACGCACGCTTGCCGCATGCATGTCACGGAGACGCTCACCGAATCGGGACAAACAGTCGATCGCGCGTGCCCGTGCGTTTGCAGACAGGTCTCCCGTGCTCGACAGGCCTTCAGCGAGGCGCACGGTTTCCCGGATTCGATCGATGATGATTAGCTGGCCGTGGCGCAGCTCACCGACAATCATGTGGAAACTGTTTGAACCGAGGTCAACGGCTGCGATGACCTCAGGAGTTGAATCAGGCCGTAAAGGACTGTCCACAACCGCAGGTTGTCGTTGCATTCGGGTTGCGGATGATGAATTGCGCACCCTGCAGGTCTTCCTTGTAGTCGATTTCCGCGCCCATCAAATACTGGACGCTCATCGGATCAATGACAAGCGTGACGCCCTGATTGACGACCTCGCTGTCACCGTCCTCGATGTTCTCATCGAACGTGAATCCATACTGAAAGCCGGAACAACCGCCGCCCGAAATAAACACCCTGAGCTTGAGTTTCGGATTTTGCTCTTCTTCAATCAGCTCACCAACCTTGCTGGCCGCAGCATCCGTGAAGATGACCGGGGGTGGGGGCGCGGGAGCCTTGCCCAGCGATGTTTCCGACTGCATATCCTGAATCCTGTTCTGCACGTATTACGACTCCGCGGCAACCGCCGCCGACTCATCAATACGACTTGTTTGCTGAAGCAATGGTACCTGACCTTCGGGCTGATGCACGAGCTTCCCGTTGATCTCGGCTCCAATCGCCATCTCGATCAAATTGTAATACACATTACCAATGACTCGCGCGGTCGGTCCAAGTTCCACGCGCTGACTTGCACACACATCGCCACGGACGATACCGTGCAATACGACATAAGGCACGGTTACGCCGCCCTCGACCGTACCGTCCTCACTAACGCTTAGCGCCGAACGACTTTCGGGATTGGCGCTGACATTGCCTTTGACAATGCCATCCACGTGGCAGCCGCCCTCAAATGCCAGGTCGCCATTGACCTTCGAATTGGAACCAACCAGCGTGTCGACCACCGTGTGTCTACGTTGTTTTCGGCCAAACATTACAACCTCCAAATCGCCCGATCGGGCGACTAATCCTTTAGCCCAGACTCGTCGTCCAGGAATAGCTTTCCTCGATGCTGTCAATCGAACGAGTCTTTGAGCGCACTTCTATTGTTATCTTGTTCGGCGTAAATCCGTCAGGGAGAACGATTTCTTTGTCAAAGTCCTGAAAATAGCGAAATGAGAACGGCCAGTTTGCACTTGCCTCATCTGGCAATACCTGTGAGAGGCTCAAGGTCGCAGCAGCGCCGCTCTGTTCACCCTCGATACTCAGGTTAACGTTCCCCGAGACTTTGCGATCGTGTTTTAGAGATTGCACCAAGACCAGCCGGATATTGAAAGCCCGTTCAGACTGGCCGCGAGTCAGCTTGAGATCCTGCACACGCAGGCCCGCCGTGCCATCTGCAGGTGAAACGATGCCACGATAAAAGGCAATGGCCTCCCGCTGCTCCTGAATCTTCGCCTGCAACGCCGTGAGGCTTGCCTCGACATCCTTGTACGCTTCACGATCGATGTCACGATGCGTCGCGAGTAGTGCCACTTGCTCATTAAGCGCGACGATGTCGCCTTCGAGGCCCTGAATACGATCCTGGTAAGCCTGGCGCTCCCGGGCGGCATCGACAATATTGTAATTGGCCTGGATGCGCCCTAACTCAAAGACGAGATAAGCGACCCCAGCAATCACGACAGCCAGCACGATACGCGTCATCAGGATGCGCACCGGGCTGTGTAGCTGCAACGGTGAATGTCGGACCACAGAATTAGCCTGTCAGCAAAAGACGTTATGTTACGCGGTGGCCCGGTGACTTAGAAGTGCTCCAGGTCACGATTTGGCAGCGGCGATGTCCTTATCGAATACGGCCCGCCAGCGTTTTGGCCACCACCGTGGCCGTGGCGGCAACGCATGCGGATAGACCGTCGAGCCAAGTTCGTGCAATGCGTGCGCATAGACGCGGCGCTTGAAGTAGATAACCTCGTTGACGGGTCGCCAATAGTCCACCCAGCGGATACGGTCGAATTCGGGCTGATCGCAAAGATCAAAACGCACGTTCTCGGCCGAAGATACGAGCCGCAGCATGAACCAGCGCTGCTTCTGGCCGATGCACAGCGGCTTGCTGTTACGCCGGATGAACTTGTCAGGAAGCCGATAACGCAGCCAGTCCGCCGTTACTCCCAGCATTTCGACATCGGCTCGATCGAGGCCGACCTCCTCGCGGAGTTCGCGGTACATCGCCTGTTCGGGTTCCTCGCCGACAAGTACGCCACCCTGCGGAAACTGCCAGCCCTTGCTACGGGCACGGCCGGCCAGCATCACCTTGCCGCCGCTATCCGCCAGAATGATACCGACGTTAGCGCGGAACCCCTCTGCGTCAATCCAATCGTTGCTCATTGCAACCGATACGAAAACTCTAACTGCCTTTAACTTTACACCAAATACGGGCATTGTCGGCGACTCCGTTCACAAGAGAGCCCCGTTGCTTACCAAGCGCCCCGCAGTGCTGTTTGCCGGACTGATTGTCTTTGCTGCCGCCGCATTGGCAATTGCGCTTCTGTCCGGCAGCGCGGACATCAGTCCAGGCGAAACGATCAGCGCGTTGCTCGGCAAGGCGCCGGAGAGTACACGATCCTTGATCATGAACTTGCGGCTGCCGCGCGCGCTAACGGCCTTCTCGGTTGGCGGCCTGCTCGCGGTTGCCGGCGTGCTGATGCAGGTCTTGTTGCGCAACCCGCTCGCTGAACCCTATATTCTCGGTACGTCGGGCGGCGCTGCCGTCGCCGCTTTGCTGGCGATGATGCTCGGACTGGGCAGCATCATGATCGATCTTGCGGCATTTGGCGGCGCGATAGCGGCAACCCTGCTCGTGTTCTCGATCGCGCACGGCACCGGCAGCTGGGCGCCGGCACGATTGTTACTTACGGGTGTGGTTCTGGCGGCAGGATTCAGCGCCGCGACGACACTGCTTCTCGCGCTCAGCCCGGAACACAATTTGCGCGGCATGTTGTTCTGGCTCATGGGCGATCTGAGTTTTGCCTTCGAGCCCTCGCAGACGCTGTGGCTACTCATTGTCCTGGTAGTCACTGGAACTCTTGCCGCCAGACATCTCAATGTCCTCTCACGCGGCGAACTCCAGGCAGCCATCGTCGGCATGCCGGTTGCTGGATTTCGCTATTTCGTGTTCGCGGCCGCATCGCTTGCAACGGCGATATCGGTTACAACGGTCGGCGTTATTGGCTTCATCGGCCTTGTCGTGCCACACCTTGTTCGGCTCGTGTCGGGCAGTGACCATCGCATCGTAGTGCCGGCTGCCGCGCTCGCGGGTGGCAGCTTGCTCGTCATCGCCGACACGCTCGCACGAACGGTCATGGCGCCACGGCAAATACCCGTCGGTGCGTTAACGGCTGCAATCGGCGTGCCGCTGTTCTTGATCCTGATGAGTCGCAGCCGCGACTCTCGATCGATCAGTTAGGCTCTGCTCAAATCCACAAGCGGACATTCAAATGTCTTCGACAATTTGAAAGGCAGCCAGCAGTAGCCATTCAATACAACTGAATCGCGCAAATTTCAAGGGCAGAAAACGGCCAGTTGCAGTCAGCTACTCGTGAACCGCTCGGCGCAGTCAAGCAATTCGTAGCTCGTACCCACAGCTGCGTTAATTAGCGTGCTAATCTCCTGAAAGCCCAGCTGCTCAGCGTCAGACAGATTAACGCTGCGAATCTCGTGCACCAAAATGTCGACAGTTCCACCGCCGCACACAGCCGGATATTCAACGCCGGTTCTAATTCCGCAGCTTGATCTAATTACGTCTATTCCTGCGTTTATGAGTATTTGCGCGCTTGCTTCAAGTGAAACCCCATCTGACTCACACTGACGTACTTCTCGATCGGCGTACACAAGTGCATCTTCCGGCGTGATCAACACGTCCGGTGTGATCAACTCTTCCGGCGTTACCATGTCTTCCGGCGTGACTGAGTCTTCTGGGCAAGCAGCGAGAATAAGAGAAACAACACAAATTGCCCATCTCATATCCATCGTGTGTACCCTCGTGACGTGCACCACTCCCTCCTTGGTTGCTCCAGTGTATTTCTTGAAAGGATGTCCCAGATCTGAGAATGACTGCACTTTACAGATTTGCGGGTGCGCAATTTCTCCTCCTACGGAAGCTGCCAAAGTTCATGGTTCCCTCTAAGACCCTATATTTCCACGCGCCTTGCCGATGTCAATCCGGAATATCGCTTAGCCAGATTGTCTGTTTTGGGTCATTAGCGGCCCTTCAGGGCAATTTTACCTGAATGTCAGCCTGCGCCCAAAGCGGACTGTTGGACCGGCAAGAACCGGCTGTCTTGAAGGGTCGCTTTCGGCCAGACGCTTTCCGACCGTGGTCCGGCGGCTGCCAGGCTAAAGGCGCAGCGGCCCCCGACCCGCATAGCGGGGGGGGGTATCGCGACAGAACATTCAGAGCAGCCGCAGTAACAGGCTCTGTCAAAGCGAGAAGGTAGACCAGCATGATCAGGCTCCCGGGGCCGATTCAAAGTCGCGCGCAAACATAGCCGATTCGGTCAGCCCGAATTGCGGACGAGCGACTCAACGGTATCGGGCACGCTCCGCGAGTTTGGCTGCCGCGTCTTCGTGCCAGGCGATAAGACTGACATTCTTTGCACTCACGTTTATCGGGCCTGCAGCATCCAGCGCCTTATTGTATTTGGCGGTTGGGTTAGCAGGATACGCGACATCATGTGACGCTTTTGATTCCTGCACATCCTTCGACAACAGCCACTCGACCAGAGCGCTTGCGCCCTCCGGATTGCGCGCGTGCCGCGCAACGCCGATGCCATCGACATCCGCATAGGTTGTGGCCGGTGTTATTACCGATACGTTGAGCTTGGAATCATCTGTCTTCGCCTTCGCAATCGCAGAACTCGAGACGATGCCTATGCGACACGAACCGGATCGAATCGCGTCAATGAGCTGCAACTCGCTGTCGAATACCGGCAAAGCCAGATTCGCCATCCAGCCGCGCACCGCAATTTCGGCCGGGCGAACGCCCATCGTTTCGATCATCATCGCAATGACCGCGCTGTTCACTTTGTTCGTTGACGACGACAGGCATAAGGACTTGTGGAAGCTTGGTTCGGCGAGAGACGCGAAGTCCGGCAAATCCGCGGTGCCGAGATCTTCCATAGCATGGACGACGACCGCCGTTCGGTAGCCTGTGGCCAACCACAAATCGTCCGGATCACGCGACCAGGCAGGCAACTGCTCGCGCCCCGATACCGAGAATATCGGGCGTAGTGCCCCATCTTCCGCAGCACGCCAGACGTCGGTCACGGACCGCGTCATCAGTACGTCTGCCGGTGGAGAGACCCGGTTCTCGATCACATCGTTGACGATGCCCTTTGCCTCGCCGCGACGGACAATGACCATCACACCGGTCTGTTCAGTATAGGCAGCCAAAAGGTCCCGCAGCTGTGCATCGTCTTCGAATGCCGCGTACACGACGACCGGTTCCTTTCGGGAGTCATCCGCGGGCTTTTGCGGCGCCTCATCACAGGCGCCGAAAAGTATCGATATTGCGATGATAAAAGTCGTCGCAGTAACGCCGCGCATTGTCAGTTCTCGTCGACCGCGACCTGATCTCTGCCGCCAGATTTCGCCTGATACAGTGCAACATCGGCGCGGGCGAGCAGCGAATCGCCAAGTGTTTTGAGATCTTCGGCGTCCGGATCCGGCGTCACACCGGCCACGCCGATCGACGCAGTGATCGTCCGGGCATCACCGCCAGGCAATTCGTAGGGTGCAGCCGAAACTGCCTGACGAATACGTTCGGCAATGCGAACACCCAACTCGATATCGGTGGCGGGAAGCAAGATAACGAATTCTTCTCCGCCGTACCGCGCAGCGACATCACTGGCGCGGACCTGCGCATCGATGCGTTGTGCCAACTCCTGCAACACCGTGTCGCCCGCGGCATGACCCCAGGTATCGTTGATGCGTTTGAAGTGATCGACGTCGAGCATCAGACATACGACGTGGCTGCGGTCGCGTCGCGCCCTCGCCAGCTCCTCTTTGAGTCGTACCTGCAGGTAACGGCGATTGTGCCAACCGGTCAGCACATCAGTGAAACCACTGCGCAAGAGGCGCGCACGATTGACGGCATTCTCGATACAAAAAGACGCAATTACGCCAAGATGCCCGAGAAAATCGGCCGCGTGGTGTCGCGTGAACCGTGAGGCGTCTCCGCTGCCAAAATTAATACTACCGATCAGCCGGTTCCTGTGCATCAGCGGAATCATAGCGACGCTCGCGAGGCCCTTTGCGTGTGGGAATATCAACTGATGATCGCATGCGGCATAGGCGCCAAGCCAGGGCTGCCGCAATGCGACGTACTGCGGCGCCAGCCCGGTTAGCGATTCAGCGATCAACAGATTATCGAAGCTCTCTGCCGGCGTGCCTGCCGCCAGCAGCAGGTGGCGAATATCGTGATCGGGGTCACAGAGCACGACGCTGACCTGCTGGAGTTCGTAACTCTTGCGCAGGCCTTTGAGCAATTCGCAGAGCAATGATTCGAGGTCTTGCGCCTGCAGCATTCGCAGCTCACGTTGCTGCGTTCGCCGCATCTTCTCTTCGTTTTGCGCGACCTGTGCGGTTAGCTCTTCGAGCTGCCGCTCCGACGCTTCCAGCCGGGCGTTGAGGTCATCTGCAGTTTGCATTCGTCAGGGTCCCTCCGTCGTTTGCATTATCTTGTACCAGAAACGATCGCTGGCGTCGCTCGAACGGTCGCCTGTTCCACCTAGCCGCGCAGCGCCATGTATTCCCTGCCCTTTTTCATGAGCTCGACAAAGCCGCCTTCGTCACCGCTGGCCACGACCTCTCGAATTCGGCGCGAAGCGTCGCATAGCGCGTCGAGGGGGTCGAGTCCGAATTTGTTGAGATTCTGGATTTCGAAATACAGGTGTGGATTGTCCTGCGCAACCGCCGCGGACACGAGAAGCTGAGCGTCGAATGTCGTGGACGACATCTTCGCGAGTTTCGGCGCAGCCTCGCCACTCTCCGCGAGCGCCGTGAAGAACGCGACGTTGAGCGCATGCGACAGACCAAGCACGTAAGCGATCAGGCGATCATGATCGTCCAGACCCATATCCAGTTGCTCGACCATGGTTGAGCTAAACAATGCTTTGGCGTCGTCATTTGCCTGTTGCGATCCCACATCGCAAACAATCAGGTGATGTCCTGACAACAGCCGCGTATCGGGACCGAACATCGGATGCAGCGACGCGACGCGGCATCCCGCATCGTGCAGTTCCCGCAAGCCATCGATGAGCGGGGTCTTTAATGAGCCAATATCGAAGATCAGGCCTGGCGGTTTGAGCACTGCGAGCTGCGCCAGTATTCGCCCGGAAACGGCCAGCGGAGCGGCAACGACGATGACATCGTAATCAACCCCGGCCTCCGTCCAGTTGTTGAATCGCCCGGGTCCGTCTTCGATGGCTCGGTCGGCAACGGTTGTCGCAAATCCCTGGGTTGCGAAGAAGTCGGCGAACCATCCACCCATCTTGCCGGCGCCGCCAATGATCAGCACCCGTCGACCGTCGCCCTTGCCTTCGGCGATGACGCGGTCACGCTCCTGGCTGGCCAATGACGAGCGAATGAGCGTGCGCAGCACATGCTCAGCAAGGTCGGGATCAATGCCGAGTTCCATGGCCCGAGTGCGTCCCATATCGAGGACTTCTTTCTCACGCGCATAGTCCCGGGTAGCCGTGCCGGATGACAGCTTGTTGCGCCCGATTTCGCTGACGATTCGCTCCCGTTCGGCTATCAGGTCGATAAGCTGCCGGTCGACGGCGGATAGATCATTGCGCAGGTCATCTAGATTCATTGGTTTGGTCTGGCTTCGCCCGAAAGCATGATGACTGCTGTTTTACAGGAGACCCGCGCGACTGAGCAAGCCGCACCACGTTGTCCGCGGACAGGCAATCGTGCGAATATCGTGCTCCGGCACAATGACAATATTTAGCGGGGCATTAAAGACATGAAGACGCGCGCGGCAGTCGCCTGGGAAGCAGGCAAATCACTCGAAATTGAAACGATTGATCTCGATGGGCCCAAAGCCGGCGAAGTATTGCTGCGCAATGTCGCGACCGGTGTATGTCACACGGACGCGTTTACGTTGTCGGGCGAAGACCCTGAGGGCATTTTTCCGTCGGTACTCGGCCACGAAGGCGGGGCCATTGTCGAGGAGGTCGGCGAAGGGGTGACCTCGGTCAAGGTCGGCGACCACGTCATTCCACTGTACACGCCCGAATGCGGCGAGTGCAGCTTCTGTACTTCGGGCAAGACCAATCTGTGTCAGGCGATACGCATGACTCAAGGTCAGGGCCTGATGCCCGACGGCACGTCGCGATTTTCGGCGAACGGCAAAGTCGTCTATCACTATATGGGCACATCGACATTCAGCGAGTACACGGTGCTCCCGGAGATTGCCGTTGCCAAGATCAGGGAAGAAGCACCGCTCGAAAAGGTATGCCTGCTTGGCTGTGGCATCACGACCGGCATCGGCGCCGTCCTTAACACGGCCAAAGTCGAACCCGGCACAACCGTCGCCGTCTTCGGACTCGGCGGCGTTGGGCTTAGCGCCATCCAGGGTGCGACGATGGCAAAGGCAAGCCGCATCATCGCGGTGGACATCAACACCGACAAATTCGAACTTGCAATTCAGTTGGGTGCGACCGACACCGTCAATCCTAAGGACTACAGCGCGCCTATTCAGGAAGTCATTGTCGACCTTACCGACGGTGGCGTGGACTATTCGTTCGAATGTGTGGGCAATGTCCAACTCATGCGAGCCGCGCTCGAGTGTTGCCACAAAGGATGGGGCGAGTCGACAATCGTCGGCGTCGCCGGGGCAGGTCAGGAAATATCGACGCGGCCGTTTCAGCTCGTAACGGGTCGCGTCTGGCGTGGCACGGCGTTTGGCGGCTGCAAGGGTCGATCGCAATTGCCGGGTATGGTTGACCAGTACATGGATGGCGACATCAAAATCGACGAATTCATTACCTACACGATGCCACTTGAGGATATCAACAAAGCATTCGACCTCATGCACGAAGGCAAAAGCATTCGCTCGGTGATCCATTACTGACGGCCATTTCCAACGCTGCAGGGCCTGTTCGTGACTAAAGTTGCCGTCGCAACGACATCGCAGCTTGCCGCCGATGCGGCGGCCGAGGTTGCCGCGCTTGGCGGCAATGCAGTCGATTGCGCACTCGCGGCCGCCCTGTTCACAATAAACACCGAACCCGGTGTTTGCGCCCTTGCCGGCGGCGCGTTCATCACAGTGTGGGTCGCGGGCAGGGATCCGGTGACGATCGACGGCAATGTCGCCGTGCCCGGACGTGGCCAGCCCGAATCTGATTGCAATCATACCGTTAGCAACGTGACGCTGGATTATGGTGGCGGCATTACAACTCTTGCCGGCCCGGGATCGGTAGCCGTGCCCGGGTCGCTCGCGGCGATCGAGCGGGCGTGGGCATTGTTCGGCAAAGCGCGCTGGCAAGATCTGTTCGCGCCCGTCATCAGGGCAACGCGTGACGGCTTCCCTCTGTCTTCGGCGTGCCACTTCTACCTCGGTATCTCGGGCGAAGACATTTTCAGTCGCAGCGACGACGGTTTCTTCGCATTACACAAAGAAGACCGGTCGCTGCGTGAGCTGCGCAGCCTGATTGTCATACCGCATCTCGCCGACACCCTGTCTGCGATCGCAGACGAAGGCGCCCGCCTGTTTTACGAGGGCGACCTCGCGAAGATTATGACGGACCATGTTCTGCAGGGCGGTGGCGCCCTGACGATGCAGGACCTGAAGGATTTCGAGGCCATCGAACGGCCATCTTTAACCGTTGACGTCGCGGGCTGGACGATCGCGAGCACTCCGCCCCCCGCGGTTGGCGGAACTGTGCTGGCAGCCATGCTACTCGCGTGCGCCGATCTGCCGCACCGTGGCTGGACGAGCGACGCGCTGTCGCGACTCGTCCAGGTGCAAAGTGCCGCTTTGGACTACCGCAAGAGTCGGCTGGACCTTGCCAACGATGTCGGTGTCGAATCGGCCAGATTGCTGGAGGCTGCGCGCAGCGGACAGCTGCTCGGTGAATGGTCATCAGCGTCCACCGTGCACACATCAGCCGTGGATGATAGCGGCATCGCCTGTGCCGTTACGGCGTCGTCAGGGTACGGATCCGGCGAAATGCCCGCCGGCACGGGATTGTGGCTCAATAACTGCCTCGGTGAACTCGAGCTCAACCGGCGCGGCCTGGCGGCAGATCCGCCTGGCGTGCGATTGCCTTCCAATATGGCGCCGAGCATTGCCCGACGCAAAGGCAGAGTGCTGGCCGCGGGCTCGCCGGGTGCCGACCGTATTACAACAGCACTGCACCAGTTCCTGGTCAACCTGCTGCAAATGGATATGCCACTTTTCCAGGCGGTCGCCCACCCGCGCTTGCACATCGATACGAGCGGGGCTGCGAAACGCCTGATGGCAGAACCTGGACTGGATCTTCCGGATGTCGACTTGCCCGTCACCGTGTTTCCTGAACTCAATATGTACTTCGGCGGAATTGGTGCGACACTGGTTGACAGAGAAAGTGGATTTCAAGTTGCCTCCGACCCGCGACGCGAGGGCGGCAGCGTTATTAGCGCGCACTGAAACGTAGGGCACGAATGGAGGTTAGCGTGATCGATCCTTGCTCAGCGACCAGGCTCCCGACGAAGCTGCCTTCAACCCCGATGCATTGGGCGAAGGCGTGGCTCGACGACGCTTTCAAGAAGGGCGTGCTACGTAATCCGCACGCAATGACCGCGGTTACAGTCGACGAAAACGGCCAGCCGGCCGGCCGCATGGTTCTCTGCAAAGAATTCGTCGTTGATCCTGGCTACCTGGTTTTTTATACGAACTACAAGTCGGATAAAGCCCGGCACCTGGAAAACAACAACAAGATTTCACTCGTCTTTTACTGGGACTCTTCCGGACGGCAAGTGCGTCTGGAGGGCGAGGCAGTCCGATCTCCGGCCGAAGAGAGCGATGCGTATTTCGCGACCCGTGATTGGGCCAGTCAAATTGGCGCGTGGGGGTCGGACCAAAGCTCACCGCTCGAATCCCGAGCCGCATTGATCGCCCAGGTCAGCAGGCGCGCGATGAAGCTTGGCGTCGGTGCAGCGAAGAACCTGAAATCCATCGCGGTGGCCGACCGCCCGGTCATACCGAGGCCACCACACTGGGGTGGATTCCGCGTCTGGCCAAGACGCATCGAGTTATGGATCGAGGGCGCCGACCGAATCCACGATCGCGCTCGCTGGGAACGCTCACTCGAACGCCGCGACGATGATGCATTCGCGGTCGGTGAGTGGACGGGCACGCGGCTGCAGCCCTGAGGACGTGCACGGACCGATGAGCAGCGGCTTGCCCGAACAGCGCATTCACTGCCCATTCTGCGGTGAGACGATCACGATCGTTGTCGACACCTCTGCTGGTTCGCAGTCCTATATCGAAGATTGCCAGGTGTGCTGCCAACCCATGCAGGTATTTATCGAGGCTGCAGACGGCGAGCTTTTGTCGGTGCACGTGGATCGCTAGGTGCTAAGAGCCTGCCTCCTCGTCGCAGTGTCAGTTGTTGCCAGCGCAGCAGACGCACAGGTCACACTCACAAAGGGCACGAACTTCTCTGTCGACGTTGCCAGCGACGGCCGGCTGGCCTTCGACCTGCTTGGAAAAATCTGGGTGTTGCCGCCTTCGGGAGGCGAGGCGCAGGCGATTACTGACGGCACATTGCCGGCGCGACGCCCGAAATGGGCCCCCGATTCTGGCGCTGTCGTCTTCCAGGCGCGCGCGGGAAATCAGTGGCAGCTCTGGCTGTACCGGTTTGCTGACGAGGCGGCGAGCAACATCAGCGACGGCGAGTTCTTCGACCGCCACCCATCCTGGCATCCGGATGGTGACCGGATTGTGTACGCGTCCGACCGCAGGGTCACTGGATTCGACCTTTGGGAACTCGATCTGGCAACGGGCCTGACCTGGCGAATCAGCGATCTAAGTGGGGACGAGACCGAGCCGGCATGGTCCACAGACGGACGGGACCTTGTCTATATACATCGTAATGACAACAAGTGGTCCCTTATGCTTCGCCGCCGCGGTCAACCCGATCGGGTAATTGAGACGTCGTCGACCCCATTAATGGCACCTTCGTGGCGACCCGACCGAAGTCTGATCACGTTTCTGCGGGAGAACGACGCGGGCCTGGCGATCGACATGGTTATCCTGTCCGACCCGCCGATTATACGACCGCTGATTGCGGGCGAGGATTTCTTCATTGCGCCAGTGTCGTGGATGAATCGCCAGCAGATGCTGTACGCGGCCAACGGGCTCATTCGCACGCGGCTGTTCGACTCCTGGACTTCATCTTCGGTTCCATTTCAGGCGACGGTGTTTCGCAAAAAAGCACCGCGACCGGTGGCTGTCCGGCAACGCAAGTTACCTGTAATTGACGAACCCTCGGGCCAGCTCGTAATTCGTACCGCGCGCCTCTTCGACGGCGTTGGCAGCGGTTACCGGGAAGGTCTGGATGTCGTTATAGAAGGCAGCCGAATCAGTGCGGTCGAGGAGCCGCGGGACCGGCCGGGGGCGATAGTCGTCGACATGGGTGACGTGACCACCCTGCCCGGCTTTATTGACGGCCAAGCGTCGTTACCGGCTGACCTGGACGAGTCGCTCGGTCCCGTGCTGCTGTCATTCGGAGTAACCACCGTCGTTACCGATCACGCCAGGGCAGCCGAATTCAATACGCTGTGGTCCGGCAAGAACATGCCCGGCCCGCGTGTGTTGGGAGATGACTGGCAATTGAATCGCGACTGGTTGTCGACCGAGACACTGGGCGTTGATTCTTTGCCGACCTCACCGCGCGGCTTTCGTTACGAGGACGCACAATTAGCCAACGGGGCCGACGCCATAACGAGACTCTCTGGACTCGCGGACTCCCGAACTCGCGGCCTGACTGCGCTGCTCGGTTCGCGCCAGGCAACGCTGCTCAGAAACTATCCCACCGCGATTCGCCGCTTCATCGACAAACCGCGTCTCGAGGCGCAATCTTCAGCCATCGTTGTCGGCAGCGGTCCGAATGGCTTTGCGCCCGGTCTGGCGTTGCACGCCGAACTTCGGGCGCTGTCCGAGGCAGGACTGGAAGAAGCATATGTGCTGCGCAGTACCGGTATCCATGCGGCGAGTGCGCTTGGGCTTGGCCTGCAGGCCGGCCGAATTGCGCCCGGCAGCAGTGCTGATCTCGTGTTGGTTGATGGCGATCCGCTACACAACATCGACGATGCTCTGAAAATCGTTGGCGTCGTCCGAAATGGCAGGTTTTTCAGTACGATCGGCCTGATAGAGCGTGTCAAACGGCAGGAATCCGTCGAATAATTTGACAAATTATCGCCGTGTCCGGGCCGCTGAGCCGTTACGGAGGTAATTTGTCCGGAGCAAATCCTCCAAACCGACCCTCGTTGGTCTTTGGCGCAGTACGCGGCGCGAATTAATGTGTCTTTTCGAGGGCTTGTGCTGTGTTGTTTGAAAATCACCTGATGTGCGGTGCAGCAATTTTGTCGGATATCTTTACAAAATCGATGTTATGCGCGTCACGAATGACCTATACCAGTCGCTAAATACCTGAATTCCCGACCTCTATGGCCGTGTTGGCACAGCTCTTGCTTTTAATAACCTGCCCAAGCGAAGTGTAACTGCAGTTGGTATCACAAACGGCTACAAACAGGATTTAGACGCCAGAAGAACAATAACTACAAAAACAATAAGATCCAGATCCGATAATAATAATATCTCTGTATCCGGTTACCGAATTAGCAGTTACCTCTTTTGATAAAAAGAAAGAGAGATTAGCCCCGCCGCTCACGCCGCGGGGCTTTTTGTTTGCGCTCTAGAAAACCCGACCAAGAGTTACTTGACGAGTTTCACACCGTACGCCGATGATCAGGGCGAATCGCAGATTCTGCGAACTGTACCAATGCCCGGGGACCCGGAAAATGGCTTAATCGCTTTCCGGGCCAGGACCAACGCTGCAATTCGCCATGTTTAAAGTTATTCGTATCACTGTGCTGCTGTTCATTCTGCTGTTCGTGGCTCTCAGCACGTGGCTGACCCAGGCCCGCAGCACTGACTGGAATAACAGCCTGTGGGTGAAAATCTACCCGATCAACGCCGATGGCAGTGATGCGAGCGCCGAGTACATCAGCAGCCTCGAGAGTGACGACTTCGCAGGAATTGAGGAATTCATCGCGCGCGAAACCGAGCGCTATGGAAAGTCGGTGAGTCGTCCGTTGCGCATGGAGCTCGGGCGCCCAATCAGTGAGCAGCCCCCGGCTATCGAGCCGGATTCAGGAGCCCTCGATATTGTGCTTTGGTCTTTGAAACTGCGTTGGTGGGCGTCGAGCACGGCTGGTGAGCAGGATTCGATCGAGCCGGACGTGCGCATCTTCGTTCGTTACCATGGGCCGGACCACCCTCAGCTGCTCGAAAATTCTGTTGGCATGCAAAAGGGGATGGTTGGCATCGTGAACGCGTTCGGTAGTCGCCGCCATAAAGGCAGTAACAACGTGATCATCGCGCACGAGTTCCTGCACACGCTCGGCGCAACTGACAAGTACGACCCTGCAGACGGGCAGCCGTTGGCACCGGATGGCCTTGCCGAGCCGGAACGCAAGCCGCTTTACCCGCAGCGCTATGCCGAAATTATGGGTGGACGAATCGCCCTCGCCGCAAATGACGCTGTCATGCCGAAGAGCCTCAAATACACCGTCATCGGTCCGCAAACAGCGAGCGAGATTCGTCTTATCGATTAGTCTGGGCTAGGCTCAACGGATGACAGGGCAAGATCATCCGCTACTCTCCTGTAACAACATTCGCGTCAGCGTGCCGGGCCGCGTGCTCGTCGATGAACTGGATTTTTCGCTGCGCACGGGCGAACTCGTGGCGATCCTCGGACAAAATGGCGCGGGCAAATCGCTGACACTGATGACCCTTGCGGGACTGCGGCCACCTGACAGCGGGCATGTTTTGCTACTCGATGAGGACATTCGGCTGCGGCAACGGCAAACGGTCGCACAACGCTTGGCATTGTTGCCGCAGGTTATTGACGACATCTTTCCGGCGACCGTGCTGGACACCGTTCTGATTGGCCGCCATCCGCACATTGGCCGGTTTCGCTGGGAGTCGGAGCAAGACCGCGCCGTCGCCAACCATGCGCTGCAGACCATGGGTCTTGATGAAATGTCGGCGCGCGATGTTCTGACCCTGTCGGGCGGCGAGCGAC
>Ga0224512_10001876_pt1 | contig 19686 bp, 16 predicted proteins | sample SF_May12_sed_USG_4_FD_169103 | JGI IMG/M metagenome (GOLD analysis project Ga0224512, IMG submission 169103) | Sediment microbial communities from San Francisco Bay, California, United States - SF_May12_sed_USGS_13 | ecosystem: Environmental > Aquatic > Marine > Sediment | place: USA... | reverse complement strand
TTCTCCGACTGGTCGGCGCACAATCTAGACCTAGAGTTCAACACCCAGCAGACGCAAGTGCTGACCAACCAGCGGCTCACAACCAGCCTTCCACAAAGACCGGTACGATCCCATTAGCAGTCCGTCGAGGTGCCGCGCCGGTGGCGCCTTCGATTGGTACGCTTACGACACCGGTTGATCCGTTCGACCACCGACCGGATCGACACCGACATTCGAGCCGCTGCACGCTCTCCTGGCCACGACTACACTTTCGGACGTCTCGACGGTAACGTCCCTGTTGGAGCCGATGGCCGGTGCGAGACGATCGTTTCTGCGAATGCGGGCCAATCCATCGAAGGTGGCACCAGTGAAATCATGCGGAACATCCCGGGAGATCAGTTGAGTTACGACTTCGTGATCTGGGAAGGTCCGCAGCCTCTGTCGAACGCCCACGCCAGTTCCGACTACCAGCGGCTTCGAGCCGAGAACCCCAGCTCCGCCGATCCGACTCTTCGGATGAGGACCGTGATCGACGCCCTGCTGCGTATCTACCCGGATCGCAACGTGCCGGGCCGCTCCAACAGCCCCTGGATCGACATGCCCCTGATCAATTCCGCCCGGGGCTCGGTGATCTACCTGCGTACCGAGGAGTCCATGGCCCACAAGGTCCGTGATCTGCTCGTGTCGATCAACGCGGACATGTCGGTCGTCGTGTTCGACCCGCAGAAAGCCGACCTGGTTCCACCCGCCGGCGCGGTGGAGCGGATCACCAAGTTCCAGCTTCCGCCGCCCGGGGGGTTGAATGTACATCTGAGCGCGGTTCTGGCCGAGGACCTGGCCGGGCCCCGGCCGGCGGTCACGATTCTGGAGCACCCCGATTCCTGCTTCTACCTCCAGTGGCTCGTCGAGGGGGGAAGCCTCACGCTCGAGGCCCAGAGCGAGAGCCGGATCCCGATGGAACATCGGCTGACGGCCGATCAGCGAGAGCAGATGTTCTCGCTGGGTTTCCAGAGTGGCGATCCGAACTGGCGCCAAGTCTGGTCGGATGCCAACGCCAACCTCGACGACATTGCCAAGGTCGTCACCCGAGTCTTCTACGAGGTGCGCGGCGCCGAGCCGGGTCAGGCGATGGTGGCCCACCGATTCCCGGTCAGCTGACCCCCGTCCGCCTCGTCCCTGGAGGCTCGGACCTCAAACCAGTTTCCGGTTGGCGGCCCATGCCGCCAGCTCGTTGCGGCTCGACAGCTGCAACTTGCGCAGCACCGCCGAGGCGTGACTCTCCACCGTCTTGATCGAGATGGAGAGACGGCGGGCGATCTCCTTGTAGGCGTAGCCGCGGGCCAGAAGCCTCATCACCTCCTGCTCGCGTGCGGTGAGCTCGTCGAGCTCCGGGTTTCCCGGTGATTCGAGGTTGGCCGAGAACGCGTCGAGCACGAAGCCGGCGAGCCGAGGGGAGAAGACGGCGTCACCGTCGTTGACCCGGCGTACCGCGTTGACCAGATCCGGTCCCTCGATCGCCTTGGTGACGTATCCTCTGGCGCCGCTGCGGATGACGTGGATGACATCGGTGGCGGCGTCGGACACCGACAGGGCCAGGAAACGGGAGGTCACACCTCGGTCGACCACGCCGGCGATGACATCGGCGGCCGTGCCGTCGGGCAGGTGGACGTCGCACACCACCACATCGGGTTTGGAGCGGACGATGGCGTCGATGGCGTCGGCCACCGTGCCGGCCTCGGCGACCACCTCGACGTCGCTGTTCTCACTCTCCTCGAGCTCCCCCCGGACTCCGGCACGCACCAGGGCGTGATCGTCGATCAGGGCTACTCGGATCATGGATGCTCCCCACCGGCCGTCATCAGGGTTTCGGGATCCATGTGGTCCTCCTGATTCTCGGGCTCGGGTTGCGGTTCGTCGGCAATGGCCGGGCGTGTGGTCGTTTCGTTCAAGGGTAGATAAAGCTCGACCTCCGTGCCCTGACCGGGTTCGGAGAAGATGGTGGCCCGGCCGCCGTGGCGTTCCAGCCGGGCCTTGATCGATTGACGAATTCCGTGACGGTCGGCGGCGACGTCGTCGGGATCGAAGCCGATGCCGGCGTCGCGAATGAAGACCTCGATGGCGTTGGGCCGGTGCTCCGCATACACGTCGATTCGATCGATCTCGGCGTGCTTGGCGGCGTTGGTGACGGCCTCCCGGGTGGCCGACACCAGGTCGTCGATCGACTCCGGCCGAAGATCCAGCGAGTCGCCCACGGTGACGACCTCGACCCGGACCTGGTGATCGTGCTCGACCGCGTCGGCCACCTCGTCCAGGGCCGGGCCGAGCCGGATCGTGCCCGGTTGCTCCGGAGTCGGTTCGTAGAGCCAGGTCCGCAGCTCCCGTTCCTGACGCCGAGCGAGTTGCGCCATCCGCTTCGGATCCTCGGAATGTTTCTGGATCAGCGTGAGGGTCTGTAGGACAGAGTCGTGAAGGTGGGCGGCGACTCTGGCCCGTTCGTCGGCCCGAACCCGTTCCTGCCGTTCCTCGTCCAACTCGGTGCCGATTCGGGCCACCGAAGGCCCGACGATCAGGCTCAGACCGAGCAGCACCACGATCATGATGGCCAGGAGCCGAAGCGCCTCCCACGAGTTGACGTTGAGGGCGGCGACGGCGATTATCCCCCCGGCAGCCACCAGAACACCGGCGGAGATACGCACTGCGGCTGTCACACCGCCTTCGGTCTGCTGTCGGTTCCAGGCGATCAGAACCCCGGCCAGGATGAACCCGACCGGGAACACGATCTGGTCGACGAAGCCGAACCCCAACGTGCGGAGGCTCAGGATGAGCCCGCCGACGATGAGGCCGAGGGCGGCGTAGCGGTGTTGGACCGACGCCCCTTTCGGCTCGGGAACGTAGGCGGCGGCCTCGGCGCCGGAGGGTCCGGCCCACGACAGGAACGCCCACGTCAGGCCATAGAGGACGAGGCCCCAGCCACCGGCCAGGACGAGGATGACGAACGACAGCCGGATGGCGAGCGGCCCGACACCGAGCTCGGTTGCGATGGCATGACAGGCCCCGCCGAGGATGCGCTCGTCGCGGTTCAGGGGCGGGATCTGCCAGCGCGGTCGGTGGACGTCGGTCGTCATGATGCCTCTATGATCGCATCATCGGCCTCATTTCGCATCGGGACAAACCCTGAACGCACCCTGAGGCGGTGATCCAACCCCAGGGTGCGTTCAGGGTAAGTCCCGATGGTGGATCGGGCCGTTTCATCGGATCATTGGAACCATGAGCAACGAACCAACGCCTGACACCCCGGACGCCGACGACTCGGCCTCCACCCCCGTCGACCCGTCCGCCGCCGAATCACCGGACGTTCCGCCCGCCGGTGAGCCGGCCCCGGACATCCCGGCACCCGAGAGTCCGGGCCCGGAAAGCGGAGCTGGGGCTGACACCTACGTGCCGCCGCAATCGCCGCCCTACGCTATGGTCCCGCCGGTTCGCCGACTGGTCCGCGACCCCTACTCGCGACTGGGCGGCGTGTGTTCGGGCATCGCCCACCACACCGGCGTCGATGTGTCGTTCGTCCGCCTCGGCTTTGTTCTGGCCACGCTCTTCTCCGGCATCGGGCTGATCCTCTACCTGCTGGCCTGGTTGATCGTGCCCCGGGCCGAGTACTGGCCGCCGGCGCCGTATGAGGCCGGTGCGTCCGGCGGGTCGCTGCTGGAGGGCCGGCGGTTGGCCTACGGACTGCTGGCCATCGGCATCGTTCTGGTGATCTTCTCCGGAGCCGGCGACTTCGCCCGGATGCTGGTTTCGGTCGGACTGGTCGGGGCCGGCATCTACCTGCTGGTCCAGCCCCAGGCTCCAGCCGACAAGACCGTCAACCCGCCTGCATCCAACGCCCCGGGCGGATCGGTACCGCCGGTTCCGCCGTCACCGGGTTCTGTCACGCCGGCCGCCCCTGCGGTCGGTGACCCGACAGCCGGGAACCCGGGCGACAGCGTCCCCTCGACCTGGCAGCCGGCTCCCGGTACCGTCGGCCCCGACATCTCCGGCGAGGAGCTGGCCAGCCCGGCACCGGGTCAGGTTCAGACCGAGACGCTCACGACGGCGTCGGCCGCTCCCGGTGGGCCGACCGCTCCGGTCAAGACCGTCTACGTACCCAGCCCCGTCCCGCCCCGCCGGCGACGCATCTGGCCCTTCCTGCTGATCATCGGCTTGTTGCTGATCCCGGTGATCGCCGTGATCGGTGGCATCGCCTTTCTCGTCGGCACCAACCAGGATTTCTCCGAGGCCGACGTGGTGATCACTCCGGCGACTGCGGCCGAGATCCCCGCGCGGATCGACGAGGGAGCCGGCACCATCACGCTGGATCTGACCGATCTCGACGTCGACGACTTCGCCGACACCACTGGAGCGCCTCAGGAGGTGGAGATCGACCTGAACGCCGGTGAGGTGAACGTCGACCTGCCCCGGGACCTCCCGGTCACCGTCGATGCCTCGGCCGGTGCCGGTGAGATCACGGTTCTCAACCGCTCCGAGGACGGTATTCGTCCCCGCATCACCGTCGAGGATGACGACGCGCTTCTTGCCTTCGACATTCGTATCGGCGTCGGCTCCATCTCGGTCGACAGCTGATCGTCGGATCATCGTCTGAAAACGACAAGAGGGCGGACGGTCGGGACCGTCCGCCCTCTGCGTTCACCGCTCAGGAGGTCACGGCCGTCAGCCGTTGGCCTCCTGAATCGCGTTCCAGACGGCGAGTGCCGTCAACGGCATGTCGATGTGGCGCACCCCGAGGTGGGAGACGGCGTCGATCACGGCGTTGTGGATCGCCGGGGTCGACCCGATCGTTCCGGACTCGCCGATGCCTTTCGCCCCAAGGGGGTTCCGCGGGCTCGGCGTCTCCGTGTTCGACGTCTCGAACGACGGCAGCTCGGCTGCGGAGGGGATGCCGTAGTCCATCAGGTTGCTCGTGATGGGGTTGCCGTCGTCGTCGTAGCTGACGATCTCGAACAGCGCCTGGGCCGCACCCTGGGCGATGCCACCGTGCTGTTGGCCAGTGACCAGCAGCGGGTTGAGGATCCTGCCGCAGTCGTCGACGGCGACGTGGCGGACCATTCGAACCTCGCCGGTTTCGGTGTCGACCTCGACGACCGAGACATGGGAACCGAACGGATAGGTGGCGTCGGAACCGTCGAAGTCGAGTTCGTGAGCCAGACCGGGTTCCATGTCGGCGGGGCGTTTGGCGTCGTCGTTGGCGGCGGCGGCCAGGTCGGCCCACGACACCGAGGAGGTGGGAACGCCGGTGACCTGCAGACCGCCGTCGCCCTTGACGATGTCATCGACGTTGGCTTCCAGCAGGTGGGCGGCCAGCTGCTTGGCCTTGGCCAGCACCGTCTCCGAGGCCACATGTACGGCCGAACCGGCCGTCTGGAGCGACCGGGACCCCATGGTGCCGGCACCCCTCGGCACCTCGGCGGTGTCTGACTGGAGAATGGTGATCGAGTCCATCGGCACGCCGAGCATGTCGGACACGATCATGGAGAAGGCGGTGATGTGACCCTGACCATGAGCGGAGGTCCCAACTCGAGCGGTGACCGTGCCGTCCTCGTTGACCTCGACCGCCCCATACTCGACGTGGAGCCCGGCCGGCGCGGTCACCTCGACATAGGAGCACAGTCCGATACCGAGCTGCTTGGTGTCTCCGGATTCGCGACGGCGGGCCTGTTCGGCGAGAAGGCCCTGGTAGTCCGACGCCTCGAGCACCGCATCGAGCGCCTTCTCGTACTCGCCGCAGTCGTAGTTGGAACCGCCGAGGGTCGTCAGCGGGAACTCCTCGGGCTGCAGGAAGTTTCGGCGGCGGATCTCGGCCGGATCGATGCCGAGTTCGTCGGCGGCCATGTCGACGATTCGCTCGAGCAACTGGGTCGCCTCCGGCCGTCCGGCGCCCCGGTAGGCGGCGGTGAAGGTGGTGTTGGTTGCCGCCGAGCGGGCGTGGTATTTGATCTTCGGGATCCGGTAGACGCCCTGGATCATCCACTGGGTGAACATGGTGAGGAAGGCGCCGATGGCCGGGTAGGCGCCGGCGTCGGCCACCAGGTCCACGTCGAGTCCGGTGATGATGCCCTCGTCGGTCAGGCCGAGTTTGGCGTACATGACCATGGCCCGCCCGTGGGCCATCGACACCATGTTCTCAGAGCGCTCTTCGGTCCATTTGACCGGTCGACCGAGCTCAGAGGCGAGCCGGGTGGTGATGAAGTATTCGACGTAGGGTGCGGCCTTCGGTCCGAATCCTCCCCCGACGGCCGGCGCGGCCACACGGACCTTCTCGGCGTCCAGGCCACACATGGCGACGATGAGGTCCTTGTTGGCGATTGGATTCTGGCTGGAGATCCACACGGTCATCTCGTCACCGTCGGGAATGGCGACGCAGCCGTTCGGCTCCATCGGAACCCCGGCAAGCCGCTGGCTGACGACTCGACCCTCGACGACGTGGTCGGCGCCCTCCAGGGGGTCACCGTCGGCTTCGATGGCGGTCTCGAAGATCATGTTCGAGCCGTACTCCTCGAACAACACGGGTGCGTCGTCCTCGAGGGCGGCCTCGATGTCGACCACGACCGGAAGGGGTTCGTAGTCGACGAACACCAGCTCGGCGGCATCGGCTGCAGAAGCCCGGTCATCGGCCACGACCACGGCCACGATGTCACCGACGAACCGGACCTTGCCCTTGGCCAGCGGCGGCCGGTTCAGGGTCTCGGGGAACATGGCGAAACCCTGGAACGACGGCATCTCGAGCGTGTCGGCCGTCCAGACCCCAACGACGCCCTCAACCGCCTCGGCGTCGGAGGTGTCGATCGAATTGATCGTGGCGTGGGCGTAGTCGGAGCGCACGAAGTGCACGTAGCCCAGCCCTTCGATCGCCATGTCGTCGTAGAACTTGTCCTCGCCGGTGAGCAGCGTCGGGTCCTCCCGCCGAAGCACCGCATTGCCGAGAATCGAACCTTCTACTGCTGTCATGGAGTGTGCTCCTCGTGATCTGTTGACGATCGGGTAACGCCGGTCGGGTGGCAATCGAAAACGGCCTGGGGCAAATATAGCTTCGGGGCCGAATCACGTCCGGCGGCATTCCAAGTATTGTCGCAACCGGGGAAGCGGGGTGAACCCGATGGTCGGATTTCCCGTTTGTCGGACGCGAGCGGGGAGACGGCAAGTGCCCCGGCCGTCGGAGGGTAGGTACGGCCGGGGCACTCACCATTGGGGAGAGAAGGTTGTGTTGATCAGGAGGCTGCTGCCGGCTCCAGGACTTCGGTTTCCAGGGCGATGTCGAGCACCTGTTCGATGTTCTCGACCAGCTTGATGTCGATTCGGTCCCGGACGTCGTCGGGGATGTCCTCGAGATCCCGGCCGTTGCCGATCGGGAGGAGCACCGTGGTGATGCCGGCTCGGTGAGCGGCGAGGACCTTCTGCTTGACGCCGCCGATGGGCAGGACCTTGCCCTGGAGGGTGATCTCGCCTGTCATGGCCACATCCGACCGCACCCGACGTCCGGTCAGCAGGCTGACCAGCGCCGTGGTCATGGTGATGCCGGCCGACGGTCCGTCCTTGGGGACGGCCCCGGCGGGGAAGTGCACGTGGATCCGGTGGTCGTCGGGGATCGATCCGCCCTCGGACTCGAGCTGCACCGCGACGAGTGAGGTGACGATCGAGGCGGACTCCTTCATCACATCGCCGAGCTGACCGGTGAGGATCGGTTCGCCTTTTCCGGCGACCAGAGCGGTCTCGACGAACAGGACGTCGCCGCCCGCACCCGTCACGGCCAGGCCGGTCGCGATACCGGGCCGGTCGATCCGATCGGCGGTTTCCTCCCGGGGAATGGACTTGCCGAGCAGACGGGGGAGGTCGTCCTCGCCGACGACGACCGCTTCGGCGACCGGCGCGCCCGTCGTCGCCGCCTCGCCGGCTGTGACTCCAGCCCGGTCGCTGATCTCGACCGCCGCCTTGCGGACGATCTTGTCGAGCTGGCGCTCCAGTTGGCGGACACCGGCCTCCCGGGTGTAGTCGGCGGCGACGGTGGTGAGGGCGTCGTCGCCGATCTCCAGTTCCGACGGCACCAGACCGTTGCGCTCGATGAGGCGGGGGAGGAGGTGGTCGCGGGCGATCGTCACCTTCTCCGCCGTCGTGTAACCGTCGAGCGTGATGATCTCGAGGCGGTCGAGCAGCGGACCGGGAATGGTGTCGAGCGTGTTGGCAGTGGCGATGAACACGACGTCGGAGAGGTCGAGCTCGAACTCGAGATAGTGATCACGGAACGAGTGGTTCTGCGCCGGGTCGAGGACCTCGAGCAGCGCTGCCGACGGGTCGCCGTTCCAGCCGCCGCTCACCTTGTCGATCTCGTCCAGCAGGACGACCGGGTTCATCGAACCGGCCTCGATCAGGGCGTTGACCAGGCGTCCGGCCCGGGCGCCTACATAGGTTCGACGGTGGCCCCGGATCTCGGCTTCGTCCCGTATGCCGCCGAGAGCGAGGCGGACGAACGACCGACCGAGCGAGCGGGCCACCGACTCGCCGAGCGACGTCTTCCCGACGCCGGGGGGACCGACGAGGGCCAGGATGGCGCCGCCCCGCCGCCGACCGCGAGGCCGCGGATCGGGTTGGTCCTCGGTCGACCGGCTGTCGCTACGAGCGGCCTTCAGCTGGCGAACCGCCAAATACTCGATGAGCCGCTCTTTCACCTCGTCGAGGCCCGTGTGGTCGTCGTCGAGGATCGTCCGGGCGGCGCTCAATTCGATGTGCTCGGCGGCGCTGTGGGCCCAGGGGATGTCGAACACGGTGTCGAGCCAGGTGCGGATCCAGTTGGACTCCATCGACTCGTTGCCGATGCGCTCGAGGCGGTTGATCTCCCGCTCGATGGCCTCGGCGGTGGCCACGGGGAGATGATCGGCTCCCTCGACGGTCAGCTCCGCCAGTTTCGCCCGGTACTCCGCGATGGCGTCGCCGTCACCCTCACCAAGCTCGGACTGGATGGCGGCGAGCTGGCGGCGCAGGATGGCCTCCCGCTGGTTGTCCTCCAGCCCCTCGTTGACCTTGCCCTCGATGTCGCGGCGGACGTCGACCTCGGCCAGGGCCGTGCGGGCCCACTCGGTGGCGAGCTCGAGGCGGGCGTCGATGTCGACCGTCTCCAGCAACTTGATCTTCTGCTCGTGGGTGAGTTCCGGCCAGTAGGCGATCGAGTCGGCCAGTGGACCGGGCTTGTCGACCTTGGGGATGGCGCCGATGGCGGCCCGACCGCCGACCCGGTCGAGCAGGGTGGAGGCCAGAGCACGGTATTCGACGGCGAGCTGTCGGATCCGCTCGGTCCGCTCGCCGGGTTCGGAGTCGCTGAGCGCGGGATCGGGGACGACGGTGGCCTCGACCCACAGACCGCCGGTCCGGCCGATCACGCCGGATCCGACGACAGCGCGATGATGGGCGCGGAGGGTGACGACCGGGGTCCCGTCGGGCATCCGGTCGCGGCCGACGACGGTGGCGGTCACACCGACCTTGGCGTACTTGTCGTCGGTCTTGGGGACGAGAAGGAGGGTCGCTTTGTCACGGCTGTCACGGTCGTCGCGTCCGACTTCGTCGAGCAGCCGCCGGGCCTCGTCGGACTGCATGGTGACGGTGATGACCATCTCGGGAAAGATGACACCGTCGGGGATCGGGAGAACGGGGTAGGCGACGGTCGACTGATTTGCCGACGATTCCGTCTGCGATTCGGGCTCGGATTCGGGAAGATCAGTGGTCGGCATGGTGTTGTATCCGGTGCTGCTCTCTGGTTGATCAATAGGCTGTAGCGCGTTTGTAATTCTTATTACGTGGCTAGGACTATTACAACAGAGGCCGCGTCGGTGGTATTCCAGATCTGCCGGTCCGTTCGCCCGTTCCGTCGCCCTGGTAGCGCGCAGGGTCGATCCAGGCCCCGGTTTCCAGGGCGAATCGTCGGGCGGCGGGGGCCATGAGCTCGATCTCGCCGGCCCGGGCCCGCGTCGATGACACGGACGCCAGGGTGGAATCGTCGAGGTCCAGGACCCGATCGTTCGGGTGGGTGTACCCGTGGCGGGGAACGATGGCGGTCGGCGGCAACTCGGCCAGAGCCAGGTCGCGCGCCTCCGGCGTGTCGTACCACTTCAGCTCCCGAATCTGCGCCCACTTGTCGGCCCCGACGATCAGCAGATCGTAGCCACGGGCGATGTCGACGAGGAGCTGGGCCTCGGTGACCACCACGTCGAGCCACGAGTGCGATTCGATCGACCGGCGGATGACCTCGATCCGATCATCGAAACGAGGGTGCTCCACCTCCTCCTTGGCCAGAGACCGGCGGCTCACCACCAGATCAACGGCGTCGAGACCGTGCCGATCCCGTGCCGCCCGGGCGATGGCCAGGTGGGCGACGGTCGGTGGATTGAACGATCCGGGGAAGACACCACGGGCGGCCATTCACCCTAGGCTATGGGCTGGCGACCCCTCGGCGAAAGGGGTCGGGAGAGGAGTGGCGATGAGCACCACGACCGTCTATGTCATCGCCGGCGTTGCGTTCCTGGGTTCCTGGCTGGTCAAGCGATGGCTGGCGGGCACCTACGCCAGGTGGAGTCGGGTCCCGCACACCCACGGCATCACCGGAGCGCAGGCGGCGGCCGCCATCCTCCAGAAGAACGGGGTGACCAACGTCCGCATCGAACCGGTGCGAGGTCGGTTGACCGACCACTACGACCCGCAGAAGGACATCCTCCGGCTGTCGGCCACCAACTACGGCGGGGCGTCGGTCGCGGCGGTGGCCGTCTCGGCCCATGAGGCCGGCCACGCCATGCAGGACGCCAGCAACGACCCTCGCCTGCGGCTGCGCCGCTACCTGGTGCCGCTCGCTGCATTCGGCTCGCGCATCGGTCCGATCATCGTGATGGCCGGCCTGTTCACCGGGAGCGATGCAATCCTGCGGGTGGGTGCGTTTCTGCTCGCCGGCATGGTCGTGTTTCAACTGGCCACCCTGCCGGTCGAGTTCAACGCCAGCCGCCGGGCCATGCGCAGCCTCCGGGAGCTCGGCTTCACCGATCCCGAGCAGGAGGACGGTACCCGGATGGTGCTGCGGGCTGCTGCGTTCACCTATGTGGCTGCGGCGGCGACGTCTATCGCCTACTTCGCCACGCTGTTCGCCGGTACCAGGAGGCGGTCGATCTGAACGACGTCGGCTCTGGCGCCGGACCCGATCCCTCTCGCAACGAAGAGGCCGTACGGCTCTTCGGTGCCCTGCACCCCGACGTCGCCGTGGTCGAGGGCTCGGACGGCACCTGGTTGGCCGAGGGACTGTTCCACCCGCTCCCCGAGCATCGGGGTAAGAGGGGCTGGCTCCATGGCGGTCTGGCCGCCACCGTCCTCGACCACGTCTGTGCCCGGGCCGCCTCGGCTGCTCTCGGGCAGCCGGTGGTCACCGGGAGGCTCGACACCCGGTACCGGGAACCCGTGCTCCTGGCCGCCGGTCCGTACCGGGTCGTGGCCGAGGCCGAGCGGCCGAGATCGAAGACGGTGCGGGTCACCGGCGCCATCGAGCGCCGTGTCGACGGACGAGTCCTCGTCGAGACCCGCAGCCTGTTCGTGGCGTTCTGATCCTGATCCTCATCATTCCGACTTGAGGGGTTGACTCGAACGTTAGTTCGAGTACACTGGCGGACGTGAATGCCGAACTCGTCCATGACGGCGGCATCGCGTCAGCGCAGGGTAAAGGAACCACAGACCGATGCGCGCCACTCCCGCTCACCCTCTTCGGCCAACTTCCCGATCACGGCAGTGAACCGATCGTCAACCCGAACCCCCGGTTCGCCCGTCATCAGCTCGATCCGTGTTGTTGGGTCGACCAGGTCGAACGGCTGATCGTCGGAGCCGACGCCCTGTTCGATCAGGTCGTCGATCGCTTCGACTGGGATCAGGGCCAACGCCTCATGTACGGGCGGTGGATGGACGAACCCCGGCTGACGTCGCGCCTCGAGTTCGACGACGGCCGCATCCCCACGGTCGTCCGCGACGCCGTCGGCGTGCTCGAGGATCACTATGAGCGCCGCTTCACGGGGCTGTTCTGCAACTTCTACCGTGACGGGGCCGACAGCGTGGCCTGGCACGCCGACAGGATCGGCCGGTCCAACGTCGATCCGCTGGTGGCCATCATCAGCCTCGGTGGGCCGCGCAGCTTCATGATGCGGGATCGGTCGCTCACCGGCGAACGGAAGACGTCCACCAACTTCCCGGTGCATTCGGGTGATCTCCTGGTGATGGGTGGGGCCACCCAACATCACTGGGAGCATGCCATCCCGAAGCAGAAGAACGCCCCACCCCGGATCAGCTTGACGACCAGGGCCGGATCGTGGGCTGCGACCGATCGGCTGAGCGACCGGTCGGAGGATCGGAAGCCGGTCCGGGTCTGACGGGATGCCCTGGGGATCGGTCTTTCCGCAGTCCGTCAGAGACGGCGACCGGCGTCGGACAGCTCCTCGTAGTCACCCAGGAACTGCTTCGTCGAGTTGAACCCCATCTCGACCAGCTCCCGGGTCTGGCTGAAGTCGAACGAACTCAGCGCCGGCGGAGTTGGCCGCGGCAGGCGCATGATCGGATGGCGGTTCGACAGATCCTCGTCGGCCACAGCGTGCTGGCTGTTCATCATGATCCGCGACGCCTGATGAAGGGCCTCCCACGGGGTTCGGGGAATGAAGCCCGGCATGTGGGCGGGCCCGGCGTCGAGCACGATCATGCTTCTGGCCCCGGCCGCCAGCGCCTGGCGCACCGGCACGTTTGCCGACACCGAGCCGTCGACGTAGATGACACCCTCGATCTGGACCGGCGGAAAGACAACCGGGGCGGCACTGCTGGCCAGCAACGCCGGGGCAAGCGGACCCTGACGCAGGAGCTTCGGTTGACCGACCAGAAGGTCGGTGGCCACGACCACCATGGGCGTTGGTAGCTCCTCGATTCGGTCGACGTCGACCGCCGCTTCGATCAGACGAGCCAGCGGCTTGGGCGAACAGAGAGCGGCCCCCTGCCCGGTCAACCCCTCCCGCGCCACCTCCCAGGCGGCACGCAGACGGGAGTCGGCGCCGTAGAGCGTCCGGCGGTCGATCTGCTCCCAGACCGTCATCAGGCGATCGGCCGAGTTGTCGGAGTCGGCGGCCAGAACGGCACCGTTCAAGGCGCCGATCGAGGAGCCGACGACCAGATCCGGTTTCACGCCGGCCTCCACCAGGGCGCGGATCATCCCGACCTGCACCGCGCCGTAGGATCCCCCACCAGACAGCACGAAGGTCAACGGCCGAGGCCAATGAGCCAGCGGATTTCCCGCGCCAGAGTCCGACATCTCGCTGCCCAGGGTATACCACGGCGTGGCCGCCGAGCGCATGTTGACATGTGTCAAAAACGCCAAAAACGCGGCCGGGCCGGTGGGTAGGTCTACCGGTCCATCGTCGATGGCGCTATGTTCACAGCCATGACCGGCAGTGACACCAGCCATAACACCAGTGACGGGACCCCGAAAGCCAGCCTCAACCGCTACTCGTCGCGTATCACCCAGCCTCCGAGCCAGGGCGCATCGCAGGCCATGCTCTACGCCACCGGACTCACCACCGACGACCTGCAGAAGGCACAGGTCGGAATCGCCTCGTGCTGGTACGAGGGCAATCCGTGCAACATGCATCTCGGTGACCTGGCCGACGAGGTGAAACGGGGCGTGACCGAAGCCGACCTGATCGGCATGCGGTTCAACACCATCGGTGTTTCCGACGGCATCTCGATGGGAACCGACGGCATGTCGTACTCGCTCCAGAGCCGGGATTTGATCGCTGACTCGATCGAAACCGTGATGGCGGCCCAGTGGTATGACGCCCTCATCACGTTGCCGGGCTGCGACAAGAACATGCCTGGTGTGGTGATGGCCATGGGCCGTCTCGACCGTCCGGCCATCATGGTCTACGGCGGGACCATCGCTCCCGGTTGTGCCGTCGTCGGTGGTAAAGAGGAGAAACTCGACGTCGTCTCCGCCTTCCAGAGCTACGGCCAGAAGTTGGCCGGCACGATCACCGAGGAGGATCGGCTCGCCATCGTGGCCAACGCCTGCCCCTCCTACGGCGCATGCGGTGGCATGTACACGGCCAACACGATGGCCACCGCCATCGAGGCCATGGGTCTCTCACTGCCGTTCTCGTCGTCGACCCCGGCCGCCGACAAGGCCAAGATCGACGAGTGTGTCCAGGCCGGTCACGCCATCCGGGGCCTGATGGAATCGAACCTCACGCCCCGCCAGATCGTGACCCGGGCCTCGCTCGAGAACGCCATGGTCATCACGATGGCGCTCGGCGGTTCCACCAACGCCGTGCTCCACCTCATCGCCATGGCTCGGGCCTTCGATCTCGAACTCACGATCGACGACTGGCTCGACACCGCCAATCGCGTCCCGCTGCTCGCCGATCTGAAGCCGTCGGGCCAGTACGTGATGGAGGAACTGCACGAGGTCGGCGGTGTCCCCGGCGTCATGAAGTACCTGTTGGCCGAGGGATACCTCGACGGCTCGCAGATGACCGTGACCGGCAAGACCATCGGCGAGAACCTGAGCGAAGTGCCCGACCTCGACGAGGATCAGGTCATCGTGGCCAAGCTGGCCGCCTCGGTGAAATCCCGAGGGCACATCAGCATCCTCCGGGGCAATCTGGCTCCCGGGGGAGCGGTGGGCAAGATCACCGGCAAGGAGGGTTTGCGGTTCACCGGACCGGCTCGGGTCTTCGACTCGGAAGAGGACATGCTGGCCGGCCTCGAACAGGGTCGTATCCAGTCGGGCGACGTGATCGTGATCCGCTACGAGGGCCCGAAGGGTGGGCCAGGGATGCCGGAGATGCTGACTCCGACCAGCGCCCTCGCCGGTGCAGGCTTCCTCGACGACGTGGCACTCATAACCGACGGCCGGTTCTCCGGAGGCAGCCACGGCTTCATCATCGGTCACGTCGTGCCCGAGGCCCAGGACGGTGGCCCGATCGCCCTGGTTCGAGATGGCGACACCATCACCATCGACGACGAGGCCCATACCATCGAAGTCGACGTCGACGGCAACGAGCTGGCCGTCAGAGCCGACGCCTGGACGGCACCTCCGTTCAAGGCGACCAGTGGCACCTTGTGGAAGTACATCAAGAACGTCACCGACGCCAGTCACGGCTGCGTCACCGATTCCTAGGATCCGCTTCCCGCGCCATGCTCCCCCTGAAGGACGAGAACCCGATCAGCATCACGCCGTTCGTCACGTTCCTCATCATCGTCGCCTGCGCGCTGATCTACTTCGGCCCCCAGGAGGGTGTGACCGATGAGTTGCGAGCGCTCGACTTCAACCTCGAGTACGCCGCCATTCCGTGCGAGATCCGCACCGGTGATCCGCTGAGTGTCGAGGAGATCGAGGCGACTTTCCAGCAGGGCGATCCCGAAGCCTGCGTCGTGAACGACGGCACGCCGTCGCTCCACCCGGGTAAGAACGTGTACCTGGGGGCGCTGACCTCCATGTTCCTCCACGGCAGTCTCCTGCATCTGCTCGGCAACATGTGGTCGCTGTGGATCTTCGGCAACAACATCGAGGACCGGCTGGGTCACGTGCGCTATCTGCTCTTCTATCTCGTCGGAGGCTTCGTCGCCACCGCCGCTCACTTCCTTGCGCAACCGTCGAGCACGGTGCCGGTGGTGGGAGCGTCCGGGGCCATCGCCGCCGTCATGGGGGCCTACCTGGTGTGGTTCCCCAACGCGCCGATCCGCACGATCGTGATCTTCGTGCTCCGTGACATCAGCGCCAAGTGGTTCCTCGGCATCTGGTTCGTGACCCAATTCTTCATCGGCAACGAAAGCGGGGTGGCCTGGGTCGCCCACGTCGGCGGCTTCGTGTTCGGGGTGTTCATCGGCCTGGTCGTACGTACCACCGAATATGGCAGCCGCCGGATCAACCGGTCCGACGATCCGCTCCACTGGGACAACACCGGGGGGGTGGGCCGTGGTCCGCTCCCACATCCACTCGACGCCCGCCGGGGCGACTGGCTGTAACCGATGGGCGGCCCGGACGGGAATCCCCAGGCCGAAATAGGGGATTCTCCGGGTGGAAGCGAACCGATCGATGGGACAAGGTGAGCTATGACATCTGACGCCAACGACGCCGATCCGATCGAGCCTGATCTCTCGGCCCGCCTTTCGGATCTCGAAGCGCGCCTCGGGGCTGTCGAACAGGCGCTCTCGGCTCTGTCGGCAGCTCGCTTCGCACCGCCGGGAACTCCTCCAGTGTCGGCCCAGCCGCCTCCACCGCCGCCGGGTGCCACACCGGTCGACGTTGCGCCGCCTTCCGATCGCCGGTACCCGGTCTCACCACCGATTGCCACATCCGGCCCGACACCGGCGGGACGGGTGGCACTGCCCGCGATCAACACCGAAATGGCGCTGCGGTGGGCCGGCGTCGTCCTGGTCTTCCTCGCCGCAGTCTTCCTCCTGAGCACCGCCATCAGTCGAGGTTGGATCGGACCCGAAGTGCAACTCGGCCTCGCCACGATCGGCGGCGCAGCCCTGGTTGCCACCGGCCTTCATCTGGATCGTCGCTGGGGCGGAGATCGTCGACCGTGGTCGCTTGCGTTGACCAACACGGGCGTCGTCGTACTCGGCGTGTGTGCCGGAGCGGCCCACGGCTGGCTCGACCTGGTCGGGATCCGCACCGCCGTCGCCTTCGTGGCAATCGTTCTCGTGCTGGCCCTTGCGCTGGCCGACTGGTTCCGCCACGAGAGCCTGGCCATCGGCGGCCTGGCCGTCGCTCTGGTCGTACCCGGGTTCATCGGCGCCTACGACGACTTCGGCGACGCAGGCACCGGCGCATGGTTGCTGTTGCTCGTGGTGGTGGCGATGGCGCTCGCCGGCCGGTACCGGTGGTGGCTCCCGCGGCTGTTGAGCCTTGTCGTCATCGGCCCGTTCATGGTGCTGTTGACGCAGGAGTTCGTCGACGTCACCGACTCGCTTCTGCCGGTCATCCAGCTGATGATCGCCACAGCCGGATTGCTGTGGTGGCTGGCACCGTGGCTTCGACCGGCGGACGTGCCGGTGCGGCCGCTCGATCATCGGCTGGTGTTCATCGTTCCCGGTTTGGTGTGGCTGTCCTCTGCGGGTCTCTGGGCCGACACCGACCACGAGCGGGCGCTGGTCGCTCTCCTGGTCGCTGCCGGCTTCGCGGTTGTCACCGCAGCGATCCGGTTTCTCCGCTCTGGGACCGGCGCTGTCGAAGCGCCGTCGAATGAGCTGCTGTTCAGCCATCTAGTGGGGGTGAGTTCGCTCGTCACTGTGGCGTTGGCGCTCTGGTTCGATGGGCCCGCGCTCCTGGCCGCCCTCACGCTGCAGGCGTTGGGTACCGTCGTGATCGCTTTGCGGGCCGATGATCGGTTCCTCGAGCTGAACGCAGCGCTTCTGCTCGGGGCGGCCGGCGTGTGGACGGCCGAGGGCCTGCGAGAGGGAATCGAGGTGGGCCTTGATGTGCCCGAGGCCGCGGTGTATCTGCTGGCCATCGTTGTCGCGGCGGCAACGGCCTGGCTGGTTCGGCACCGTGATCAGACCGCGGCCGGTGTGGTCGCCGTGTCGGGGTGGGTTGGGCTCCTCGCCTGGGTCATGGCCGTTCTGCGCCCGCTTCCTCAGGGGCAGATGCTCGTGTCGATCGTGTGGGCGGTGCTCGGCGTCGCGCTCGTGGTGTTGGGGCTCGGCGCGTTGAACCTGGACCTGCCGGGATGGCCCGATGCCGTTCATCGGTGGCGCCATCAGGTCAAATCGCTCGGATTGGCGACGCTCGCCGCCACCGTCGTCAAGCTCGTCACCATCGACCTGGCGGAGGTCGACACGATCTGGAGGGCCCTCCTGTTCGCCGTGGTCGGTGTCGGATTGCTCCGACTCGGCTATCGAATCGGTCTCCTCGAACGCTCGGATGGGGCGGACCCGGCCGACGACCGGAACGGTGCCGCCGACGGGGAGAGCTCCGGCGGGGGCCTCAGCCCGCCGTCTTGAGGTCGAACGCCGAGTACGATCCGCAGCGAGGCGAGGGTCGGCGCTACGCTGCGGCGATGCAACCGGCCAACGTACGGTGTCGAGCGTCCGCCTCGTCGCACGAGCCGACCCGGGCCTACCAACCGAGCGGTGACGGGTGAGTTCGCGCCTCGTCCTGGCCACCATCGTGCTCGTGGCGATGCTGATCGGTGGCAACTTCACGTCGCTCAAGTTCGCACTCGATCACACCACGCCGTTCCTCCTCGCCGGGATGCGCACGGTTATCGGAGGGTCGGCGCTCCTGGCGTTCGCCCGTTTCCGGGGTGAGCGGCTGCCGACCCGGCTCGACGATCTGGCCCGCATTCTCGTCGTGTCGCTGAGCATCACGACGCTGTCGAGTGGTCTCCTGGTCTACGGGGTCAATCGGGTACCGGCCGGGGTGGCCTCGCTGGTGTCGAGCACGATGCCATTGTTCACCGCCGTGCTGTCGCTGTTCCTACTGGGTGCCACCATCTCGGCCCTGGGTCGACTCGGGCTGCTGGTCGGCTTTGCCGGGACGGTTGTACTGGCCCTGCCGTCGCTCGAAGGTGAGGCTGCGGCGATCGGCATCGGCTCGCTGGTGCTGTCGGCCATCGCCTGGGCGTTCGGGACGGTGTTCATGAAGTGGAAGGACTTCAGCCGGGTGAGCCCGATCATGCTGGTCGGCGTGCAGCTGATCATGTCAGCGGTCGTACTCATCCCGTTTGCGCTGGCCGTGGAGGGGACCGCCGAGACCGACTGGTCGCTCGGTCTGTTCGTGCCACTCCTCTACTCGGCCATTCCGGCCAACGCCGTGACGTTCTCCCTGCTGGCCACGGTTGTCCGACGGGCCACACCGACCCAGGCCGCGGCCTCCGCCTACCTGATCCCGGTGTTCGGTGTGCTGTTCGGCTGGCTCATCCGATCCGAACGCTTGGGTCTCGTCGAGTTGATCGGCGGTGCGCTGGTGGTCATGGGGGTCTACCTCCTCGTGAATGCGGCGGCCCGAACGGCGGAGGCCGTGGTCGTCGATCGCGATGGCATACTGAGGACGTGACCGATCCCGACCCACGAGCAGCGATCACGTTTCATCTGGCCCAGTTCAACGTGGCCAGGGCCAAGGGCCCGACCGACGGCCCGGTGATGACCGAGTTCATGGCCAACCTCGACCGGATAAACGCTGTGGCCGACGCCTCGCCGGGTTTTGTGTGGCGCCTGCAGACCGAAGACGGAACGGCCACCTCGATCCGGGCTTTCGACGATCCGGACATGTTGCTCAACCTGTCGGTGTGGGAGGACTTCGAGTCGCTCCACCACTATGTCTACAAGACCGATCACGTCGATTACGTCCGCCGTCGAAGTGAATGGTTCGAACCGGTCGAAGGTCTTCCTGTCACCGTCATGTGGTGGGTTCCCGCCGGTTCGGTGCCGACGGTGGAGGAGTCGATCGAGCGTCTCCATCATCTGGCCGACAAGGGCCCGACAGCGCAGGCGTTCAGCTTCCGTCGTCGGTTTGCGCCGCCGGTCAACATCGACGGGTCCTGATCGACGGCAGGCCTGCTAATGGGATCGTACCGGTCTTTGTGGAAGGCTGGTTGTGAGCCGCTGGTTGGTCAGCACTTGCGTCTGCTGGGTGTTGAACTCTAGGTCTAGATT
>Ga0224512_10001875_pt1 | contig 19687 bp, 16 predicted proteins | sample SF_May12_sed_USG_4_FD_169103 | JGI IMG/M metagenome (GOLD analysis project Ga0224512, IMG submission 169103) | Sediment microbial communities from San Francisco Bay, California, United States - SF_May12_sed_USGS_13 | ecosystem: Environmental > Aquatic > Marine > Sediment | place: USA... | reverse complement strand
GTACGCGACGACGGTCGATCGAGTGCAACGTGATATCCGTCTGGCCAGGCATGACCGAGTTCACGATGCCCGACAGGTGTGTTACGTGCATGCGCACGGAGCCCTGGGTCGCGTCGAACAGGATTTGCGGCGCCAGCGCGTCCGTGGTCGGCGTCGGTTGATTGCCGCGGATCGTCACTCGCTGACCGATCGAGATTGCGTCGATGCTCAGGTCGGAGGCGTGATAGCCGTCTTTGAAGACTTTCGTTTCGGAGCCGATTTCAACGACAACATCGTTATGGTAGTGCATGGGCCGGTCCGATGGAACGATAGTCGCACCACGAATGGTAAGGAAGTTACCGTAACGCTTGATGACGTTACCGATTACGGCGTCCCTGTCGATGCCGGGAACGCTGGAGCCGGCAAGCACGATATCTGCCGTAAACTGGCGCTCAGCGACATTCAGCGTTCCTTTTGCGACGGTCGGGGTGCCTGGTCCGGCAACGTCGAGTGCACGCAAGCCCTCGGCGCCGGAGTACACGACTTCGTCGACTTCGAATTCAGTCTCGCTGGTGACGTGCACTTTGAACCGGCCAAAATCCCCGACTCGATCGTGGAAAGGGCGCAGCGCGACGGTGTAGGTCATTTCATCGACGCTGACGGCGACAAGGGGCCCTCGCACACGGATATCTTTTTCGTCAACCGGCAAAACTTCGGCGAGGATGAACTGTTCGGAGAAAGCATCGGCCGGCGTGGGCTCGAGATCGACGGTGTGCGATGCCTCGAGGTCAAAATCGAGCTGCAGGAGCGCGGGACGACCGCGGGTCACGATCAGTTGATCGCGGTTGGACAGGCGGATCTTCAGTTCCGTCTGGGTCAGGACATTTCCGTCTGCGTCCTTGACGACGGCTTCCTTTGACCCTTGCGTCGGATCTTGCACGGCGCTGCCGTCTTCGACGAAGATTTCCGCGTTGGTATAGTCGAGGCTGATGGTACCGGACACGTAAACAGCTGGCGGAATCGTCGCAACGGTGACGAGTTCGGTCAGGTCTACGTAGTCGGTGAAGTTGATGCGCGTCTTGCGCGGCAGGGTCTCGACGATACGGCCGTTGGCTGTCTCGAGTTTGAGTGACAGCACGTCGACCGTGTAATTGTCGAAGTCACCGTCAGCGTCTGTCAGTGCAACCAGGACAGTGCCGCATTCTGCGAATGTCTCGGGGTCGTTCAAATCGCACTCGGCGGTGGCCACAGGCGGGTTGGCCGTCGTGGCGGCACCGCCGCCACAAGCCGCCAGAATTACGGCTGTCAGCAGCATCGTCATCCAGCCGGCTAACATCCTTGTGCCTGTGCGCTCTGCCAGGTCTTGATACACGTGTTTCATGGGGGATCTCCTTGCAGCCCTTGTTTCGGTGTTCAGGGCTATAACGGCGCAGACCCGGATTGGTTGACCTCCCAGGCAATATCCCGGCTTATGTAAAACGAGGCGTTAGCCAAAGAAAGCAAAAAATACAGCTACTTATCTTGTATTCCTCCAGCATCATGTCAAAATGATTTCCCGAAATGACGAAGCCGTCCACCACGATGCCAGCAACGGGGATCCGACACCGCAAGCCGCGGGCCGGGGAGCGTACCCGCGGCGCCGTGGACGCGTTGCAGACGAAGATCGCCGTCGGCCTGCAAAATTTCGACCTCGCGACCTACCTCGATCAGCTGCAGGCCAACATCGATGAACTGCCGGAAGCGACGGGGGCCGACTCGGCTTTTGTCGCGCTGATCAGTGATGACAGCTCGAAGATCGACGCCGTGCTGGCCTCGTGCGAGGGTTTCGCGCAGTGTCGCCCGGGCGTGCTCGCCGGGGAACGACTCGACGACTGGCCCTGGCTGCGTCAGCGCCTCGGACACCTGAGAGTCGTCGAGGTCGCCGATACCCTGGCCGGCTCAGGGAGCGCCAGGGCTGAACTGGAGCGTCTCAACGAACTGCGCATCGGGGCGGCCCTGATCATTGGCTTTTCGGTGCATGATGAACTCGCCGGCTTCCTCGGAATTGTCAACGAACGCCCGCTTTCAGGTTGGGATGCCAACCTTCATCTGCTGATGAAGCTTTTCGGTTCATCGCTGGCTATCGGCCTGGAGCGAGTCAGCGACAAAACGTTGCTGGACGAACTCCATGAGCGCGATTCGCTTATCGCAATGACGGCGAACGACGGCATCTGGGATTTCGACGGCGAATCGAAGCACATCAAGCTGTCGCGTCGCTGGAAGACCATGCTCGGCTATGACGCCGATGACGAGCACGTGAAGCTCGACTGGTATCACCTTGTTCATCCGGACGACATTGCGCGCGTTCAGATGAAAATGCGTGACCACCTGGAAGGCAAGACGCCGTTCTTTGAATCCGTGCATCGCATGCAGCATCAGAACGGTGAATGGCGCTGGATGGAGAGTCGCGCCAAGTGTGTTCTCGACAGGAATGGTCGCCTTCGTCGCCTGCTTGGCGTTGAAGTCGATATTACCGAGCGCAAGCTTTATGAAGATGCCTTGTTTCGGCAAAAAGAAAGTGCGCAGATTACGCTGCGGTCGATCGGCGACGGCGTCATTACAACCAATGCCGAGAGCATCGTCGAATATGTAAACCCGGTTGCCGAAGAGCTGACAGGCTGGAAGGTTGATGACGCGAGCGGTCGCCCGATTGATGAAATTTTTCGCGGATTTCATGAGGAGACCTGCGAGCCGCTCGAAAACCCGCTGGCCGTGTCCATTCGTCGCGATCGTGCGATCAAGTCCGTGCGCCCGACCTTGTTGATCCGTCGCGACGGCAACGAGCTTTACATCGAAAGCACGGCTTCACCAATTCGTGACGGCAAAGGCAACGTTACGGGCGGCGTGCTGGTATTTCACGACGTCAGCGAGTCGCGCGATCTCAACCGTCGCCTGAGCTATCATGCCAGTCATGATATCCTGACCGGTCTCGTCAACCGGCGCGAATTCGAAAACCGCGTCGAGCGCGCGTTGAAAAGCGCAAAAGCTCGCGAGACTTCCTATGCGCTCTTATACCTCGATCTCGATCAGTTCAAGATCGTCAATGACTCGTGCGGGCACAGTGCCGGTGACGCGCTGCTTGGCCAGCTCGGCGCCTTGTTGAAATCGAAAATCCGCTGGCGCGACACGTTGGCGAGACTCGGCGGCGACGAGTTTGGCGTGCTGCTCGAAAGCTGCAGCCTCGAGGAAGCGATGAATACAGCCGAAACGCTGCGAATGGCAATCGGCGAGTACAAGTTCGTTTGGGAGGACCGCAATTTTCGGCTCGGTGTCAGCATCGGCGTCGTTCCGATCACGGCCGATAACGAGGACGTTGCTGCATTACTGACGGCGGCGGACAGTGCATGCGCGGCGGCAAAAGAAGCGGGGCGCAATCGCATACACAGCTTCCAGGAAAACGATATCGACCTGATGCGGCGCCGTCGCGAGATGCAGTGGGCGGCCCGTATCAACAATGCGCTCGAGGAAAATCGCTTTGAGTTGTTCCGCCAGACAATTCAGCCGCTGCAGGCGGAGGAGGACGGGGCGCATTATGAGCTTCTCCTGCGCATGCGCGACGAGAACGGCGGCATTATTTCACCGGGCTTGTTCATTGAAGCCGCCGAGCGTTACGGCATTACGCCCAATATCGATCGCTGGGTCATTCGCAGCGCCTTCCGCTGGCTGGTTTCCGAAGCCGATGAGCGGGAACGACTGTCACTGTGCTCGATCAACCTGTCGGGTCAAAGCCTGGGCGACGAGAAGTTCCTGCCGTTCGTCGTGGATCAATTCCAGATGAGCGGCCTCGATGCCACGAGAATTTGTTTCGAGATTACCGAGACCGCGGCGATTGCCAGCTATTCGCAGGCGAATCGATTTATTAATGCGCTGAAGGAACTCGGCTGCAAGTTCGCGCTCGACGATTTTGGCACTGGCCTCTCTTCATTCGGCTATCTCAAGCACTTCCCGGTCGATTTCCTCAAGATTGATGGCAGCTTCGTCAAGGAAATTCTGCACGACCCGATTGACCGCGAAATGGTGCGGTCGATTAACGAGATCGGTCACCTGACCGGTAAACGGACCATCGCCGAGTTTGCCGAGAACGAAGAGATCATCACGATGCTTCGCGGCATGGGCGTCGATTACGCGCAGGGATATGGCGTTTCGGAACCGAAGCGAGTTACGCGAGCCGTTGCTTGAGCGCGTGATTATATGCCTGTCGTTATGACAAGTACGGACCTGTAAATTGCTTCGCCAAAATGGCACAATTACTGCGTTGATCTGCACTGTCGGTAACTAAAATAATTGGCAGTTCATCTCAGCGTATTGGGAGAACGCAATGATAAAAAACAATAAAATAATCTCGTTGACTGTCATCGGAATTGTTCTCGGCGGCGTCGTCGGCGCTCTGGTCGAGTCCGGACAGATCAATATGCTGTCGGTTGCTATCGTCGGCGGTATAGCCGGGTTTCTTGCCGGCTGGATTTGGAATTCACGCTCGGGCGAATCCAGGGAATAATCCGCTTTACTGACTTACGTAGCTCATCGTGACTTGCGGCCTAATTGCGCCAGGCCACGAAGTGTCCCGCGTTCGATGAAGTCGCCGTGTTATCGCGCGACAGCAAAGTAATCCCGATTATATTTACAAGTACGCTTGCATTGAGCGCGATCCTGCTGTTCTGGGTCCAGCCAATGTTCGCCAGGATGGTACTTCCTTTATGCCGCCAGCAATTTCGACAGTATCCTGGCGCTGTTCCTTTTGACGTTCGTTATAGTCTTTTCGAGAAGGCCAGCGATTAAACACACGTGGATCGCTACGATACACGCCTATCTCGTCTTGCCACTGCTTGTAAGCGACACATTGCTGGCCATTCTAGTTGGGGCACCGGGAATTTCAGTTTGGACGACCGAACAGAATTTTCTCTTGGTGCTTGTAGTGTCGATAGCCGCTTTAATCGTTTTGGATTCAGTCCACGGCCGCTGCGATTCGCGCTCGGCGTAGCCGGATTGCTAATTGCTATGAATTCTCTTACGAGCGCAGAGCGCACAGCTCTGGTAGCAGAAAGGAATTTCTTCGGCATTCACTTCGTGAAACGGAGCGATTCTGGTCAATTTGTCGATTCTCTTGGTAGCGCAGGACGATCGATATCTTCACTACCTCGACGAGTGCGCACTGAATTCGAAAACCGTCCTCGGAGGCGCGCGGCTGTCGCTTGCGCGCGATCTCGAACAGGGATTCGATGTTTTGGTGATTGACGCGTTCAGCTCGGATGCGATCCCGTCCACCTGATTACACGTGAGGTAGTCGACCTGTACTTTCGAAGGCTTAACGAAGGGGGCCTGCTCTTAATACACTCAAGCAATCGGTATGTGGATTTGGAGCCGATTCTCGGCGACCTGGCCCGGTTAGCACAGGCCGCAGGCCGAATTCAGGAATTTTCGCCCGTCAAGACCGATCCCGTTGCCGCTGTGGAAATGGACCGGGACGCAATCAAACCGTTCTTATAACGGTACCGTAATCCGATGACATGAGTATTGCTCGCCGAAAGCGAACAGGCGTAAGGAAGAATTGCCGTGGACCAGCGCTGGCGACCGCTCGAGCGAAGGCAGGGAGTCGAATTCTGGACGGATGACTACTCAAATATCGTCAAGGTCTTGCGGTGGAGAAGGAAGGTGCGAAGCGACTAGCCGGAGGCGCTACAAGTCCAGATACAGTGAACGACGGCCATTGGAGATCTAGCTCGAAACTCCTTTAGTTGGTTAATTAACGTAGCTACGTGATTTGTCCTGGTAAAGTGCCGCGAGATTCTTCTCCGCTTCCGCAAAGTAGGTTGGCGAGAGTCGAATCGCTTCGCTCAAGTAATGCAAGGCCTGTTCGGTATCGCCATTGCTCATGGCAATTGCACCGGTTTCGTTGTATGCGTCGCGTTCGTCGGCTGTTTCAAGAAAGCACTCAAGTGCATCTTCATACCAACCTTGCTTTCCATAAACCAAGCCGAGATTCCACCAGGCCTTGGCATTATTGCTGCGTTTGGCAACCGCGTAAAAATCGAGAGCTGCTTCATGGTAGCTCTGATTGAGGTACTTGGAGTAGCCACGGTTTATCAGGACGCTGTCGGACGATGGCTGAATTCCGAGCGCCGCATCGTAATACGTTTGCGCCAACTCGAAATTTTCTCGACGGTCGGAGATAACGCCCAGCGCGTTGTAGGAACGCCAGAGATCCGGAGCACTTGCCACAGCGCGCTCCAGGTGCTTTAGCGCCTCATCGTCATTCCCTGACTTGAAATACAGCAAGCCCATTCCTTCAAGTGAGGCTGCGTGATCGGGCTTCTGCTGCAATGCAAACTGAAAAGACCTTGCGGCAAGTAAGCTGTTGCCTTGACGTACATGCAGGTTGCCAATCTGCGCCAGTATGTCGGCATCCGTCAAATCGAACTTCAGCGCCTGGACCAGGTAAAACTGCGCCTTGTCGAAGTTGCTGTCGCGGTATGCGTGCGTCGCTTTCATTAGAGCTTCGTCTTTTGACGCCACCGGAAATTCGGTCGCAAACAGAAGGTCGAGATTTTCACTGCCCAGGTCGCTGGCAACCGGATCTCCCCCCTTAGCCGAAGGTGCTGACGCGCATCCCTGCATGAACATGAGGCTCAAAGCAAGCAGCCAAAAACGCTTCAATTGACAAAAATTCACAAGACTCTCCTAGTACAGCTTGCTCTGTTGCCGGGCATGTCGACTCACCCGAGATACTTGAAAGCGTCGATAATGCGAAGCGCTGCCGGACCGACGGCTACGACGAAAAACACCGGGAACATGAAGATCACTAATGGAAATATCATCTTCGTACCTATTTTCGCCGCCTGTTCCTCGGCAGCCTGCATTCTCTTGTCTCTGAATTCCTCGGAATAGATGCGCAGCGCATCGGCAACGCTGGTACCGAATCGCATGGACTGTACAAGCAATGCCACGAGCCCCCGAATGTCGGGTAGGCCGGTTCGGTCGGCCAGGTTCTTCAAGGCCTTTTCCCGCTGCACGCCGGCGCGCATTTCTGCATTGACCGTCGCCAGATCAAGTGCGAGCTCCGGATGGCTGACATTAATTTCATCCGCGACGCGTTGCAATGCGGGCCCGAGGCCAAGTCCTGATTCCACGCACACGACGAGCAAGTCCAATGCGTCGGGAAAGCCATTGCGCAGTCGGCGCATTTCTCGCGCCAGCGCTTTTTCGAGAACATAGTTAGGGCCCAGAAGGCCCACAGCTGCCGCGACCGTCACATACAACATGAGCTCCTCGGAACCAACAGACGGCATTAAGGGCGAGGATAACAAAACGATCGCCGCCAGCAGCACAGCCAACACAGTTTTGATCGCATAAAATATCTGCAGCGCCTGGGGAGAACGAAAACCCGCCCTGTAGAGATTCTGTTTGACCTTATTGCGCTCCAGTTCTTCTTTCGGCAGGACAAATGCCGCCACCGGACCGACTGCAGTGGCAATTCTCAGCGCAAGTGCTCCCTTCGGAGCTTTGGTTTCGTTGACCATGCCCAGCCGGCGTCGTATCGGATCGGTCATACCCAGGAAAATTACCGATAAGCCGAGTCCAAGTGCGAAGATGATAACGGCAACCATGATTACGACGGTCCACCGTAGGATCAGTTCATTGCCCAGGTAATTGTTAAGTAGATCGATGATCGCTTGCATAATTCAGACCTCGATTCTCAGTATTTTCCGGATCCAGAAAATTCCGATTACGGCGGAAATCATGCTTCCAAATATCAATTTTTGCCCGCGAACATCATTGACAAGCGTTGGCAGATAATCCGGCGTTGTGATCATGAGAACTACGAACAAGACCAAAGGAACCATGGCGAGAACCCATGCCGACATTCGGCCCTCGGCGGAAAGCGTTCTGACCTTTCGGCTCAGCTTGAAGCGGCCACGAATCACCGCTGAGATTCGCTCGAGTATTTCGGCGAGATTTCCGCCGGACTCCTTCTGCACAAGTACCGCCGTCACGAGCGCCATTACGGTTACCGTTGGCAGTCTACCCAGAAGCCCCAGCATCGCGCGCCGCACATCGTTACCGTAGTTGATATCGCCGAACGTGAGGTCAAACTCGGAAGCGATCGGATCGTCAAACTCGTCGCCGATCATTTTTAGAGCTGCCGGAAACGGATGACCTGCCCGCAGTGCCCGGGACATGGTATCGATCGCATCCGGCAGCTGCTCCTCGAATTTCGCCATTCTTTTGCTGCGATCCGACGAAATCTTCAGAAAAGGCATGTAACAGGCAATGACCGCAGCTATTATCGGCGCATACCAGATTCGCGTCATCAACCAGGCAGAAACTGCCGCGATGGCACCCAAGGCGACCGAGAAGGCGACGACACGGTAGGCGAGATACTTTGAACCGGACTGCTCGATGAATGCCGCAAGCGCTTCCATCCGGGGGAGTTTTTCCAGCTGTCGCTCCCAGGGCGCCAGCTTTCGCAGGTATTTTTCACGCAGGATGGATGAATAAGCCTCTTCCTCGTTGGCTGACTCGATTTCCCCGAGTTTCTTCTTGAGCCGTTTTCGCGCTTGCGCGCTTTCCCCAAAAACCGGGATCGCGAGACCTTGAACCAGGAAGAATACGGTCACAAAGACAAGTACCATAAAGAAAATCATCCCGTCAGACATCAGCTTTATCCCTTAGCGTTCCAGTCCGGTTCGAAGGTCTCAATCGGCAAATCGATACCGCGAGACGCGAGATTTTTGTAAAAGCCCGGTACGACGCCAGTTGCCTTGATCCACCCGGTGACCTTACCGTTACTATCGACACCCTCGCGATCGAATCTGAATATCTCGGACATCGTGATAATGTCGCCTTCCATGCCATTGATTTCCTGCACGCTGACGAGCTTTCTTGTACCGTCTTCGAGCCGTGATACTTGAATAACCACATCGATGGCAGCAGCGATCTGCGCTCGCAGCGCTTTTATCGGAAAGTTTATTCCGGTCATCGAAACCATGTTCTCAATTCGTCCGAGGGCATCACGTGGGCTATTGGCATGAATTGTCGTGAGCGAGCCGTCGTGTCCCGTGTTCATCGCCTGCAGCATATCCAGCGCTTCGGCACCTCGAACCTCGCCGACGATAATGCGTTCGGGTCGCATTCTCAGGCTGTTGCGCACCAGGTCTCTCGAGGTGACCTCGCCGCGCCCTTCGATATTCGCCGGTCGTGTTTCCAGGCGGACGACGTGCGGCTGCTGCAGCTGTAGTTCCGCCGAATCCTCGATCGTCACTACGCGTTCGTCGAGCGGGATGTAGCCGGAGAGAATATTCAGACAGGTAGTTTTGCCTGCACCGGTGCCCCCCGAAATGAGGACATTTAGCCGAGCTTTGACGATCACCTCGAGGACTCGAGCCAGTTCTGCGGATACGGTCCCGAGCGAGATCAGGTCGTCCATCGACAGCAATTCGACCGCGAAGCGCCTGATTGAAACCGAAGGTCCGTCGATCGCAAGTGGCGGAATGATAGCGTTTACACGTGACCCATCATCGAGGCGAGCATCGACCATCGGCGATGACTCGTCGATTCGACGGCCGACTGCGGACACGATTCTGTCGATCGTGTTCATCAAATGAGCATCATCGGTGAACGTCACGTTGGTTTTTTGGAGCTTGCCGTTTCGCTCGATATATACAGACTTGGCGCCGTTGACCAGGATGTCAGAAATCGACTTGTCGGCCAGCAAGGGCTCCAGGGGGCCAAGGCCCATGACTTCGTCTTCGATGCGCTGAATCACGAGCTTCCGCTGTTTCACACTGAGCGGCGCGGACTCTTCGATCATCAACTGGAGAGCGATCTGACGTATTTCGGCTCTGGCTTTGGATTCTTCAATCGTCTCGAGCAGCGAAAGATCGAGAACCGTCAGCAATTCCTCGTTGATGCGATTCTTCCACTCAAGCTCACTGTCACTGAGAGGACGGACTCGATCTTCTTCGCCCAGCTGCTCGTCGACTGAAACCTGGCTGAAGGCCTTTTTAGTAACGCCGGCCATTAATTTCTCCCGAGAAATGCGGGCAATACGCGACCGAACATGCGTGGGGCTGGCCTCGCTGAGTCGATGCCGCATACCTCGTTCAACAGCTGACGTATTGCTTTCCCCGTTGCGGAATTCTTCGCAGATTGCATCAGCGGGATGCCCGAATCGATACTTTCAGATACCAGCTTGTATTGATTCGGTATAACAACGATGTGCTTAGTTTTGAGGGCGCCCTTAATGTCATCGATCTCGATCAGCGAATTCTTGACATATCGATTCACGATGATTTTGATCCGACTCATCGGCACGGCCAGCTCTTTGGTGATCAATTGGACCATGCGCACGGCGTCGCTGATATGTGCTAAAGACTGCTGAACCGGTAGCAATATCTGGTCGGAATGCTCGAGAACTGACGCACTGAGTACGTCGATGCGCCTCGGCAAATCGGCCACGACATAGTCGTTACTGCTTAACAGTATCCTCGTCAGGCCATCGACATGATCTATCGGGACCTCCTTGGATAGCAGAAGGCGGTCACTCGTAGGAGCGGCAAGCAAACGCAGGCCAGAATCGTGTCGCGTTATGTACGCCTCCGCAGCGACCTCATCTATTTCCTCTACCACATCCAGAGCCTCGACGATCCCGCGCTTTGGATAGATGTCGAGGTAACGCGATAGTCCGCCAAACTGCAGGTCGAAGTCGACGAGAACCGTACTGATAGTTTTTTCCTGGCTAAGCGCATAGGCGAGATTCGTGGCAATGAAACTCGCCCCGGAACCACCTTTGCTGTTAATGACTGTGACGAGTTGGCCTCGCTTGCCTGACACTTCCTTAAGCTGTTCGCCTATTCTCTCGAGAGCGCTCGACAGGTCGCTTTGTTGCAATGGCTGCGACAAGTAGTCGCTCGCACCGGCCCGCATCGCCAGCCGCATCGCTTCGGGGTCATCAGGCGGCCCCAGCACGATCAGCGGGAGCCGCCGCTTGCTTAGCGCAGAGTCTGCCAGATGCTCCAGTTCCCCGTGGCCGTGGACGTAATGCAGCAGCAATACGTCCGGCATCGAAGCGACGTCGTGCAATGGATCGCAATGACCGTTGCCGATGATCTTGGTGGTCACGATATACTCGGGAAAATCCTGCAGGCGGATGCCGACAGAATCGGCGACCGTTTCGGAGCGGGAGACAAACAGTATTCTCGTTCTTGGCACTTGAATAGTTCCTTTCAGATCAACAAGCGACATCAACAATGCCGACCCGCCCGAGGCTTTCGCTGGGTATCGTAGTCTCGAAAGAAGGCGGCGTTATTACCGCAGGCAGGCCAGGAATAAATGTCCGCAATTGAAAATTCCGGATACTGACCCGCACGTATTTTATCGACCCGTAGCCGCCCCCGGCTGGCTCGCCGACGACAGTGCCCGCGTCATCCAGGTAATCAACGTTAATGTGCTGAGTTTCGAGGCCAGGTATCAGCCCACCAAACAGTGCTACCTGCGCAATGTACGGATCATTTATGGGACAGACCGCAGCTATCCGCGCGCCGCGCCTGGTCGACTCGTCCATTGCCGCCATATCCCAGAACAGACGACTGAAATCGATGAGCGCGAACATCACGGTAAAGAATACCAGCGCGATGATCGCAAATTCGACCGAGGTCGTGCCGAGCTGAGATTGTCTACTCAACATTACAAGGCCCTCATCGTAACCGTCGCGCCAAGGTTGAACAGCAGGGAAATGTCGGAGCCGTATCCAAAGCCCGGGAGGACCGTCCCGAGGATACCTGTATAGGCGTAGGTCACGCTCACCTCGATATTGTTGCCACCCACGCTGTTGACGGTCACGTCGTTTACAGTGAGACCGTCGACTGCCGGCGTTCCAGCCCCAGTTATGTTGCCAAATACCACCAGGTTACGTGTTTCATTTCTGAGAGCGGTTGTGACATTCACGGTCAGAGTTCCATCGATCGCCTCTTCGGCTGCGTAGCGTGCGCCGTCTCTCACCGCTTTTGTCAGCGTCGTATGCTCTACAAATGCATTCGTGAACTCCGTCGCCGCCAGCATCACAAAGAACAGGAACGGCAGAGTAATTGCTGTCTCAACCAACGCGAGACCTTTTTGATGAAGCAGAGGCGTCAGGGTTCGCATTATGAGTCCGCCGAGTCTGAGTCTTTGTAAAGTTGAATCTTGTACAGCAAGTTGCTCGGCCCGCCAGTTGGGTTGCTACTGCTGGTTCCGTTGATTTCGCACTTATCGATGTATTGCCCGAAAATCTGCCCGCCACCCTGGCCAATATTGCCGGTGTCCAGCGGCTGCATCATGAAGAAGCATGCAAAGCCGGTTACCAGTAGCGAGGACTGCCCGTTCTGGCTGCCGTCACAGTTGACGATAGGAAAAACAAGGAGGCGACGATACTTCACGCCGTTTGCCAGATACGGGCCGGGATCGTTGTCGTAATCGATATGGTCATACAGGTCATAATTAACGTCCGAACCCTTGAATCTTTCCTCGGATGCCCAAGGTTCGTCCGTAAACGATTCACCTTGGTTAGGATCCGGACAGTAGTTATTCTGGCCGTTCGTTTCAAAAATCCTGTCAACGGGATCGAGAGGGTCGGTGATATCATCCCAGCACGCCTGCAGTTTCGACGGGTCCTGGTCGGTAATCACTTTGTCCGGCGGGTAGTCGGTCGAATTCAGACCGCCCCCCTGGTACATGTTGAATCGAGTGTTGAAACCCTGGCTCGTCGGACCGGCGGAGACGCCCGGCTCCGTTTCGACATATTCACTGTGGGTCGCGCAGCCACTGTAATCGCCCGCCAAATTATGCCGCAGACAGTTGCCGCCGGTGCAACCAAGGCGCAGCATCTTGTAATTGCCAGGGCCGATATCATCGTGATTACCACCTTGCGGCTTGAGTACTTCGAGTTCATCCGGCTGAAACCCACCGTGCGGTGGACACACCGCTATCGGTGCTACGTCGCAGACCTTCGACCCGGGCCCGATTCCAAGAGGACCGCTAGGCCCCGCGACCGCGGTTGCGGGAGTCGAAATCTCGTCAATACCAAGTACTTTCGTTAAGGTCGTTTGGGTGTCAAACCCGGTCGCGATAACTCGAACAAATGGCCCGGCCGGAGCGCCCGGCAAAAATGGATCCACTGTAGCCGAATACTGGACCGTCACATTTATGTCGCCCGCAGAATATGCCCTGTCAATTTCATGGTTTCCGGGCGCAGCCGCGTTTATAGAGAACAGACTGTTGGCGGCAACCGTTGCCAGCGCCGTATCGCCGGAGGTCTGATCCAGAACCTTGGCCGCCGCAAGTGCCGCGGCATCTACGGTGTTCTGCGCGCGCGTCTTGTTTGTGAGCGCATGACTGCCATCCACCGCCAAACCGGCCACGGCGAGCATCGCGAGTAAACCGATAACCACTATCGGCACGACGACACCGCGCTGCCTGGAACATGAGGTTATGGTATTCATCGGGAGATTCCTCATTCCGATCAAGCCGCTTAAATGCAAAACTGCAGACTACTGCCCGGAGCCAACGTTGATAGTTACCGGGGCAGCAACGTCGCTCGGCTTCGCTACATCTTTTCGATGCCCGTCCAGCGTGTTGTTCAGCCGGTCCGGGTCGCCGCCGAGGACGGCATTCGGATCCGGCGACGTGGCAGCGTTCATGTCGAATATCTGCTGCTCCGTCATCTGCCGAACGGATTTGCCGAAATCGGCTTCGGTTCCATCCTTCGTCGCACACCCGGTGCCCGTCAAAAACAGGGCGCCGGCGGTGATGGCTGTCAAAATTCGATATTTCATAGTCTCTTCCCGCTCAAACGTATCGTTAGTTGGTGTCGTGACCGAACAACGGCATTGTCGATCCTTTTCGTGCACGCCCTTCCAGCTGCCCGCCCAGGAAAAACTCGAGGTCGCTGGGCTCCCGGAACTTGTCGGTCGGCAGTCGAATGTCGCCGGGTATCATCGGCTTGACGAGGTGCGGCGTTACCAGTATCAGGAGCTCGGTCTCTCCCTTCTGGAACGCCTGGCTTCTGAACAGGGCACCAAGGCCCGGGATATCCCCAAGCCCGGGAAACTTTGTAACGGTTTCCCGCAGGTTTTCATTGATCAGCCCCGCAATACCAATCGTCTGGCCGTCGGCGAGCTCAACCGTGGACTGGGCGCTGCGTTTTGTCAGCCGCGGGATCAGGAATGTCTGCGACACTCCGTCAGTCGAAATGGCGAGATTGTTCGCATCTATTAGCTCACTCACGGTAATGTTGAGTTTCAGATTGATGCGCCCTGCGTCCAAAACGAGGGGCAGGAATTTTACGCCAACGCCAAACTCTTTGAATTCCACGGTGACGCCGCGGTCCCCTCTCGGTACAGGAATTGGAAATTCACCGCCGGATAGAAATTCGGCCTGTTGCCCGGTCTGCGTCGTAAGCGTCGGCTCAGCGAGAATCTTTGCCAGGCCCTTTTCCTTCGCCGCGTCAAAGGCCAAATTGAACAAGAAGTTTTCGTTCAGGAGGCTTGCGAACAGCCCTTTGTCCTGAACTGACATCGGGTTTGGCGCAAACTCGTCGATGACGGGACCGAAGGGCGCTGTCTCACCGAAAACGGGGATGCGTCCGGTAAAAACATCGACGGTACCATCGGGAAGCAGTTCAGCCTGCCGGAGAACTGCATCCGGGAAACTCGCGCCACCATTGACGCCGCCTACATTCCAACGACTACTGCGAGTAAGAATCGTATTGAAACGCACGTCCAGGCGCCTCAGTTCGGTCCTGGCGATTTCCGCTACTTTAACTTCCAACATTACCTGTTGCGCGCCGCCCACGCTCAACATGTTGATGACTTTACCGACAGTGTCTTTCGAGACGTTCTTGGCCGCAAACTGCGTTGCGCCTTCGCCGGATGCCGGGGCGGAACCTTCGCTTTCCTTGAAGTAGCCCTCGGCTATGCGGACGGCCGCATTCATATTGCCGACATTGGAAACGCGACCGGCAAGTACAATATTGCGCTGCGCGGAGTATACGGAGATGCCTTCATTCGGCATCAGACTGTGCAGCTTCGCTTTAAGCGCCTGTAAGTCATGGGTAACCTCGACACTTACGGTACCGATCAGGCGATCGCTGCTGTCCCACAGCAGGACGTTTGTCGTGCCGATGTCTTTGCCGAGCACATAAAGCTGGGTCGAGCGGAGAATCAGAATATCGGCGATCTCGGGATTTCCTACCGAAACTCTCTTGGCCGGCGCGTCGAGTGACACCACGCGTGACTTGTACAGAGGAACCGTGAGAGCATTCTCCGCTCCGCGGCCCAACTGCTGGCTCATCAGCAGGGTCTGGCCGAGCGCCTGTCCGGATGTCAATACCGTACCAATCAACAGTAATGCGACAAATGGCGTCCTGCAGCGCTTTATACATGTTGGCAAAATCATTTTAGAGTCCCTTGTTCTTGATGGTATTAGTGACGCTCTGGCATTCGACCTCGACGTCCTGTCAGGTCTTGGTTTTTGTTTTTTTCACGTCAGTCCCGCGAATAATCTCGACCGATGAGTCCGTCGGTGCTTGTCGTCGCACCGGTGCTTTCACCGTTCGTTTCACAGGCTCCGGCACAATATCTTCTTCCTCCGGATTACGCAGGGTCAGCTGGATGGTGCCCTCGGTACGCGCTTTTACGATTTTTTCCGCCTGCTTCGGCGTCATTTCCAGGGTTACGGCGCGGACAATGACCGGCTCGTTCTCTTCGGTAGCCGCCGTTTGATCAACGGCGAGCACCTTGATATTCGTCAGAATCGTCTCGATGATCGCGCGTCGGTTGCTGTCTTTTCGTGCGGCAAGCACGTCTACCGCGTTTCCCGGCAACAGGAAACCACCCACTCCGATCACGTCATCAACGCGCACGGTGACCGCACGCATATTGTCGGCGACGAGGGCTGCCAGCGTGCTGCCGCGGGTGTGTGCCGCGAATCGTTCGGCCACGAGTATCTCGCCGCGCGTTATGGACGTCGTGGCCACTTTTCCTTCGACGTCGGCGAGGTCCGTGTATGTCCCGTCCGGCAGGACACCTTCCGGCACCTCCGTCAGCCTGAGATGCCGCCCTTCGACTTTCGTGCCGAGCGGTATGCTCATTGCAGCCGTCACGACCAGCTGGGCATTGGGCGCCGCAGTCGCCTTCGATACAAGCTGGCCACTCACCCAAGTATTTGCAATCCAGGCTGCGGCAACTGCCATTGCCAGCGACAGGATAATGAGTATGAGACCTCTGCGTTGGGCCATGATTTATGCTCCTAGATAGACGATTGCCTGTCGGCGGAATCGGCGTATTGGTCGGCCGACACAAAGTAGTTGTTCCATGCCCACTGCATGTGGCTTTCGGTGACTTTTCTGGATTCATCCGAGTAAACGGCACGGTCTACTGCCATGCCGAGCAGATCCCGGGGATGGCAAGGGAGTAGGGGAACACGATTCGGCGCGTGCAGCTTATCGATCACAAAATCCAGAAGATTGGATTCCGAAACCACGCGGAGTTCGCGACAAGTTTCGCTCCAGATCTTCTTATAAAGCTCACGAGACAGCGGCTTGAATTCGATTTTGTAGCCAATGCGGCGCAAGAAAGCTTCGTCGGCCAGCTCGAGAGGATTGATGTTGGTTGAAAGGATCAGTACGACGTCGAAAGGAACCGAGAAATGCTTGCCGTGACCGAGATCCAGGTAATCGCGTTTCTCCTCGAGCGGCACGATCCAGCGATTAAACAGTGCCTCTGGTGAAATGCGCTGCCGGCCCATGTCATCGATAACGAAGATGCCGTTGTTTGCTTTTAGCTGCAGGGGCGCCTCGTAAAGGCGCGACGACGGATCATGCCTGATTTCCAGCATTTCGGCTGTCAGTTCTCCTCCGGTAATCGCAACCGGTCGCTCGCACACATGGAAGCGCGGGTCGTGACCTCGATCGAGCATGATGCGCTCATCGCCGCTGTCATAAGCTACGACTTTGTGGAGCTGATGATCGAATACCTGTACCACGGTTTCGTCTACAGCGATGGCGTGCGGAACCAGAGTCAGGTCGAAGAAGAGGCGAGACAGCCTCTGCGAAATATAAGTCTTGCCCGTGCCGGCACGACCGTACAGGAAAATTGCTCGGCCCGAGTTTAATGAAGGCCCGAGTTTGTCGAGCAATTCACGGTCTATGACGACGTCGTCGAATGCCGCAAGCATCGCGCTCTGTGCTACGTTGCGTGCATGAATCGTCTGGGCTCGCACCACCCGGGCATAGTGCTTTAACGGCACCGGTGCAGGGCCGACGTAACCGCTGCGCATCATCGCGTCAAGGGCGCTGACTCGGCCTCCTTCCGTCAAGGCATAGGACAGCGCCTTTTGGTGACCTGTGCGAGGCTTCACTTCAATGCGTGCCTCTCTACGCATAAAATTCAGGATTCGCTCGACGACAGAGCCTGCCAAAGCCAAGAGTTCGCTGAGTTCGGCGATGCTTAGCGCACCACGAGTCAGGAGATGCTTTGCGACGAGGTCGGCGACAAAAGACTCTGAAAGGCCCGTGTCGTCCAAATCGGTTGGCCGCGGCGCGAGCTTGCTGATCTTTGCCTGTCCTAAATGGTCGAGGCGAACATCGGAACTTGAAAAACCGGAGATTGCCATGGCTATGCCAATCCCAACTGGCTGAAATAGCCGAGGTCCCACATAGCGTAATAGGTGCCAAATGCTATCGCCGGCGCATAAGGGATATAGGTTTTTCCGGATATGTCATGAGTATCGGAAATCAGTATTGACGGCCCCGTTGCCCCTCTTAAGCGAACGAGATGTTCGGTGTAAACCGTCAGTTTTGCTTTGACTACGCGCCACGTTATGTACAGCACACCGAGCACGCCACCTGAAATCAGAGTTGCCGCGCCGACGATAAAGAGAGTTTGCACGCCCACAAAAGCACCGACTACGCCAAGGAGCTTTACGTCACCCGCGCTGGTGCCACCGGTAGCGTAGAAAGGATAGAACGCGGCCATGCCAAGCGCCAAACCCATCAAGGATTCGACGAAGCCGGTAAAGCCCGCCAGGGCCGTGCTGTATACCAATGCAAGCAATAGAGCCGGAAAGAGAACGATATTAGGGATTCGGTTCTCGACTATGTCGGTAACTGCGCAGAGCGTAACCACCAAGAGCAGTGTTAGATGAAGCGCGGCATTGATTGGTTCGTCGATCGGCATTACTTTTCTCGCGGAATTTGGGAACTCAAATCGGCTGGCGGGTAGTCAATACCCGCCAGCCTTGGTCGCCGCGCAATTACGGTGTCTTGAGTTCTGTGTCTATACCGTCGATCGTTCCCTTGACCGTGCCGCCAAGTGTTCTGAACGACGCGACAACAGCTGCTGCGATCAGCGCACCCGCTACCGCATATTCGACCGTGGTCAATCCTCTTTCGTCGCGAAGGAAGCTCATGATCTTCTCTTTCATTTTCTTCTCCAATTGGTTTCTTCTGATTTCTAACTTTTGAGAGTTAAAAAAAACGCAGGTGAAAATATTGCTGCAGTCCTTCTATGATTTCTTAGTCGGAATGCAGGCTACAGAGTCATTTCCCTGCGCCGTCAGTTAAGCTACCGGTTCGGCGCCTGCGCGAATAGAAATCTGTTGCGAAACTATTGAACTATGTTGCGAAGCGGGGACAGGCCTGTTTTCTCGAGGCTCGGATTCCAACAAGCAGACGATCCGCTTGACATAACTTTTTTGCGAATTAATCGTTTTGTTAAGTTAGACCGTTGGCGACGGGGACTTCTGCCATACTTTTGGCAGCAAACTGCGCAGCAAGGCGCGCTGTCATCAAGAAAACGAATATGATCAGACCGCGACTACTTTGGGTGGACCTGACTGGCTCCGTAAAACACGCCGAGCTTCCGGACGCGTTCACGGAAACCTGCGACATCGAAATCTGCAACGATTCAAAACGACTCGATGAGGTGATCGCAAATAGCGCAATAAACGGCGTTTGCTTTGATATGGACTATCCAGATCACGGGAGCCTCAACCTGTTGCGCACGACGAAAATGAGCTTCCCGCAGCTGCCGATCCTGTTACTGACACTTCAGCATTCGGAATCTCTCGCTGTTTGGGCATTTCGCACCCGCGTGCTCGACTTCCTGGTCAAGCCGGTGTCTCGACGGGAGATGCATCGATGTTTGCAAACCTTGCAGTACGTGACAAACGCTCGTGCAACACAGCGATCACGGGCACTGGGTGACAACGTTGCTCCGATTCCTCCTGAAATCCCGATTACGATGCGAACGGACGATGTCCGACTCTTACCGGCGCTTTACTTTGTGAAACAGAATTTTCAGTTCAAGATTCGCAACGAAAAAGTGTCCGGTCTGTGTGGCATGAGCCCATTTCGTTTCAGTCGTTCGTTCCGTGAGACCTACGGCATCACGTTTCAGGACTACGTCATACGTTACCGCATTATCGAGTCATGCAGGCTTCTGAGAAATCCGAACATGCATGTCACAGATATCGCTTATGCCGTCGGTTTCAATGATGCATCGTACTTCTCACGTACTTTTCGCCGTTATGTCGGCGTCTCGCCATCGTCATATGCAGCCGAATTGAGAGATGATGAACACAATTCTGCAGACACTGGTTACCTGCGGGCATTGCTGAAAATGCCCGATGACCGGGC
>Ga0224512_10001874_pt1 | contig 19688 bp, 19 predicted proteins | sample SF_May12_sed_USG_4_FD_169103 | JGI IMG/M metagenome (GOLD analysis project Ga0224512, IMG submission 169103) | Sediment microbial communities from San Francisco Bay, California, United States - SF_May12_sed_USGS_13 | ecosystem: Environmental > Aquatic > Marine > Sediment | place: USA... | reverse complement strand
TGGACGGAAGAGCTGGGCGGGCACTTCGCTCGCCATGGGTGGCTGAAGCCTCTCGTGGCCGGCCTGCTGGTGGCGGGCATCGGTATCTTCGAGCCCCGAATTCTCAGCACCGGCCAGGATTTTGTTGCCGAGGTTCTGGACTTGAGCGTGCTCGGCGGAGAGCTGTGGTGGACCCTGCTTCTCCTTTCGGTGCTGAAGATCGTCGCCACGTCGGTCACGGTTGGCTCCCATGCTTCTGGCGGGGCTTTCATGCCCAGCCTTTTCATCGGAGCGACGCTGGGCGCGGCTTTCGGGGAACTGATGGCGCCCATATGGAACATCTCCCCGCTGCGACCTGGTGCCTTCGCGGTGGTGGGGATGGCCGCTACGTTCGCAGCGGTCGCCCGGGCACCGCTCACGTCGATACTGATTGTGTTCGAGATCACCCAGGACTACAAGCTGGTGCTTCCCTTGATGCTGGCCGTAATACTGGCCACGCTGATCACCGACGTGATTCATCCTGAATCGGTGTACACGATGCCTCTCGCCCGGCGGGGAATCCAGCTGGTCAGATCGAGCGAGGTGGATGTGCTCGACACGGTGAAGGTCGGTGAGGTCATGTCGCTCAATCCACTGACGGTGCCCGTGGGTATGCTGGTGACCGAGGTCCAGGAGATACTCGACCGGGGCCGCCGTCACGGGGCCGCGGTGCTAGACGAAAACGACCGGTTGACGGGCATTGTGAGTATCAACGATGTGCTGCGCGCCCGCGAATCTTCCGAGTCGAAGACCGTGGCCGAGGTGATGACCCGCCGGCCGGTGACCGTCCCGCCGAGCGCCCCGGTCAGCGTGGCCCTCGAACGGATGGCTGCTTTAGGCGTCGGCCGTCTGCCGGTGGTCGCGGAAGATGACGTCTCCCGGCTGGTGGGGATGTTCCGGCGGGAGGACGCCGTGCGCGCCTATCACCAGGCGTTGAGCCAGAAAACCAGCCACGAATTGGCTCGCGACCGGCTCCGGCGGCGAACGGAACCGGGGGCTGAGTTCTTCGACTTCCGGATTCCACCCGGTTCGATGGCGGATGGCAAGTTCCTTCGAGAGGTCAGATGGCCGGAGGGATGCACGATCGTCTCCGTGCGGCGGGGCCGGGTGGTGTACGTCCCGACCGGGAACACACGCATTGTCCGCGATGACGTAATAACCGCGTTCTCGACACCCGCCGCTCGGGTGGCGGTCATCGAGAGACTCAACGCCACCGGCGACGAACCCACGGCGGAAATCCCGGTGATAGATCCGGAAGGCGAAGGGCCAACGTAGACAGTTCCCAGTTCGCGACAATGGTATGCCTTCACCGGCTACTGGCTACTGGCTACCTGGCCTACTGGCCACTGGCTACTGACTTCGAGCCCGGCTATTGCCGGCTCCTTCCCTTCCCTATACTTCGCCCAAAGGAGGTGAAGCCGACGTGCTGCGGAGCGGAATACACGTACGTGAGCTGACGAAGAAGGTCGGACAAACGGGCCGCACCGGGAAGGTCATCCGGGTTAGTGGCGACACCGTCGAAGTGCTCTGGGATGACGGGCATGTGAGTTCTCTGTCCGGGGCAGTCCTGCAACCCATCCGGAAGGAGAAGGCCAGATAGAGATGCCTTCTCCGCGTTGCTCGGTGCAGGCGGGGGGAGAAAGCTCGACTGAGCTGCCACGCGCTCCGGTCCGGTGGGTCAGCTCGCCGGCCATCAGACGGGCCAGAGTGAGACCTAGAGGTAGGTGCCTGGGTACGGCGTTTCGTCGGTGTGCCCTTCCAGAGCTTTTCTCTGGCGGACTTCAGCCAGTTGTGCCTGGGCCGCCATCTGCTGGGTCCACAGACTCGCCTGGATCCCGTGGAACAAGCCTTCGAGCCATCCGACCAGCTGTGCCTGGGCTATGCGCAGCTCAGACTCGGACGGCAGGTCGGAAGTGAGCGGCAAGAAGACCTCGTCGAGCTCCTCGCGAAGATCGGGCGAGAGGACCTCCTTCAGTTCCTCGAGAGATCTCCGGTAGATTTCCAAGAGCCGTTTTCGTCCCGCCTCATCGAGTGGGGCCTGGCGTACCTCATCGAGGGTAGCCCGAGTCATGGACGCGATCCGGATCAGCTTGTTTGGTTCGCTGATCGTCGACTGCTCCGCGTCGGGAGTTTCGATGTCGTCGACGACCTCAGGTCTGCTTGGTTCTTCGGCCATGTTCTCCAATTCTTTGTGGCCCAGGCTACTCCATTGGCGGCGGGCCTTCTCTCTCCGGAGGTGGCGGGAAGGGCGGCCAGTCGGGCCGATCGGGCCCAGGGGGGAGTTGGGTCCGGGGCGTTTCCTCCGGGTTCGAAGGGGCTGGAGCGCCTATGTCAGCGGCCAACCGGACCAGGTCGAATGGCTCACGGCGGGTGCGGAGGTCGAAATACAGGACGGCCAGCACAGAAACGAAGAAGGGCGTTGTCGCTACAGCGATGGCCACCGACACGGCCATGCCGGTGATAAGCCCTCCTGCGTCCGGCAAGAATGCCTCGAGGATGCGGGAAGCGATGCTGCTCAGTACGGCGACGATCAACCAGGCGGTGATCAGCGTGCCGAAGGTCGGCCACCAACGGCGCCGCACCAGATTGAACGATCGGGTCAATGCACCGGAGGGCGAGGTTCCTTCTATCACAAGGACCGGAATGGCCAAAGCCCAGGAGATGACCAACCAAGGCACGAGGACCATCCATGCGATCAATGCCAGTGCCGCTACTGCGCCGCCGCTGCCCGATGAGAAAGTGGTGACGCCCGCGAGCAACCAACCCCCGGCGCTCAAAGCGCCAATCGCCACGATGATGAGCAATCCGGTGACCAGAATGGCCGGCAGGCGACGCATGGCGATCATGGGCGATCTTCGCCAGTCGGGTTCAGCACCCAGGTAGATCTCTGCAACTGCTCGGACGCTCCAGGCCGATGCCAGCACCACACCTGCGGATTGGATTACGGCGGCGAGGAGGGCGGCCCCGATAAAGCGAAGTATCTCCTCGAGAAGCGCATCGTCGATGACGAGGTCGGGATCGTTGAACTGGGCGAGGTCGGGGGGAACGGCCGCGCTCAGGATCAGGTATGACGCGACCCCGGCCGGGACAACCGCGACGGCCACCAGCAGCATCAACGCCTTCCAGTGGCGCTTGTAGATCTTGAAGGCAGTATCGATGATCTCGCCCAGACCCAGTGGGCGTAATGACTGTTCGTTCATGGGCAAGAGCGTACTTCCGACTTTGTGTTTTGTGCTTCGACCTCGTACTTTTGTACCTCATATCTGAGGCTGGGTATCGGTGTGCACTTCGAAGAGCCAAATACGAAGGACAAGATACGCCGTTTGTTTTAGACTATCGATAACAATTCAGGAGCCGAACGATGGCCGATGACGACTACCCCACGATTCTCGATGCCGCACATGTGGCGGAATTGCTCGGCATGAACGTGCAGATGGTTCGCAAATACGCAAGGGAGGGCCGCATCCCGGCCTATCGCTTGCCCGGCGGGCGCACATTCAAGTTCTTTCGCGATGAGGTCTTCGAATTCTTAAGGGCCCATCCGGTGGAAGTGAGCAAAGAAGCGGGTAGTTCGTAGTTCGCTCACCCGACCGCAACGGCAAATGTCAGGAGCCCGCCTAAACCTCTGGCAGCAATATCCGCGCCGCCCAGGCAACTGGATCTCGTAGTTCCTCGAGACTGGGGAGGGCATCGACGGTCTTCCACAGGTTATCTAGTGCGTCTTCGCCCCATCTGCGGGCAACCTCGGTACAGAAGTCGGCACCCAGCCGGTACTGCTCTTGTTTGAGTTCCAGGCCCAGCATCCGGTTGATGATCTGCTCACCTTGCGAAGGCTCGGCTCGACGCCGGCTCATGGCTTCCCGCATCCGGTCAAGGTCGGGGAGCATCTTCGGAGCGGCGCGATCCATCAGATAGTCGGCGTATCCCTCCATGACGGCCATGAATGCCTGAATGGCATCGAGAATTGGCCGCTGCTCAGGAGTAGTGATGAGGCCGGCCAGTCCAGCCGGATCGCTGAGGACGGATTCAAACTGTTCGGGGTCTGAGAAACTCTGCAGCTTCTCGGTGAGGGAGGTGGGATCCAATTCGAGACCGTCCAGATAACGCGCGATCAGCCGCACAAACTCGGATCGTGTCCACGGCTGAGCGAACTCTGCTTGGTGGGTCACCTCGTGGAGCGCTACCCACAGCCGAACTTGGCGTGCGTCCAGCCGGTTTTCAGTGGCGAATGCCTCGACGTTCGGCACCACCAGATAAAGGTCGCCCGCCTCGGCGGTGGGGAGGCCGATGTCAAACTGGCCGAGGATTCGGTGGCTGAGGAAGCCGATCATGATGCCCATCTGCGCACCGAGGATGGCGGGACCCAGCGGGACCATCATGCCCTCGAGCGGCCCTCCTGTACCGGTAGCCGCCATCTTCTCGGCCAGCGGTTCAACTAAGTACCGGAAGCTTTCGAGATTCCGGGTGGCCCAGGCTGCCCGGTCGACCGGAATCGCGTCGATCGCCTCTCCCAGGTCGAGGCTGGTGACTTCGTCGATTCTCATCTGGGCGAGTCTTGTCAGGTCGCGGTACTCCTCGGCGAGCCAGGGTTCTATCGGTTCGGCCGGGCCGGCCAGATGCCGGGAAATCTCTCCTGCCAGCTTCCAGTTGACCGGTCCCGGTTGGTTGAAGAGCTCAATGAGCCTGGCAAACAGGTCGTCGCTCACAGGTCGTCGGGCCGTCTGTCCAGTACGACACGAATGTCGACCAGATCTTCGCCGCGGAGCAACTCGACGTCGACTGCGGCTCCCGCCCGGTAGGTGCGCAGCATGGCGACGAGCTCGTTCATGTTGGCTACGGGTGCGCCGTTGAGCGCCACGATTGTGTCGCCGGCTTGGGCGCCCGCGCTCCCAATGGCCGAGGCGGGCTCAATCGAAGAGATACGGGCACCGGTGGGCAACCGGGCATTGTCCTCGGTCAATTCAAAGGCGTCCTCACCGATGATGCCGAGATACGCATGCTGCACCTCGCCGTCCGCGATTAAGTCTTCAGCAATACCGACGACGACGTTCACCGGCACCGCGAATCCGAGCCCCTCAGCGCCAACGTCGCTGACTCCGATGGCCGTGGTGATGCCGATCAAACGGCCCTCCCCGTCCAGGAGCGCTCCGCCGCTCGAACCACGGGTGATGGGTGCGTCGGTCTGGATGAGGCCATACAGCTCTTCGGAGGCCGTCACACTCAGCCTCCGGTTGAAGGCCGAAACGATACCGGAGGTAACGGACGGCCCGCCTCCTAGACCGAGCGGGTTGCCGACGGCGATGGCCGGGTCGCCGATTCGCACCCGATCAATGTCGGCGAGCCCGATGGGCGTCAGGTCCGGTACGGCCACCTTGATCACCGCCACGTCGGTCAACGGGTCGGTACCAAGGACCTCGGCCTGGTAGATTCTCCCATCCAGAAAGATGACGCGCACGAACTCGGCGTCCTCCACCACGTGGTTGTTGGTGAGCACGACACCGTCGCGGGTGTACACGACCCCCGAACCGGTTCCGGCGGCCGGTCCGGTGACCCCGTCTCCGCTCCCAACCTCGACGGTAACGATGGACTGTCGAACCAGCTCGGCAATGAATGCAACCGCGGTGGTGCCTTCAGGCGGTGCTGTGGCCGGCGCCTGTACCGTGGCCGGCACGGTCGCAATAGTCGTCGTCGTGGCCGGCTCCGGGTCCGGTTCGGAGAACACGCCCGCCACACTGAGCGCGGCGACCGTGAGCAGGGATCCGATCAGCCCGCCCAGAATCGCGACCGTGACCAGCCTCCCGCTACCTGAACGGCGGGCGCGGCGGCGTCCGCTGACCGGCGCGGGTGTAGCCTGCGGGGGCAGTGGTGGGTTCGCAGGCGCCAGCCGGGCACCGGGCACGGGCGAATTGTTGGCCATGAGGTGATTGTATGAGCAAATCTCCGCTAGAGAGCCGCATCCGTGTTTCGGAGGGCCCCATAGATGCCGGAGCGCTGGCCGGGGAGGTTGGCCATCCGGGCGCCGGGGCGGTGGTGGTGTTTCTTGGAACGGTTCGTGATCAATCCCCGGGCAAAGAAGGGGTGACCCACCTCGAGTATGAGGCCTACCGCGAACAGGTCGAAGGCAAGATTGCCGACATCTTGGCCGAGGCGGGGCAGCAATGGCCGCTTCTGTGGGCCGTGGTTGAACACCGGATCGGCCGGGTCGATGTGGGGGAGCCGTCGGTTGGTATTGCCGTTTCTTCGGCTCACCGGGTCGAGGCGTTCGAAGCCGCCCGGTATCTGATCGACGAGCTCAAGCAACGAGCGCCGATCTGGAAGAAGGAGCATTGGCCCGGCGGCGCCGACTGGGTCGAAGGCGCCTGAGTCGCCCCGTTGTTGGCATGGCTGGCAGCCCGTTTCCCAGGCAGGGCGGTGTCCCGGGTTGATATAGTTGCCTAACGTTCGAGCGGCCGGCGGCCGTCCGGCCACCGAAGGAGGGGACGGTTTCGCTTGCTGGAAGTCGCCAACCTGGAAGTCGTGTATCACGACGTCATCCTGGTGTTGCGTGGCATATCTTTCAACGTCCCCGATGGCAAGATCGTGGCCTTGTTGGGCGCCAATGGGGCCGGTAAGACGACGGTGCTGAGAGCAATATCCGGTCTCCTCGATGTTCACGAAGGTGACATCACGAAGGGCGAGGTGCGGGTCGACGGGGAACCGATCCACAAGCTCAAGCCGGCCGCCATTGTCAATCGACGTGTTACTCAGGTGATGGAAGGGCGGCGTATCTTCGCCGAGTTCACGGTCGAAGAGAACCTCCGGGTTGGGGCCCACAGCAACGCCGAGCACCGTGACGAGAACCTGAATCGTGTTTTTGAGCTATTCCCCATCCTCAAAGAGCGGCGAAAGCGTACCGCCGGATACCTGTCCGGGGGCGAACAACAGATGCTGGCGATGGGACGCGGGTTGATGTCCAATCCCCGGTTTCTCCTCCTCGACGAGCCGAGTCTCGGTTTGGCGCCGCTCCTGATGCAGCAGATCCGCGATCTGATCGTCGAGATCAACCGGCAGGGGACTGCCATCCTGCTGGTTGAGCAGAACGCCACCATGGCACTCTCGATCGCCGAGCACGGCTACATCCTGGAAACCGGCAAGATCGTCATGGACAAACCGGCCGAGGAGTTGATGCGCGACGAGGACGTTCAGGAGTTCTATCTGGGCCTTCACGCTGGAGAACGCAAGTCGTTTCGAGAGGTCAAGCACTACAAGCGTCGGAAACGGTGGCTCTCGTGAGCGCGCTGCTCGTTGTTAAGGACATACGGCTCTCGTTTGCGGGCGTAGTCGCCCTCGACGGCGTCACGTTTCAGGTAGATCCGGGTGAGTTATACGCCATCATCGGCCCAAACGGAGCTGGCAAGACCTCGATCTTCAACTGTCTCAACGGCGTCTACCACCCTCAAGAAGGCACCATCAGTCTCGATGGACGGAGCCTTTTAGGCATGAAACCGAATCGGATAGCCAAGTTGGGTGTTGCCAGAACATTCCAGAATATCGAGCTGTTTGAGAACCTCACCGTGCTGGACAACATCCTGTTGGGCCGCCATCTGCACTTTTCGTATGGTTCGCTGGCGGCGGCCGTGTACATGGGGCGAACCAAGCGTGAGGAGGTTGCCCACCGAGCGCGAGCGGAGGACATCATCGATTTTCTCGAGATTCAGGCTTCTCGGAAGAGCCTGGTCGGCATGCTCCCGTATGGCCTCCAGAAGCGGGTCGAATTGGGACGAGCTCTGGCGATGGATCCCAAGATCCTTCTCTTGGACGAACCGGCGGCGGGGATGAACCTGGAAGAGACTGAGGACATGGCCCGCTTCATTCTGGACATCAAAGAGGAGTTGGGTGTCGCCATGATCCTGGTCGAACACGACATGGGTTTGGTTATGGATATCGCCGACCGGGTGATGGTCCTCGACTTTGGCCGCAAGATCGCCGACGGTACGCCCCGGGTCGTCCAACAAGACCCGGACGTGATCCGCGCTTACCTGGGCGAAGAGTTCGAGGACGTCGAGCTCCACGCTGCCGAGATCAAAGCGGCAGGAGCTGCGGGCACGGGGAGAGAGGGTTCATGACGGCCACCGAGCAACGACCGCGCAGCGACGCTCCCGGGCTGGCCTTCACCAGCATGACCGCCTGGTTGCGAGAGATCGCCCGCGATGAGCCGGATCGGATCGGGCTGCGGGAGAAGGTATTTGGGATCTGGCAGGAAACTACCTACCGCGAGTACTGGGAGCTGGTCAAGACGGCCGGGATGGCGCTCTGGGCGCTTGGGGTAAGGCCCGGCGACAAGGTGGCCATCCATTCGGAGAACCGCCTGGCATGGGTCGTTGCGGATATGGCCGCCCAAGGAATCCAGGCGGTATCGGTGGGGCTGTACTCGACCAACCCGGCTTCTGAGGTGGAGTACTTGCTGGGTCACTCGGAATCAAAAGTGTTAATTGCGGAGGACCAGGAACAGGTGGACAAGGCTCTCGAGGTACGGCACCGGTTGCCGCACCTCGAGAGGATCATCTACCTGGAACCGCGCGGAGTCCGGAGCTACGACGACCCCGCCCTGATGTCGTGGGACATGTTCCTTACAGTCGGCCGTCAGCAAATGGTTGAAACCCCACGACGGTTTGATGAACTAGTCGACGGAATCGATCTTGACGAGACGGCGACCATCGTCTACACCTCCGGAACGACCGGTCCACCCAAGGGAGCCATGCTTTCGCACCGCAATCTGGTGTGGACCGCCGAGCATTCGAAGCAGCTTGTCGCCGGCGATCGGCTCCCGAGGCAGATTGAGTTTCTCTCGTATCTACCCTTATGTCACGTCTTCGCGCGGATATTCGACCTGATGGCGGCCATCAATCTTCGGGCCACCGTCAACTTTGCCGAATCGATCGACACCGTGGTCGCAGACCTTCAGGAGATCCAACCTACCTACTTTCCGGCACCGCCTCGTATCTGGGAGAAGATGGCCGCAGCCACGCAGATCCGGATGGCCGATGCCTCGTTGCTCAAGAAGTTCCTCTACCAGATGTTCCTGAAGGTCGGGATGTGGAACGCCGACCGGGTACTCGAGGGCGGGAAGCGAGGTTGGTTCGGTGACGTTATCTACGGGATCGGTTGGCTTTTCGTGTACCGGTCGCTCAAGAAGAAGATCGGGATGGTTGCGTGTCGCCGAGCCGTATCGGCAGCCGCACCGATCGCCCCCGATTTGCTGAGGTTCTTCATGGCGATCGGGGTTCCCATCTATGAGGCGTGGGGCATGACGGAAACGACCGCCTACGGTTGCATCAATCTCCACGGCGATATCAAACTCGGCACGATCGGCCGGCCGGCCGAAGGCTGCGAGGTCAGAATCAGCGAGGATGGTGAAATACTGACGCGCCATCCCGGGATTTTTCAGGGGTATTTCAAAAACCCGGCGGCAACGGCAGCGGCCGTCGACTCCAACGGCTGGCTGCACACCGGCGACGTCGGCGAATGGGACGGAAACCACATTCGGATCATCGATCGTATGAGGGACATCATCATCACCGCCGGCGGCAAGAACATATCGCCGTCTGAGCTGGAGAATCGGCTCAAGGTTTCGCCGTTCATCAAGGAGGCCATGGTGATCGGCGACCGGCGCAGGTTCATCAGCGCTCTGATCGGCATTGACGTTGACGTCGTCTCTAGTTGGGCGCAGCGCCAGGGCATCACCTTCACCACCTATCGGGATCTGAGCGAGAAGCCCGAGGTAGTCGAGCTGATCCGCAGGCAGGTCGACCAAGCCAACGAGGATTTCGCCCGGGTCGAGCAGATCAAACAGTTCAAGCTGATACCTAAGGAGTTGGATCACGACCAGGGGGAGTTGACGGCCACCCAGAAGATCAAACGCAAGGTGCTGGCTGAGCAGTTCACCGACCTGATCGAGGAGATGTACGCGTGACCCAGTTCCTGCAAGCGACGGTCACCGGCCTGTCGCTGGCGTCGATCTATATCCTGCTGGCGCTCGGGTTTGTGATCATCTACAAGTCGATGCAGGTGCTCAGCTTCGCCCACCCGGCTCTGACCATCGCCGGAGCGTACCTCGTATCCGTGCTGGCGACGGAAGCCGGGTTGAGCTTCTGGCTGGCGGTGCCCCTCGGGCTGGTGGCGGCGGGGGTGCTCGGGTGGCTATCGGAGCGAGTGTTCGTGCGACCCATGGTCGGCAAGCCGGTCTTTGCCATCGCCATCCTCACCATCGGGTTGGATATAGCGTTGCGCACGCCGGTTACCACGCTCATTGGCCTCCAGTTTCGCACGATGGGTGACCCATGGGGTTTCGCTACCTGGAAGTGGGGCGATGTGGTCGTCCAGCAGCGTTCGGGCGCCATGGTGATCACCGCCGCCGTTGTGGTGATGGCCTTGTTTGCATTCTTCCGGTATTCCCGGGTGGGTCTGGCGATGCGGGCTACGGCGTTCGACCAGGAAACCGCCCTTGCCCAGGGTATCAACGTCGGGCGCATCTTCTCGATCGCCTGGATTCTGGCCGGTGCACTGGCTGCGCTTGCCGGTATGTTCGCTTCGACCGCTCTAGCCGGGCTCAACCAGAGCACCTGGGTGATCGCCCTCCGTGCCCTTCCTGCCATTGTCATTGGTGGGCTCGACTCGATTGGCGGAGCTGTGCTTGGTGGGCTGGTCATCGGGCTGGTGGAGGCCTACACGGCCACGTATCAACCGCAATATGCGAGCTTCCTAGGCAGCAACTTCAGTCTGGTCATGCCCTACGTGGTGATGCTCCTCGTGCTGCTGGTTCGGCCCTACGGGCTGTTCGGTACCGAGGAGGTCGAACGAGTATGAGGGGCCGCCCCGAGCTCTTTACCCGCTACGAAGCGGACGCGGCGATGCTGCCTAACAACACCCAGCGGTTCTGGTTGGTGGCGGGGCTGGTGATCGCCCTGGTGGCTCCACTCTGGCTGCCTCGCGACTGGATGATCCTCCTGTCGCGAGCCTATGTAGCCGCCATCGGCGTGATCGGCCTCAATTTGGTTACCGGGTATGCGGGTCAGGTGTCGCTCGGGCATGCGTTCTTCATCGGAGTCGGTGCCTACGCAGGTGCAGCGTTTGGGGGGGCGCCTCGAGACGACGTCTGGGGACTGGGGTTGGACATGCTCATCTGGGTTCCGGCCGCCGGTCTGGTGGCGGCGGCGATCGGTGCCCTGGTCGCTCCTATTGCGCTGCGACTCAAGGGCCTCTACTTGGCGCTGGTGACGCTGGGTCTCGTGTTCCTGGGCGAACACATCTTCCGCGAGTGGGACGTGCTGACCGGGGGTGCCGCCACCGGTCGAGAGCCTGCTCAGTTACTGCTCCTGGGCTATCGGTTCGACCTGGATGGATCCGTCGGCAGTCTGATGGTCCGGCGCGAGCTGCAGATCTACTGGGTTATGCTCGTGCTACTGGTAATCATGGCTCTGCTGGCCAAGAACCTGGTGCGGTCGCGGGTGGGCCGGGCCTTCGCAGCGGTGAGAGATCGGGATATCGCCGCCGAGGTGATGGGCATCGACTTGACCAGGACGAAGATACTGGCGTTTGCGATTTCGTCGTTCTACGCGGGTGTGGCTGGGGCGCTGCTGTTCACCGTGACCGGCTTTGTTAACGCAACTTCGTTCAATCTGCTGCTTTCGTTCACGTACATCGCGATGGTGGTGATAGGCGGAGCCGCCAGCATTGCCGGGTCGATCATGGGCGCGGTATTCCTGACGATGCTACCGCGGGTGATCGACGCCCTCGGCGACGTGTTACCGTTTTTTGAGACCGCTTCGACGGGGTTGCTCAGCACGGCTACTTTGGAGCGCATCTTGTTTGGACTTCTTATTGTGGGGTTTCTGATCTTTGAGCCACTAGGTCTGTACGGCATCTGGATTCGTGTCCGCAATTACTGGAAAGCCTGGCCGTTCTCTTACTGAGCGGCCAGAAGACGAGTATGGGAATCGAAGGAGGAAAACATGAGGAGAGCGACCACCTGGCTGGCAATCCTGGCGGCATTCGTATTGATCGCTGCCGCCTGTGCCAACGAGCCGGCCGAGACGACCACGACCCCCGCCGAGACCACCATCACGGCGGCGCAAACGACCACCACGGCCGGCGAGACGACGACCACCGAAGATATGATGGAAATCGCCACGGATGTCGGTGTGACCGAAGAGCCCTGTCCGGACGGTAATCCAGACCGTGGCTGCATCTACCTGGGGGTTCTGACCGACGAGTCGGGTCCGTTCAAGGGTGCGGCGCCGGCTCTCTATGGAGGCCAGCAGCTCTTCTGGGCGGCAGTCAATGCAGAGGGCGGCATTGGGGGCGCTTACGATGTCGCCCTGCCGGCCGACTTGAAGAAGGACACCAGTTATACCGAGGAAGGAATGGTTACTCAGTACAGCCAGATTGCCGATGAGGTGGCGGCGATAGCCCAGTCTCTGGGTACTCCGTCCACTCTGGCCGTCTTGGACGACTACGAACGCGACAGCATTGTGGCCGCTCCGATGTCTTGGTGGTCCGGCTACGCCTTTGAAGAGGCGGATGGTCCCGCCGCCTTCACCGGCGATCAGGGCAGGATTATTGAATTCGGTACCAACTACTGCTTCGAGGCGATGAATGCGGTCGACTGGGCGACCGTGGCGATTCCGGCGATCGGGCGAGAGTTCGCTACTGCTGGCGTCATGTTCTTCCCGACTGATTACGGTCTCGATTACGCGGCCGGCGTGGGGATCGGGGCCGCTGCCAATGGAGTCGAGATTCTATGGAGCGAGCCGGTTATCCCCGTCGCACTGAGCGGCGCCGAGTCGCAGCCCGAGGCGATCGCCAGGATCCAGGCCGAGCCGGTCGACATCGTGTTTCTGGCGATCGCTCCAACCGAGTTGGCGCAGGTTGTTGGCGGTGCTGCCCAGCAGCTGGGCGCATCAGTGCCCCTGTTCATTGGCGGCGCTCCGAGCTGGAACGTGGCCCTGCTGGATTCCCCGGCTGCCCAGGTGTTCCAGTCTGGGATCTTCTTCCAGTCATCTTTCCTGGCCGGTTGGGATTATGAATCACCGGGTCACGCCAAAATGAGAGGGTTCGTTGAAGGTGCTGGACTTGCTGCCAACGACTTCTTCGGGGCCGGGTGGATCTCCCAGTACGGCCTGAAGACCGTGCTAGAAGATGCCTATGCAGCGGGAGATCTGACGAGGGCGGGGATCGAGGCGGCTGCCCAGGCGCTCGGCGACGTCGACTACGAGGGCATGATTCCCGTTCGTACCTTCCAGGGCGATCCGAACGATATCTTTCCCCGGATGTCGGTGATCTCCAAATACAGCGCGGATGCCACCACTGGTATGGAGACTATTGCGGATGCCTCCACCGATCCGAGCGGGTACTTCGTTGGACCAACGGCGACAGCCTTTGACTACACAGAACCATGCTCTGCTTATGAGCTGGGTTGAGGAATCGTCGGCCACAACCACACCAGCCTGCGAGGAAAGGCCCTACGGGGCCTTTCCTCGTTGGCCGTCCGCTGTCCGCAAGTTGCGACGTCCCTAGGATGGCGGCATGACGGTCTCCTCATCCCTCGCAGATCTGTTGGCTACTGCCCGCGAGTTTGTTGACCGCGAGGTGATTCCCCTTGAACCCCTCTTCCTGATGGGATCTCATGAGGAGCTCGAATCACCGGTGGCCAAGGTGCGCGGGCTGGCCAAGGCGATGGGCGTGTGGGCACCGGCCTTGCCCCGGGAAGTTGGGGGGGCCGGGATGTCCCTCGTCGAGTTCGCCCATCTCAGCGAAGAACTCGGCCGGACGCCGCTCGGCCATTATTCGTGCAATGCCCAGGCGCCCGATGTGGGCAACATGGAATTACTACTTGGGTTCGGGAGCGATGAGCAGAAGGAACGCTGGCTGCGGCCGCTGGTGGCCGGGGACATCCGCAGTTCGTTCTCGATGACCGAACCGGGCCACGCCGGCTCCAACCCCACCTGGCTGTCGACCACCGCAGTACGGGATGGCGACGAATACATCATCAATGGTGACAAGTGGTTTACCAGCGCAGCAGACGGGGCCGCCTTTACGATCGTCATGGCCGTCACCAACCCCGACGCCGACCGGTACCGCCGGGCCAGCCAGATCATCGTCCCGGTCGACACCCCCGGCTTCACCCGGGTTCGCAACACGCCGGTGATGGGAGATGTCGGCACCGGGTGGGCCAGCCACTCGGAGGTTTCCTTCAACGACTGCCGGGTTCCGGTCACCAACCGGATCGGCGACGAAGGCGCCGGGTTTGTGCTGGCCCAGGAGCGACTAGGCCCCGGTCGGATCCACCACACCATGCGCTGGATCGGTATCTGCGAGCGAGCCATCGAACTCACGTGTAGGTACGCCATCGATCGCGAGCTGGCTCCCGGCCGCCCCCTGGCCACCCGCCAGGTGGTGCAGCACTGGATCGCCGACAGCCGCGTCGAGACCAATGCCGCCCGGCTCATGGTGCTCGAGGCAGCTCGCATACTTGAGGAGGAGGGCAACAAGGCGGCCCGCGCCGAGATCTCAGCCATCAAGTTCTTTGTGGCCAACACCCTCCAGCGGGTGCTCGATCGGGCCGTCCAGGTGCACGGGGGGATGGGCATGACCGATTACACGCCACTGGCCTTCTGGTACCGCCACGAACGGGCCGGCCGCATCTACGACGGGGCCGACGAGGTGCACCGCAACGTGGTGGCACGGGTCGAGCTTGCCAAACACGGCTCGGTCGACCTGCGGGTTTGATCCATCGTGACTTTGTGAATATTTGTTTACAAAACGTCCGTGCGCATACTCCATAGATCCTTGGCGGGACAAATGCTTCATCTTGAAAAGTGAGTCATCATTAACTATGGTGCGGCCACCACCGAATAGAGGGGACGCGTCGATGACGGACTCGATCGAGCCTGCGCAGGCAGAGGCGTTGGTTGCCGAGCGCCTGAAGCAGCTGTTGGACGGCTACGACGCAGACTCTGAACCCCGGGAGTTCTGGGGTAGGCAATACGACCTGGGTCTGGCCTGGGTCCAGTTTCCGGAAGGTTTCGGCGGCCTGGGGGTCACTCCCAGGTTCCAGTCGGTGGTCCAGCAGTCCATCGAAGACGAAGGTGCTCCGACCTGGAATCGCGAGTTGAACCTCCTGGGCATCGGGATGGGGGCCGGAGTCCTGGCCGCCCACGGGACCGACGAGCAGAAGACGAAGTGGCTGCGGCCGATGTTCACAACCGAAGACATGTGGTGCCAGCTCTTCTCGGAGCCCGGGGCCGGCTCCGATCTGGCCAATCTGTCGGCCAAAGCGGTCCGGGACGGCGACGAGTGGGTGATGAACGGGCAGAAGGTCTGGACGACATTGGCGCACGTCGCTAGGTGGGGCATGATCCCGGTGCGGACCGATCCGGACGTTCCCAAGCACGCCGGCATCACCTACTTCATCGTCGATATGCACGCCGAAGGTGTCGAAGTGCGGCCGTTGTATCAGATCACCGGCGAGGCCGAATTCAACGAGGTCTTCTTCACCGACGTTCGCGTGCCAGATGCTTACCGCATCGATGACGTTGGGGCGGGCTGGCGGGTGGCGATGACCACCTTGATGAATGAGCGGGTCGCCATCGGCAGCAAGACCCTGCCGCGAGGAGCAGGGACGATTGAGGGCGCCATCGGAGCGTGGAAAGAATACGGCCACTCGGATCCGGCCACCCGGGACGAGTTGACCCGGCTGTGGGCTGAATGGGAGGCCTTGCGCTTGACCACCTTGCGAGCCAACCAGATGAGGAAGGCAGGCACTCCTGGCCCGGAAGGCTCGACCGGAAAACTCGCCTGGGCCGATCTCAACAAGGCCATCACTTCGTTCACCGTCGACTTGATGGGTTGGGATGGGACGCTCTACCCGGGCGGTTATGTTCTGCATCGCCCGGCGGAATTCGCCAGCGAGGGCACCCCCCAGCGCAACTTCCTACGGGCTCGGGCCAACTCGATCGAGGGGGGAACCTCCGAGATCATGAAGAACATCGTCGGTGAACGTGTACTCGGCCTCCCCGGTGAGCCACGGGTCGACAAGGACCTCCCCTGGAAGGAGGTGCCCCGTGGGTGACATCGTGCCCAACGTTGATTTCGCTCTCACAGAGGCACAGGAAATGCTTCGCGAGACCACCCGTCAGTTTCTTTCCGACCGGGCGCCGAAGGATGTGGTGCGGGCACTTGCCGAGACCGAAGAAGGGTTCGATAAGAAGCTCTGGATAGCGGGGGCGGAACTCGGCTGGCACAGCCTGGCCATTCCGGAGGATTACGGCGGCGCCGGTTACACCTTTGCCGAGTTGAGCATCGTGCTCGAAGAACTCGGTTGGGCACTCTTCCCCGGACCTTTCCTCTCGACAGTTGTGATGGCGGCCGATGCGATCTTGACGGCGGGAAGCGAAGAGCAGAAACAGGTCTACCTCCCCGTCATCGCCACGGGCGAGCATACGGTCGCGGTAGCTCTGTTCGAAGGACCGGCCGGAGCAGGCGTTACAGATATCGCCATGTCGGCGGAGCCTGCGGACGACGGATGGGTGCTGGCCGGCAAGAAGACCAACGTGGTCTTCGGCCACGCTGTCGATACCCTCTTGGTTGGCACTAACAATGATCACGGAATCACCCTTTTCCTGGTCGCGGCCGACAGTCCGGGCGTTTCGATTGAGGCCGTACCCACGTTGGACGCCACGACTAAGCAAGCACACGTGACCTTCGACGACGTCCGGGTGGGGCCCGGGTCTCTGCTCGGGCAGGAAGGTGCGGCGGTTCCGGTGGTCGAGCGGATGCTGCGGCTGGCGGCAGTGGCGTTGGCCCTCGATCAGGTAGGGGGCGCACAGTGGTGCTTGGAAACGTCGGTCGAGTACGGCAAGACCCGCTTCCAGTTCGGGAGAGCCATCGGCTCATTCCAGGCCATCAAACATCGGTGTGCCGACCTGCTGGTCGGAGTAGAGCACGCCCGGTCGACGGCTTATCATGCCGCCCGGGTCACCGACTCCTCGGACGAACTGTCGATAGCTGCTCCCCTGGCCAAGTCGGTGTGTTCGGACGCCTATCTGCAAGCTTCCGGCGAGACCATCCAGATTCTGGGTGGTACCGGCTTCACTTGGGAACACGACATACATCTTTACTTCAAGCGGGCCAAGAGCACTGCGCTGATGTTCGGCGACGTTCGGCACCAACGGCGCCTCCTCGCCGACGCCCTGGGCTTGTGAGCAGTTCACAGATTCGTTCGGCTTCGCCGCCTGAGAGCTTTGGCATGGAGTCGAGCGAGGCTACCCGGGAGGCACCCACAGCTCGGGGCCGGCGACGGCGGGAGCAAGTCATCGAAGCCGCAACGCATCTGTTCCATCTGCAGGGGTTTCACGCCACGTCTATGGACGATATCGGGGCTGCGGCCGGTATTACTGGACCCGGGCTTTACCGGCACTTCTCATCCAAAGACGACATCCTGCTGGCGGTATTCGACCGTATCTGGGATCTGTTGCGCGGAGGGATCGAGCGTAGCTCGGGGCTCGAACCCGATGAGGCTCTGGATGTGCTGATCGATACACATACAACGCTGGCTCTGGACCAGGGACCGGCACTCATGCTGCTGGTCAGAGAGCTGCGATACGTGCCGGAGTACTACCAGCGGGCCGCCGAACGAAATGACGCTCGGTATACGGATGCCTGGGCCGAGGCGATCATCAAGCTGCACCCGGACCTCAGTCTCGACGAGGCCAGAGCGGCCGGCCGAGGTCTCATCGGCTTGATCGGTTCGGCCGCCCGTGACGGATTGCCTGGAGGGGTGGGCATACCGCGCCATCGGGAACTGCTCCGGCAGATGTGCCGTGCGACGCTGCACGGAGTTGGATAGGGATACACAGGGTTCCGGAATCCAGGACGAGGAGAAGACATGCAGACCGTACCGATCGATCAACTCCCTGACTATGTCGGCAAGGAGGTCGGGGTGTCCGATTGGTTGAGCATCGAACAGGACCGGATCGAGGCGTTCGCTGATGCGACGCTCGATCACCAATTCATCCATGTCGACCCGGAAGCAGCCAAGCTGACGCCGTGGGGAACGACCATCGCTCACGGGTACCTGACTCTCTCGCTCATACCGCACCTCTCGGGCAGTATCGGCATTGTCCCGGAGGGAACCGTGATGGCCATCAACTACGGATCCGACGCAGTTCGATTCCTCGAACCCGTCAAGGTAGGCAGCGATGTGCGGGCGCGGGTGGCCCTGGAGGATGCCACGGAAAAGGGCCCGGGCCGGATCTTGTTCAAACAGAAGGTCACGATCGAGATCAAAGACAACGAGAAACCGGCCCTGGTGGCCGACACCCTCACTCTGTACGTCCTGTCCCCGGAGGTAACGACATGATCACTTTCGACGAGCGAGTCGCCATTGTGACGGGAGCGGGAGCCGGGCTCGGGCGATCCCACGCTCTCGCTTTGGCTGAACGCGGGGCACGGGTGGTCGTCAACGACCTCGGCGCCAGCCTCGACGGCACCGGAGGCTCATCGGCCGCTGCAGAGGCCGTGGTTGCCGAGATCGAGGCCGCAGGAGGTGAGGCCATGGCCAACAGGGCGAATGTGGCCGAGCTCGACCAGGTGCAGCAGATGGTGGGGGCCACCATAGACCGTTGGGGGCGGGTGGACATCCTGGTCAACAACGCCGGGATCCTGCGCGATAAGTCGTTCCACAACATGGACCTGGCCGACTTTCGCACTGTGATCGATGTGCATTTGATGGGATCGGTCTACTGCACCAAGGCCGTGTGGGACATCATGCGCGAGCAGAACTACGGCCGGATCGTGATGACTTCCTCCTCCAGCGGTCTGTGGGGCAACTTCGGGCAGGCCAACTATGGAGCCGCCAAAATGGCGCTGGTCGGGCTGATGAATACCCTGGCCATTGAAGGCCAGAAGTACAACATCCGGGTCAATGCTCTGGCACCGGCGGCTACCACCCGGATGACGGAGGAGTTGTTCCCTCCCGAAGCTCTGGAGTTGTTCACCCCTGATGCGGTGAGTCCCGGCTTGTTGGCGCTGACGCATGACGATGCTCCAACCAAAGTCATCCTCGGTGCCGGTGGGGGCGGATTCGCGGTGGTGTCGATCGAGGAAACCAAGGGGCTGTACCTGTTGTCTGAGGAGCGCACGCCGGAGAACATCGTGGCTCGCTGGGAGGAGGTCACCGATAGTGCGGGCCGCAGCCAGTTCGATTTTGGCGGTTTGCAGACACAGGCCTTCGCCGAAGCGGCCGCCGCCCGGAACAGCTGAGCAAGAGCTATGCGGGCACTCGTCTGTTCCGAACTCGGCTCGGCCGACAAGCTGTCGGTCCGGGAAGTGCCCGATCCTCAGCCCGATCCCCGAGAGGTCGTCATCGATGTCCGGGCGGCGGGGCTCAACTTCCCGGACACGCTCATCATTCAAGGCAAGTACCAGTTCCGTCCCGACCTGCCTTTCGTGCCGGGCGGTGAGGCGTCCGGGGTGGTGTCGGCGGTTGGTTCGGAGGTCGTTGGCTTCAGCGTCGGTGACGAGGTTATGGCGATGGGGGTCTCCGGCGCCTTCGCCGAGAAGTGGGCGGTCGAAGCCGCCGCGGTGATCCCCAAGCCGGCGTCTTTCGGGCACCGGGTGGCAGCCGGTTTCGG
>Ga0224512_10001873_pt1 | contig 19690 bp, 13 predicted proteins | sample SF_May12_sed_USG_4_FD_169103 | JGI IMG/M metagenome (GOLD analysis project Ga0224512, IMG submission 169103) | Sediment microbial communities from San Francisco Bay, California, United States - SF_May12_sed_USGS_13 | ecosystem: Environmental > Aquatic > Marine > Sediment | place: USA... | reverse complement strand
GGACATGGTCGAGCAGCTCATCAAAGCGGGCGTCCGCTATGACACGGAGGCATCGGCAGTCACGTCTGAGCTGGAGGGTGAAGTCTTTGTGTTTACAGGCACATTGTCACGCCTGTCCAGAGGGGAGGCCGAAGCAGAGGTGAAGAAGCGGGGTGCCAAGGCCGTAAAGAGTGTCTCGAGCAAAACGACGTGTGTGGTTGCGGGTGAGCAATCGGGTACCAAGCTGGCGAAGGCCAATCAGCTGGGAATCAGGGTGATTGATGAAGACGAGTTTCTGAAGTTGATCGGACGATGACAAAAAAAGACCCGCCGGCAGGATGAGTGTCGGCGGGTCTGATACGACGCAAACAACTATGTGTTTGTTTACTCTTCTTTCTTGGGCTTCTCCTTCGAACTCTTATCAGCCTCTTTCGCGTGCTCTTTCTTCGACTGGTAGACTTTGCTTATGACCACTGGCGTGGCCGGCACGTTCTCGTACCCACTCTTACTGACGACCTTTACTTTGGCGATCTCGTCAACGACATCCATGCCGTCGATCACCTTGCCGAACACAGCGTAGCCGTAATTGCGCGGAGTCTTGTCTTTGTGGTTCAGAAAGTCGTTGTCCTTGAGATTGATGAAGAACTGGCATGTGGCGCTGTTGACATCCGGCGTCCTGGCCATGGCAATAGTGCCGCGCGCGTTGGTCAGCGCGTTGTGAGCCTCGTTTTCGATCGCCGGGTTCGGTTGTTTCTGCACCAGGTCTTTGGTAAAACCGCCGCCCTGGATCATGAAGTTGTCCATGACGCGATGGAAGATCAAGCCATTGTAGAACTCGTTATCGACATACCAGAGAAAATTCTCGACCGTCTTGGGCGCTTTATCTGGGTAGAGCTCGATGGTGATGGCTCCTTTGCTGGTCTCCATGACGACGACCGGGCTTTTGGCCTTTGCGAACGACGGGCCAACAACCATCGCCACGACCAACGTGAGGGCGAGCAGTGCCGCAAGAACTTCTGTTGTGTCCACCAGACGACTCATCATGCTACCTCCTCTTTACATGGGATTGATAAACCGGAGTTGGTTACTTACATACCGTCATAGCCTTCGGGGGTTTTGCGGGTGTGAGCGTCGTACATCGACCCACACACGCTGAGCCGGTAATTTAAGCGATTTGCGCCGTGGAGTCAAAAGGTTTTTGTGCGGTTAGGCTAGGCGTAACGCTCGTAAAAGGAGAGGGTTTGTCTGGCGATGCTTTGCCACGAGAACCGCCGTCGAATAAGTTCCAGCCCTTTGCCGGCAAGCGAGGTGGCGAATTCATCTTTCGACAAAAGGCTTAGGATTGCGGCGCCCAGCTGGTCCGGCTTGGAGGGATCGACGAGCAAGCTGTCCTCGCGGTCGGTCAGTACGTGCCGAATCCCACCCAGGCTAGTGGCGACGACAGCGGTGCCGCAGGCCATGGCTTCCAGCACCGTCATCCCAAACGGCTCGTATTTTGAAGGGAGCACAAAGACCCGTGCCATTCGGTAGTAAGAGTCGAGCAACTCGTCCGGGACGTATCCGGTAAATAACACGCGATCGCGGAGACCGAGCGATTCGACCATCTCGAGCAGACCGCTTTTGACCGCGATCTCGTGCGCTTCGGGATTCTTGGAACCGCCTCCGATGACGAGGCTTGCGTCCGTCGCCTTGCTAATCTCCGCGAATGCCCGGATCAAGTAGTCGAGACCCTTGTTGGAGTCGATTCTGCTCAGAGCAAAGACAAAGTTGTCGGGCACGTCGAGCTTGCGATCCTGTTCGCCCTCCTCGAGCGGCCGAAAGCGTTTGGTATCGACCCCCGGCGGTATGATATCGAGATGCGGGCTTTCAAAGTCGTAGAGGCGCTTGTAGGTCTCTTTGCCGTCGATGGTGGTAACGGTTTGAGCCCGCGCGGCTCGAAAGATGATGTTCTCCCAATGTATGCGCTCGGAGAACTTGAAGACCCTTTCCATCTCAGTCGCATCGCCCCCCATCTGTTCCTTTTTCCATGCCCCCAGGGAATGGGCCGTATAAATAAACGGGATACCCAGTTGCTTGCACAGATTCATGCCTACGTACCCCGCATCCCAATAGTGTGAGTGCAGGAGCTGATAATCCAGCTGATGACGATCTATGTAGCCTGCCATGTTATCGGTGAGTTCATCGAGATGCGAAAAAAGATCCTCTTTGCGGATAAACTCGTTGCCGCCTGCCGGTAGGCGAACGACGCGAACATCGTCGTTGACAGGTTCTACTTCCGACCTGTCGCCAAAGCGTCGTGTAAAGATATCGACCTTTGGACCCAATTCAGCCAAACACTTAGAGAGCTCGATAACATAGGTCACTTGTCCGCCTGTGTCCGTCGCTCCCAGAACGGGGACGGGATCAAAATAGCCGTGAACGCTCAACATGCAAATGTGCCGTATCTGTGACATGAGCTAACCTCTAGACGCGACGCTTTCCGCCCTCGGTTAAGGTTACCGTGAACTCTTTGCTGACGATGAAATCCGCGAGTGGTTTGTGTGCGGTAATGATCTCATGCTCGATGCGAAGAATCTTCTCGGAGAAGTCATCTATCCTCTCCCTGCGCCGCGCTATTCTATCGTCGCGGGTGTCTTCGTAAGTTCTGTCGATAAAGACCCTGTAGTCCACATTTTGCAGGAGAGTCGTGTACGTTCCCTCGGCGATGGCGACCCCGTAGTCGTTGGGGGCAATGGACTCTTCGGTAATCCGGTCCTCCTCAAAGATGACGAGAGGCTTATTGATGGCCGTCGCCGACGAGCGGCGAAACACTTTGAGGTGTTCGTCGAGCAAAGCCAGATCGACCTCACCGGTTCCTACATGGTTTATGTCCTTTTTACGTATCCCGTCGTTGGTTTTCGGCGGATAGTAAAAGTAGTCGTCCTGCTGAAACACAAAAACATCGCATCCGGCGTCGCCGTAGAAGCGGGAAAGTTCGGACGCTATCTCGGACTTGCCACCACCGGATTCGCCGGCGATGGTCAGGATGGGACGTTCGCCCGGGGCGGGCCCTTGCAGGATCTTGAAGATCTCACGGGCCGCCTTGGTGTGGTGCGGTTTTGGGAGGACTCTGTCTCCAATCATGGTGGTAGTATACACTTGCAAAAGCTGCTTACAACATCCAAAATGTATAAGCACATCTTTTCCTAGGGGTAGGTCATGCTTGGAAGCCGAAACCAGGAAGTGTTTGGTATCTTTTTGGCCGTCCTGGGCATACTGTTTTTGCTCGTAAACAACGGTCTTCTTTGGTTCGGGTGGGAGGCGCTATGGCCAGCGATCCCGTTTCTGATCGGGGCATTCCTGCTAATCGTCTACACCAGACGCCGTCGTCCGCGACAGTTGTTCTTGGGAACCTTTCTCGTTCTTTTTGGAGCTTTTTTCTCTTTGTTCTCCACGGGTATCCTCGCCTGGGACGCCATGGATCGGTTGTGGCCGACGATTCCTCTCATCGTGGGCGCATCACTCTTTGTTCTCACGGTGGCCGGTGCCGAGGGGCCTCCACTCATATTTGGCATTGTGCTGGTGGTCTTCGCCACGGTGGGTTTTTTGGCCGAGAGCGATGTCATCGAGCCCAGGGTCTCGCAGCCGTTTGTCCGCATCTGGCCACTGGTACTGGTTGCCGCCGGCATTCTGATATTCTTGCGGGGAAAGCGGGAGCGTTTGCAATCTGAACCGATATCCCCCGCGTCCACCGGGCCGGAATCCGAATCACCCTAGACGGGCTATTCCGTCAAGTGACAGCCGCTCACGAGGCAGTTATTTTGACTGGGTGTGTGCACCGCAGAATATCGAGAAACCACTCACCTGGCGGCGGGTGTAAGCTCGCAAGTCGGCGACGATTTGTTGGAGAAACTCGGTAGCCTCATTTGGGGCCAGCGCAGCGATGCCTTCGGCCGCTTGGTTCAAATGTCTTTCGATCTCATCGTTGGTGTGCTGTATGCCGCCGTGCTCGTTGCACAGCGTGGCAATAAGCCGTTCTTCCTGTGCTGAGTAATCCCCGCGACGAATGAGCTCTATGAGATCGTGACGATGACCGTCACGCAAACTGTTCAACGCGTGAATCACGGGCAGCGCGAGATACCCGTTTCTCAGATCGCAGTCCATCGTACCATTGGGAAGATCGAGCATGTCGTCGAGGTCATCGATCATTTGGAAGGCCATGCCCAGATTCCAGCCACAGCGGCCAAGCAGGTCCGCGTGCCCGGATCGGGCGAACATGCCACCGACCTTGCAACTGAGGGCGAAGAGGGAAGCGCTCTTTTCAGAGATAATGTCGAAGTACGTATCCTCGCTCATGTCGAAATCGAACTTATGGTTGGTTTCCAGGCTCTCGCCGCTGACCAGAACCCGGATCGTCTTCAAAAACTCCGGCAACGTGTTTTGGACACCGCTACGGTCAACGAGAAGCAGCGCCTCGGACAACACGTAATCACCAGCCAACACAGACACGAAGTTGCCGTATTTTACACGCGCACTGGGCTTCATGCGCCGGCTATCGACCTCATCGATGACGTCGTCGTGAAAAAGTGTGGCGAGATGTATCAATTCGACTGCGGCCGCCAGCTCGATGAGCGGGGTCGGTGCCTCGGTACTTCGCGATTTCCCCGCGGCGGTCGAGGAAAGGATCATGAGGATGGGGCGAAGACGCTTGCCGCCGTTCTTGAAGCTCTCGGCGGCGATTCCGGCCTCACGCACCCGGCTCGATCCGAGGATGCCCAGAACCACGTCGTTGCAACGATCGATGACCGATCTCAACGAATCGTATTTCTTGAGAGAATTAATCATAAGATAAACAATGGCTTAGAAGGTTTGGGATTTGAAGATCTCCTCGGAGCGGGCCTCGGCGGGCTCGTCGCCGGCAAAGGTCTCAAAAACGCCCGCGATCTTTTGCAGAAGATCGCGTAGCTTGTAAAGCTTTTCCGCCTCCGTGCTTGCGTGGCCGGGTTGCAAGTCCCCGTCCTCGGCGGCCTGGGTCACCGCGATGGCCTCGCCGACAATCCTCATGGCGGGATCGAGCTCGCGTTTCTTTTTCTTTACTGCCAGCCGCCGGGCCACCCTGGCCACGTCCTCCTCGGCCGCGTAGTAGTCCTTGCGGTCACCGGGTATGATCACTTTTCTGACAACGCCGAGGTCCTGCAACGCCCGGACATTCAGGCTGACGTTGCTGCGGCTGGTCTTGAGTCGCTCCGACATGTCCTCGAGGCTCAACGGTCGCGAGCTCAGATAGAGAAGCGCCTGAATCTCCGCCATGACTTTGCCGAGGCCCCAGTGGGTCCCCATACGGCCCCAACCTTCAACAAAGATATCGGCTGGAGTCCGGGGTATTTGCTGCATGTCGCGCTCGTATCTTTTTTGTTCCAAAGAGATTACAGAAGTTTCTGAACGTGCTGAATTAGTAGAACATGACGCGAAGATGGTGTCAAGGGGTTTTGGAAAACGTGCGATGCGGACGGCACAAACGGCACCGTCATCGAACCCGAACCGATTTAACGCGGGCCTGCTGGGTGTAAAACACGGCGTCACCAAGCCGTTGTTGTGACCCGCGACCGTTGTCGTTTGTGATCTTGGATGATGCTCGCCAGTTCGCCGACGTCAGGACGAGGGCCGAGTCAGTCCGCGATGACTCGCCTCGCCGTCACGAATCGACGCCGGAAATAATCGCTATTCATTTCGTCTACTCTGACCCTGCGAGCGCGAGTCGAGGCGTGGATGAAACGTCCGCGGCCGATATAGATGCCGACGTGTGACACGGGATTTGTTCTCGATGTCTTGAAGAAAACGAGATCCCCCGGTTCGACATCGCCGCGACCGATGTGATCGCCGACGCGGCTCTGATCGAGCGACCTCCGGGGCAGCGAGATGTCAAAATGGCGATAAACGTTCAGTACCAGCCCCGAACAGTCCATTCCACTGCGACTGGCGCCGCCGGATCGGTAGGGCGTGCCAATAAATGAGTTCGCGTATTGAACGATTTCCAGTCGTGTCGACGTCTCAGGCGCCACTTCTGGCGGTGCGGAGCGGTATCGGGGGGCACTTGTGCACGAGGCGAGAAGAAACACCACAAATACACCGGATAATTCGCGCTTCCACGTGCAAATTTGGTGTTTTCGTGGTTCGGTCGGGCCGCCCGGGGCACGGGGTATGCATGACTTGGTTGACAAACGGTTCATTTCTGAAACATCGCAACGCAAAACTCGTGCCTCCTGCGCCATGAGTGGGCCACCTGTGGTTGACAGGATACACCCGGGACAAGTATAGCTCTATATGGAAAAGCGAACTCAGCGTCCCAGAGGGAGACCGCCTATGCAATACTCGATTGACCGCGCGGCCGTGATCGGTGCCGGAGTGATGGGAGCCACGCTCGCCGCCCACCTGGCCAACGCGGGCATCCCAACCCTGCTTCTCGATATTGTTCCCCCGCCCAACAGCAAGATTGAGGGTGATCCCAAATCTCGCCATTACCGTGACGCGTTCGCACGCGCCGGCATCGACAGGGCGCTAAAGGCGAAACCGGCAGCATTTTACGCGCAGGACAGCGCTCGATTGATCACGCCGGGCAACATGGAGGATGATCTCGACAAACTCAAGGACGTCGACTGGGTTCTCGAGGCGGTGCCGGAGAAACTCAACATCAAAGAGGCCGTGTTCACAAAGCTCGCACCTCGATTGAAGGACACCGCGATCCTGACCACGAATACCTCGGGGCTGTCAGTGAACGACATGGGTAAGGTGATTTCGAAGCCCTTGAGAAAGCGGTTTCTGGTCACGCACTTCTTCAATCCACCACGATACATGCGTCTTCTGGAGATCGTGCCCCATGCCGAAACGGATCCCGGTGTCACCGAGTACATGAAGGAGTTCGGCGAGGACAGACTGGGCAAAGGCGTGGTGGTCGCCAAAGACACGCCAAACTTTATCGCCAACCGTATAGGCGCTTTCTCGATCGCGGCTACGCTGCGCGCGATGGCCGGGGACGGTTTCACCATCGAAGAGGTGGACGTTCTCACCGGGCCGATTATTGGACGGCCGAAGAGTGCGTCATTGCGGACCGCCGACCTGGTGGGGATCGACACCCTCGCCCACACGGCTAAAACGGTATTCGACGGGGCAACGGCGGACGAGCGCCGGGAGTATTTCCAACTTCCGAATTTTGTAGAAGAGATGATCAAAAAAGGCCTTCTCGGCGAGAAAACCGGCGAGGGTTTTTACAAGAAGGTCAAGAAAGATGGTCAATCGGAAATCCTGTCGCTCGACTACAGCACGTTTGAGTATCGGGCCAGAAAAAGAGCTTCTTTCCCGTCGCTGGAGCTTGTGCGCGGCATCGACGACCCAGGCGAGCGAATCGCGGCTCTGCTCAAGGGAAAGGATCGCGCGGCGCAGTTTCTGTGGAGCACGATCTCCGAAACCTTGCTTTACTCCGTGAACCGTCTGGGCGAGATCGCGGACAACATCGTCGATATCGATAATGCGATGAAATGGGGATTCAACTGGGAGGTCGGTCCGTTTGAGCTGTGGGATGTGCTCGGTGTCGAAAAAGTGGTAGAACGGCTCAAGAAGGACAAACAGCCGATCCCCGATGTCCTAGAGGACGTCTTGCGCTCGGAGTCAAAGCAGTTCTACCGGCGCGATAAGGATCTGACGCATCGCTACTTTGTGCCGGGCGGGGAGTACGAGGTGATGCCGGAGCGCAAATCAACCATAAGCCTCCAACGGCTCAAATCCAAAAACAAGGTCATAAAGAAAAACGCGGGTGCCAGTCTGATCGACATGGGCGATGGTGTGCTGGGTCTGGAGTTTCATTCGAAGATGAACGCGATTGGTGGCGATATAATCCAAATGATCAACTTCGCCGTCAAAGAGACCGAGGCCAATCAGGCCGCGCTGGTCGTCGGTAACCAGGCAAGTAACTTTTCGGTTGGTGCCAACCTAATGTTGCTGCTCTTGGAAGCTCAGGATGCCAACTGGGAGGAAATCGATCTAATCGTCCGGGCGTTTCAGAACGCCAACATGGCGATGAAGTACTGCAAACGACCGGTTGTGGCAGCGCCTTTTGGAATGACGTTGGGTGGTGGGTGCGAGGTATGTTTGGGAGCGGGACACGTTTTCGCCTCCGCAGAAACTTACATCGGACTCGTCGAGCTTGGCGTCGGCTTGATTCCCGCGGGGGGCGGTTGCAAGGAACTCTTGCTCCGCCAGCTCGAGGGCCGGCCGCTGGTCGAGGATTTGGAGTTGTTTCCCTTTGTGCGTGCTGCGTTCGAGACCATCGGCCTTGCCAAGGTGGCTACCAGCGCTGAGGAGGCGAGGCAGTTACGATTCTTAAGGATCTCCGACGGTGTCGCCATGAACCCGGAGCGCTTGATTTACCAGGCGAAGGCGATGGCGCTCGGTCTCTATTCGCAGGGATATCGCCCACCCGATCCGACGATCGAGATTCCTGTCGTGGGCGAGAGTGGACTAGGGGCGATCAAGACGCATCTGTATCTTTTGAAAGAGGCCAACTACATCAGCGAATACGACCAGCACCTGGGCGGTCAGTTGGCGACTATACTGTGTGGTGGTCGGGTGCTGCGCGGCACTATGGTGTCGGAGCAGCATCTCCTCGATCTCGAGCGCGAAGTCTTCCTGGGTTTGTGCGGTCAGCGCAAGACGCTCGAGCGCATGCAGTACATGCTAAAAAAGGGCAAACCGCTACGGAACTAGCATTATATTTGTGATCGAGGGCGTAGATACGTCCGATTTGCAGGGAGGAAGGGCAACCTATGAGCGACGCATATATACTGTCGGCCGTGCGCACACCGATCGGCAAGGCCAAGAAGGGTACACTAAAAGATACTCGGCCCGATGAGCTGGCGGCTCTGGTGATAAAAGAAGCCGTCGCGCGGGTCGTGGGTCTCGAGCCCGCCTGTGTTGACGATGTTGTTATCGGTTGCGCCGCGCCGGAGGCCGAACAAGGTTTAAATATAGCCCGCATGGCCTCGCTTCAGTCAGGACTGCCCGATGAGGTGTCGGCGATGACCATCAACCGTTTCTGCGCTTCAGGCCTGGAGGCGGTAAACTACGCCGCCTCTCGGATCCGCGTGGGGGAGGCAAATCTTGTGGTCGCGGGTGGGGTTGAGTCCATGAGCATGATACCTATGGGGGACATAACGTTTCACCCAATCTGAACGTGGTCGAGTCTCATCCCCAGTTTTACATCAGCATGGGACTGACCGCAGAGCGGGTTGCGTCCAAGTTCAAGATCGCCCGCGGGGATCAGGACCAGTTTGCTTACGAGAGTCACAAAAAGGCCGTGAAAGCGATCAAAGAAGGGAAGTTCGCCGACGAGATCACCCCAGTCACGGTTCGTACGCCCGTGTTGGGAAGCGACGGCAAGGTCACGGTTCAAGAAAGACAATTCGAGATCGACGAGGGTCCCCGCGAGGACACGACAACGGAAGCCCTGGCCAAATTGAAACCGGTATTCAAAATGGGCGGCACCGTGACCGCGGGCAACTCGTCACAGATAAACGACGGGGCCGCCGCACTGGTGGTTGCCAGTGAGGCGACGGTGAAGGCGCTTGGCGTAAAACCGTTGGCGCGGTTTGTGGCATACGCTACGGCGGGTGTTCCGCCCGACATCATGGGCATTGGCCCCGCACTTGCAATTCCCAAGGTGTTGAAGCTCGCGGGTCTCAAACTCGAGGACATCGGGTTGATCGAACTCAACGAGGCCTTCGCCTCGCAAAGCCTATATGTTATGGGCAAATTAGGACTCCCCAGTGACAAGGTGAACGTCAATGGCGGAGCCATTGCCCTGGGGCATCCGTTGGGCTGTACCGGTGCCAAGCTCTCCACCACGATACTCGGCGAAATGAAACGGAGAGGTGAGAAGTACGGGATGGTAACCATGTGTGTCGGCGGGGGCATGGGCGCTGCGGGGATTTACGAAATGATCCAATAGCGGCCAACCGAGCACGAGAAGGAGAAATCATTATGGCAATCGACGTGACCAAGAGGGGTGGAAGTTTTCTGATTGCGGAGACAGATCCGAACAGTGTGTTTACCCCCGAGGACTTCACCGAAGAACAAAAGATGTTTGCAAAGACCGCGGAGGACTTCTTGCACAACGAGGTTCTTGCCAACCTGGCGAAGACCGAGGCCCAAGAAGCAGGCGTCATGGTGGGGATTCTAAAAAAAGCGGGCGAGTTGGGCCTCTTGATGATCGACGTCCCGGAAAAATACGGTGGGCTGGAGTTGGACAAGGCAACGTCGATGCTGGTATCTGAGATCGTGTCCAAGGGTGGCGCCTTTGCGAGCACGTTTGGAGCGCACACCGGCATTGGCACGCTTCCCATCGTGTTCTTTGGGACCGACGAACAGAAGCAGAAGTATCTCCCCAAGCTGGCCACCGGGGAGATCGTTGGCTGCTATGCCTTGACCGAGGCGGGGAGTGGCAGCGATGCGTTGGCCGCCAAGGCGCGGGCCGACCTGTCCAAAGACGGTAAACACTACGTCCTCAACGGTGAGAAAACGTTTATAACCAACGGTGGTTTTGCCGATCTGTTTATCGTCTTTGCAAAGATAAACGGTGAGGAATTCTCGTGCTTTATCGTCGAAAAAGACTTTGAGGGTGTCAGCGCCGGCGCCGAAGAAAAGAAGATGGGGATCAAAGGTTCCTCGACCGTGCAGCTTATTCTCGACAACGTCAAGGTGCCGGTCGAGAACCTGCTGGGCGAGAAAGGCAAGGGTCACCGGATCGCGTTCAATATTCTGAACGTCGGCCGCTTCAAGCTCGGAGTCGGTTGTATCGGCGGTGCTAAACTCGCCTTTGACGATGCCGTCAAATACGCGAATGAGCGCCACCAGTTTGGCGTACCCATAAGCTCCTTTGGAATGATGAAGAACAAAATCGCCAACATGGCGAGCGGTATCTATGTGGTAGAGAGTATGTCCTATCGGACTGCGGGGCTTCTCGATGAGATCCTCTCCCCGATCGACAAGAATGCGCCGGACGCCAGCAAACAGACCATGAAGGGTATAGAGGAGTATGTGACCGAGTGCTCGATCATGAAGGTCAAAGGTAGCGAGATGCTCGACTACGTGGTCGACGAGGTCGTGCAGATGTATGGAGGCTACGGTTATATCGCCGAGTATCCCGCGGAACGCCACTATCGAGACTCGCGCATCGCGCGCATCTATGAGGGCACGAACGAGATCAACCGCATGCTGATCCCGGGCATGCTGATTCGCAAGGCGATGAAGGGCGATCTGCCGCTGCTGGAAGCGGCAAAGAAGCTACAGGGTGAGCTTCTGGAGATGCCGACGTTGGACGAGTCGGAGCCCGAGGGGCTCCTGGTCGAAGAGAACAAACTGATTCTCAACGTCAAGAAGATCGCACTTCTCACAACAGGTGTTGCGGTCCAGAAATACATGACCAAGCTCGAGGAGCAGCAAGGCGTGCTCGGGGATATTGCGGATATCATCATGGAAGCCTACGGGATGGAATCGGCACGGCTGCGCACGTTAAAGCTCGCCGCGGCCAAGGGTGAGGAGGAGGCAAAGACAGCGGTCGACATGACCCGTCTGTATATCTACGACACGGTGGGGAAGGTCGACCTGTGGGCTCGCGAGGTGTTGGCGGCGTGCGCCGAGGGTGACGAGCTGCGAACGATGCTGGTCGCACTGAGGCGGCTCACGCGTTACACGCCGATAGACACGCTACATATGCGCCTCGATGTGGCGGATTATTTTATCGCGAAGGAAAAGTACGAGGTTTAGGGTTTTTTGGCCTACGGTCACCGGTGGAGCTCTCCTCTCGCTTGGTCGAGGGGGATTGCTTTCGGCAGGCGAGGCGTTGCTCGGAAGTCGAGCTCAACCGGTGACCATGGGCCTTGTCTGCGCTTAGCTCTCCTCGCCAAGAACCTACTTGATATGGCAAAAAACTGGATCCCCGATTGAGCTCTCGTCTCGCGTGTTCGTGGGAGGTAGCTTTCGACGTAGAGGCGTTGCTCGGAAGTCGAGGCTGGCGTCAGATATACGAATCCCCCCGGCGTCGCTCTTATCTCCACAATGTCTGCGGTTGCCCCTAACTCACTGCATTGGGTCGGCCGAGCTCAACCAGGGGGATTACGGACTTACCGTCGTACATTGTCCCACGTCTTGGCAAGTCCTTTTTCCGCCAGACGACTTGGTTATTTGATCAACACCATCTTCTTGGTCTGCTCAAAGTATTTTGTGACAAGCCGATAGAAATACACCCCGCTTGCCACCGGCTCGCCGGAGTCGGCATCGCCCATCCACTTGACCGTGAAGCCCTCGGGCCGAGGTGTCTGCACCCCGTCGACCAGTGTTTTCACGAGCTGGCCGCCGGCATTATAGATACGAAGTGACACGGCACCCCGCCGTTTTATCCCGTACCTTATGATGGTCTCGGGGTTGAACGGGTTCGGGTGGTTGTGAGCGAGGTAGTCGGTGAGCCGTGGCGTTGCCTCGATCCCGGTGGGGGTCGGCAAGACGTTGGACAGGAAGATCAAGACGTCTCTTAAGATCTCCGCCCGCGCCATTGGAAATTGCTGCCCGGTGTCGTGAGCCTGGTGGATGCTAAACCCCGAGAGTACGACCCGTGCCGTCGATCCCGCGGAGTTGGGTGTTTCCTGGCTAATCAAATACGCGTTGCCGCTCTGCGCGGCGACGAGGTCGGCTTGGGCGAGACCGGTCGGCTGGAGAACATCGAAATTGTTGATGGCGGGACAGCCCCCATAGGCGACGAATTCATCGGGCATGCCGGCATGCGTAAATGTTTGGCTCACCCCGTACAATGTGGGTGACAACGGTTCGCCCAGCGCGAGGTGGTCGCCGCCCAATAGATTGAAGTTCATGTACGACGACTCGAGACTCACGGCGCCCACACCGCTTAGCGTCGCCCATTCTTCGGCATTGCTATCCCCGGTTATAAAAAGCCCGGGACTATCCGCGTGCTGATCGAGAAATGCGAATAACAAGGCGAAGTCATCGGATTTCTCGGGGTTGCCCGAGCCGTCACCGATAAGCCCATCGTCGAGCCCCCCCGAGCTCCAGATAATACTATTGAAGCGACCGACGATCTGGTTCGACACGTTCTTGACCCGAGACGCCAGGCTGTTGCCGACGTTCGACGACGGGGCCAACACGTCGTAGCGATCGGTGATGCCGTCAATCCCTATGACCTGAAAGGCCAGATCAAAGTAGAGTTGGGTCGGGACCGAGCCGCCTCTGTCATCCGCGTCATCCACATAGAGAATACCGCCGCCACTCGAGGGAAGAATCGTAAACTCCATGGGACTGGCCAGCGCCTCATCCACATCGTCCGTGATGAAGTCCTCGCCTTGACCCGCAAAGCGTCTCGAGAAATAGTGGGTGGCGTTATTCGTGTTGGTCGCGGCAAACACATAGCGAATCGTATCACCGGGGGTGAACACGGCGTCGTTTAGATCAAAACAGAATTTGTCGGCGACGGGTAGGCCACCGGACGTCAACACCGTATCCATGCGATAGACGTACCACGTGGTACCGTCTTGCGCGAGGCTATCCACCAGCGGGTAGCGCTTGCCGAGGGAGCGAGTTTCCGGTGCTTCCACATCGGCCCCCGTCTTGCCCGGCTGATGGGGTGGCAACACCGTCACAAAGGCGTAGACCGATGGGCCGGCACCGGTAAAGGGGTCGGTGGTCAGTGCCGCGTCAGGGTCGCTCACCCGTATCGACACCGAGTCTCCCGGCAGAATCCCGGGATTCGATGTGGGGAGAATGTCGCCCGCCGCGTCCGCCCTGGCAAATCCCGTGAGCGTACCGTCTTGGGCAAAGCTGTCCTGAAAGAGATCGAGGTGTCGGGCACTAAACTGCGGTCCCTGGAAGTCGATACGCTCGACGGAGACGTTGTCGATATACGGTGCACCGCTTCGGCATGAGCCTTCCGGTACTGACGAGCAGCCAAAAAGGCACCAAAGCGGGCAGCCGTCGAACACACCGACGGCGACCTGGATGTGCGAGGCATTGGGCTCGATCAGATCGCCAATCGAGAAGTCGGTACGCAGCCAGTCCTTTTGACCACCATAGTAGACAAGATCGCTGTCTCGCCATTTGGTCGGGCAGCCATCCACCCACGATCGGACGGCCCACGTGAAAAACACCAGGTTGTCGAGTGGAAGATCGCGGTAGACGAGAAAACGAAGTCGCACCTCGTTACCCGACCCGGCAAATGGTATGAGGAGCGACTCGATTTGACTATTGATATAGTTGCAGTTGGCGTCGCCCTTCGGGATGGCACCCTGTTCCGGATGCCCGGCACAGCCGTAGTTCGAGTTGACCGGATCATCGAACCACGCCCAGAAGCTGGTGATGTTACTGACGCACGGATCTTCCTGGAGCACTGTTATGCCCGGATAGAGCGCCGCGTAGTCGCCGAAAACGGGCGTCGTATGTGCGGTCCACACACCGTCGTCTGTCGTCTTGGCCCCGGGTGACTCATCTTCGAAGTCTTCGTAGAACGTGTGGGTCAGCACGCCACCCGCGTAACATTCTACACGTATGCTATCGACAATCACCGCGCCGTCGCTGTCAAAGGATCCGTCCTCGTCCGAATAGCAGCAGTCCGAGGTGAAATGGAAACGCACCCGTGTCGACTCGGCCGGGACGGCGATCGAGAGGCACTCATCCGCAGAACCGACCCCGTCATATTGATACACACCTGAACCTAGTTGAAGGCTTGTCCAACCGCCGAATCTGTCGAGGTACTGGACCCGCGTCCAGTCATAATCCAGCTCCGAATCCCACGCGACCCGGTAACAGATACGGATGCTATCGCCATAGAATGTGTCGGAGGTAAGGGACTGGCCCCAGCCGTTCCCGTAGCCGGGCAGGGATGCGTACCGGCAGAATACCGGGTCGCTTGTCGGTGACACACCGCACCACATCGATTGGTCTCCTTCGAGCGGTGCGAGCCGGCCGAACTGTCCACCGTCCAGTTCGCCGGCATCGGCGACGTGGAAAAACTCATCGATCTGCCGGGTGAGATCGACCGATGCCCACCCCTGCGCGTCGCCCCCCCCTCCGGGGCCATCAAAGCTGAAGGAGGCCAAAAGAAACGTATCCGCCGGCGCGGCTTGTGAGCGTGATAGCCCACGGATATGCCTAGCGACATCGGGTGGTGGCGGCTCATTGTGAGGAGTCGATGCGAACCTTGGGGCGGTACCCTCACTGGTCGTTTTCTTTGCAAAAGCACCCGGACCGGCAATCAACGTGCACAGAATAGCGACCAAGACTCTGTTCATCACCGTTCACCGCCGGAACACAAGGACGTTCGACTATTTCAAAAGCACCATCTTCTTAGTCTGCTCGAATTCCCGAGTCAACAGTCGGTAAAAGTACACACCGCTCGCCACCTTTACGCCGGCGTTGCTGTCGCCATCCCACTTGACTTCAAAACCCTCGGGTCGGGGTGCCTGCACCCGATTGACCAGCGTTTTTACCAACTGTCCCGCGGCGTTGTAGATCTTGAGCGACACGTGCGTCCGCCCACGGATCCCGTATCGGATTGTGGTCGTGGGGTTGAACGGGTTGGGATAGGCGCTGCCCAGATAGTCGGCGAGCTCCGGCGTCGGCTCGACGGCCGTGGGAGTCGGTAGTCCATGCCCGAGCCAGGTTAGGATGTCGAATAGGTGTACGACACGCACGGGCGGGAAGCCAGCCGCCGCGTCGCGAATATAGTGATAACTAAAACCGGAGAGGATGACCCGGGTGGTCGCCCCCGCGCTGTTCGAGCTCGCCTGGCTCAGGGTGTACGTCTTGCCCGTCGCCTGATTGGCAAATTCGGGTTGTGACAAGCCGGTGGCGGTCAAAAGATCGAAGTTGTTGATAAGCGGACAACCGCCGAAGGCGATCAACTGGTCGGGGACTCCACCGTGGACAAAACACGGACCCACGGCCGTCAAGGTGGGCGAGATGGGCTCGCCCGCCGCGACGTGATCCAGATGGTGCAGATCAAAATTCATGTACGTCGAGCGCAAACCGGTGGCGCCGGCGCCGCTCAGGACCACCCACTGGTTCGCGACATTGTCACCGCTCATGTACAATCCCGGGTCATCCGCCCGCTGATCGAGAAAAGTGAAGAGCAGACCGAAGTCGTCGGGTTTTCTGCGGAATCCCGTGCCGTCGCCGATCGTGCCGGATGAGAGGTTGCCCGAATTCCACAGGATGCTCCGGTAGCAGTCCATGATCTGGGTCTGCACGCTACTGACACGGGAGGCCGGCGTGTTGTTGACACCCGATGACGGACCGAGCACATCGTAGCGGTCGACCAAATGTCCGAGCGACAACACCTCGAGGGCCGAATCGAAAAAGAGTTGTGCGGGGCCGCCGCTATCATCGCTACCGTCGACATACAGGATATCTCCACCGCGGCGCCATCCGCCGGCCGGAAGGATAGTGAACTCGCACGGGCTGCTCGCGGCCTCGGCGAGGTCCGCGGTGACAAAGTCATCCCCCTGTCCGTTCAACCGGCGCGACCAGTAGGCCTCGTTGCCGTCGCCGCTGCGGGCGCCAAAGAAATAGCATACGGTGTCGCCGGGGGTCAGGACGTGGTCGCCAAGATCGATGCAATACCGATCGTCGATCGCAACACCCGCCGCGGTGAACGCCGTGTCCATGCGGAACTGTGCCCACATCACGCCGCCCACCGTCTGCGTAGCGACCAGTGGCCAGCGTGAGCCGATCCCCGCGCGCACCTCGGGTGCCTGCAGATCGGCCGGCGTCTTGCCCGGTTGGTCGAGCGGCCATACCGCCACATAAACATAAACCGCCGGGCCCAACCCCGTATGGGCATCCGTGGTGACGTTCTCGACCGCAACCGTGACCGAGTCGCCGGGCAGGATGGCCGGGTTGTTCGAGGGCAGGATATCGGCTGCCGCATCGGCACGAGCCGTGCCGGTCAAGGTGCCGTCCTCGGCGAAATTGTCCTGAAAGAGATCGATGTGTCGGACCGAGAACTGGGGACCGATGGGGTTTATGCGTATCAGATGGACCTCGTCGTACAACGGGGCATGCGATTGACAGTCGTTGGTACCAAAAACCCCGCACAACTCGGGGCACAGATCCACCGTGCCCAACATCACCTGGATGTGAGTGGCTGCCGGATCGATCAAGTGGCCGATCTCTTGCCGCCAGCGCCCCCAGCCGCCGAAGCGTTCGGGAATAAAGAAGCTGGGGCCGCGCCACGCGCCGGGACAACCATCGGTCCACGAGCGCACCTCCCAGAAATCGTACACCAGGGAGTTGAACGGCAGATCGCTGTAGATCAAATACGACAGTACGAACTCGTCTCCCGTGCCCACCACGGGTATGAGTGGTGATACCACTGCGTTCTCCATGTACAATCCATCGGCGTTTGGACCGTAGGCGATCGCCCCCTGCTGGGGAAAGTCACCGCAGCCGTAGTTCGTGATCGCCGGATCGTCAAAGAATCCCCAGAGCTGAGTCGAGTTAAAAAAGCATTCATCCCGGTTCTGGACGACGCTGACCCCCGGGTAGACGGCGGCGTAGTCACCAAACGGCGCGGGCGAGGTCGCCGCCCATATGCCGACCGCCTTGTCCCCGGGTGACGCACTCTCGAAATCCTCGAATTCCGCAGCGACGAGGGCACCGTCTTGGAAGCATTGGACAGTGATGCTATCGAGCACGACCGCACCATCGGTCGGCCATAGGCCGTCTTCATCCGAATATGATCGGTCCGATGTGAATCGAAAGCGAAGACGTGTCGAGTCCGCGGTTACGCTGGCCACCAGAGTCTCGTCGAGAAGCCCGGCCCCGTCGTAGCGTCCCGCTCCACCGTTCGCCGGCAGGGCCACCCACACATCGCCGGCCATGTCATAGTACTCGACATCGGTAAAATCGTAGCCCGGCTCAGAGTCCCAGCAGATCCGGTAGGCGAGCCGGATGCTGTCACACTCGAGCCATTCGGATTCCAGCCGTTGATGCCAACGGTTGCCGTAGCCCGGCAGCGAAGAGTAGCTGCAGAAAGGAATGGCGGATGATGGAGCCACACCGCACCACATCGATTGCCTTCCCTCGATGGGGACGAGCTTACCCGAGTCGCCGCCATCGAGCTCGGTCGCGTCGGCGACATGAAAGAATTCGTCGATCTGTTGCGTCCGGTCCAGGCTGGTCCAACCCTGTGTGTCGGGGCCCTCGAAGTCGAACCACCCCAGGTGAAACGTGTCCGCAACGGTCGCGGACAGTGGCAAATCGGCTGAACTATGTTGGGTGGCTCGGATCAACCCACCCGAAACCGACCTCGCCCAACCTCGATAGTGGGTTGGATAGTGTCCACCAACATCCTTTGTGAATACCACCGATGCGATCAACACAACGAGAGCGACACCACATGCTGACATCACAAATCGCGCTGTCATGGCTTCCTCCCGGGGAGAGAGTGAGCTCCAGCGGGCAGCAAGGAATTTATTGTTCCTGAGCGTCGTCGAGAACCTCCCAAATGTGGTCACAAGACTATTTCAAAAGCACCATCTTCTTGGTTTGCACGAAGTCCGACGTCACCAGCCTATAGAAGTACACACCGCTTGCCACCGATACGCCGGAGTCACTGTGCCCATCCCACTCGACGGCAAACCCCTCTGCCCGCGGTATCTGCATCCCATCGACTAGCGTCTTGACCAACTGGCCCGCCGCGTTGTAGATGCGGAGCGATACGTGTGCGGGTCTTCGTATCCCGTACCGGATCGTCGTCGAGGGGTTGAACGGGTTCGGGTAGTTGTGATCCAGATAGTCCGCCACCACCAGTGCTTGCGGGTCGATGCCGCTGGGTGTGGGAAGGGGGTTCTGGAAAAACACCAGCACGTCATACAGGATCTCCGGACGTGCGGCTGGGAAAACGTTGCGCGCGCTGTGGGCTTCGTGGAGGCTAAACCCGGTTAGAAGGACACGTGCCGTCGACCCCGCTGAATTGGCCGTTGCTTGGCTGATAACGTACGCGTTGCCACTCTGCGAAGAGACCAGATCGGCCTGGGCCGTACCCGTGGGTTGCAACACATCGAATCGGTTTATGATGGGACAGCCTCCATAGGCGATAAACTCATCGTGCGGTACCCCGCCATGTGTAAAGATCGGACTCACGGCGTTCAGCGCGGGTGACACCTGCTCGCCCATCGCCACGTGATCGCCGCTCAGGAGATTGAAATTCATGTACATCGATTTGAGACCGACGGCACCCGCACCCGCCAACGTCACCCACTCCTCGGCATTGTTATCGCCCGTTATGAAGAGACCGGGATTGTCCGGGTGTTGATCGAGATGCATGAGAAGCAGACTAAAGTCATCCGACTTGTCGGTACTGGTCCCGTCGCCAATCAAGCCTGTGGACAGGCTGGCCGAGCTCCAGATGATGTTCTTGTATTGACCGATCACTTGCGTGGTCACGTTCTTCACCCGCGATGCTAGGCTATTGCCGGCGAGCGAGGACGGAGACAAAACATCGTACCGGTCAATCTTGTCGGCTATGCCGCCTCCCGTGAAGTCCCAGTCGAAGAAGAGCTGTATAGGCACTTCACCACCGCGGTCGTCGGCATCATCGATATAAAGCGTATTGCCCCCGCGCCGCCACCCGCCGGCCGGCAGGATGGTAAACTCCATGGGGCCCGCACGCGCAAAA
>Ga0224512_10001872_pt1 | contig 19696 bp, 13 predicted proteins | sample SF_May12_sed_USG_4_FD_169103 | JGI IMG/M metagenome (GOLD analysis project Ga0224512, IMG submission 169103) | Sediment microbial communities from San Francisco Bay, California, United States - SF_May12_sed_USGS_13 | ecosystem: Environmental > Aquatic > Marine > Sediment | place: USA... | reverse complement strand
CTCCGTTCAAGCTCCACAAGAGTCTGTCGGACTCACTCAAGACGCTGGCATCGCGGGCTGCGGACAAGGGCGTCGCGTTGGTGTACGATGAGGCGGACGATGTCCCCCCTAGGTTGGTGGGCGATGCCGGCAGGTTGAGGCAGGTGCTGGTCAACCTCGTTGGGAACGCAATCAAGTTCACCGACGAGGGCGAGGTCGTGGTGCGTGTGGCGGTCGATGACCGGGACGGCGACGCGGTGACCGTGCGGTTCTCGGTGCACGACACGGGCATCGGCATCGACGACGACCTCAAGGACGGGATCTTCGCCGCGTTCTCGCAGGCCGACACTTCGTCGACGCGTCAATTCGGAGGTACCGGGTTGGGCCTCGCGATCTCCGCTCAGCTCGTCGAAATGATGGGCGGCTCACTAGCCGTCGAGAGCGTGCCGGGGGAGGGGAGCACGTTCAGCTTCTCCGCCGATTTTCAGGTCGCTGAAGCGAAACGCGATGCCGGGGTCGATGCGGGCGCCTTCGCCGACCGCTCGGTTCTCGTCGTCGACGAGAACGCGACGCGCCGGCGCGTACTCGCCGAGTACGTGCGGCGGTTGGGAGGGACGTCGGTGGCGGTCGATTCGGCCAAGGCCGCCTTGGATGAAGCACACCGAGCCACCGCCGCGGGGAAGCCGTTCGATCTCGTGCTCGCAGATACCGGCCTCCGCCCGCTGGATGGCGCCCAGCTTGCCGAGCGCCTCGCAGAGGGAGAGGAGCACGGGACACCCGAAGTAATCTTGATGGGGTTGGTGAGTGAACGAGCGGGCCGTCGTGGGTCCGTCGGATACCTCTCCAAACCGGTCTTCCCCGCTGAACTGATCGCGGCGCACGAGTATCGCGAGGGCCGTGGGGCCGGTGCCGCCGCGTCCGAGCCCGCCGCTCCGGAACGGAAGCGTCAGCCGTGGTCGCTCAAGCTACTTCTGGCCGAGGACAACAAGGTCAATCAGATGCTCGCGGTCGCGCTGCTACGCAAGCGGGGATACGACGTCAGCGTGGCCGACAACGGGCAGCAAGCGGTCGAGCTCGTGAAGCGCGGTGACTTCGACCTCGTGCTGATGGATGTGCAGATGCCCAAGATGGACGGCTTCGAGGCTACCGGAGTCATCCGCGAATGGGAGGCCGATGCAGGGAAAAGGCTCCCGATCATCGCCGTCACTGCGCACGCCATGGAAGGAGATCGCCAGCGTTGCCTCGACGCCGGCATGGACGACTACGTGAGCAAGCCGATCGACCCCGACGAGCTGGAAGCTGCGATCGCGCGTTGGACCGGCGACCCCGCGGACTTCGTGCCCGCGCGAGCGCTTGACCTCGCCGAAGGGGACGAGTCCGTGTTGGAGTCCATCGTCGAGCTCTTCCTCGAACAGACGCCCGAGCGTCTGGCCGCGATTCACCGGGCGCTGGATGCCGGCGACGCCCTTGGTATGGAACAGACGGCGCACACGCTGGAGGGCGCAGCCGTTCGGCTTGCCATGCCGCGACTGCGTGACGTCGCGCACCGCATCGCCGTGCTCAGCAGCAGGGGCGAGCTTGAGCAGGCGGCTGAACTGATGGCCGTGCTCGAGGAAGCGGTCGGTAAAGGCACAGCGGCCGTCAGAGGCGCTATGGAGCCCGACGCGGCCTAGCCTACTCCTCCGCGGGTACCTGCGTCGGAAGCGAGTACAGGTGTGCGGTCACCGCCACTGCGACCAGCAGCAACAGGGCCACCGCCCAGAGCCGGCTCGCGAGCAGGTAGGCGGAGATGCCAATGAAGAGCCATAGCACGGTCAACGACGTGTGGCGCACCCGGGGAGAGATGATGCCGCTCTCGCGGTAGTCCCGTAGGTACTTCCCGAACAGCCTGTTCTCGTGCAGCCAGCGCTCGGCCCGTGGCGAGCTCCTAGCGAAGCACCAACCCGCCAGCAACAAGAAGCACGTAGTCGGCCACAGCGGCACGACGATGCCGATGACGCCAAGCACGACGCTGACGGCGCCGACGCTGAAGTAGATGCCTCGACGTAGGGGGTCGGGCAGCTTGTCGACGGCTCGCTCTGCTGCGTCGTGATCGATGGGACAGTCTTGGCTCAAGGCCTTTCCGCTCCGGCGTGGGTCGGTCAGATGGTAGCAAATCCATCGACATCCCAACAGACTCCTAACTCTTTCCGTACTTCTCGCGCAGCTGCGTCTTCTGCACCTTCCCGGTCGCGCCCATGGGGAGTGCGTCGACGAAGATGACCTCGTCGGGGAGCTGCCACTTGGCCAGAGTACCCTCGAGATACTCGATCACGCTATCGAATGAGGGAGGCGGGTCAGTCGCGGCAACCGCGATCAGAATGGGGCGCTCACCCCACTTTTCGTCCTCTACACCGATGACGGCCGCCATCGTGATGCCCGGATGGCCCATCGCCGTGTTTTCCACGTCGATCGAGCTGATCCATTCGCCGCCGGACTTGATCAGGTCTTTCGTCCGGTCGGTGATGTGGATGTTGCATGTCGGGTCGAGCGTCGCCACGTCGCCGGTAGGGAACCAGCCGTCCGGCGTGAGCTTGTGTTCGTCGCTCGCGAAATAGCCATCCACGACCCAGGGCCCGCGAACCTGCAGTTCGCCGAATGCTACGCCGTCATTTGGCAGGATGTCGCCATCCTCGCCCACGATACGCAGCTCGACGCCAAACGGGGGTCTTCCCTGCTTCGTGTGATACGCGGATCGCTGCTTGGCGGGCTCCGCGCGCTGTTCGGGGGTGAGTACATTGCTGGACCCCAGCGGGCTCATCTCGGTCATGCCCCACGCGTGGCGGAAGACGATATCGAACTCGCCTTCGATGGCTTCGATGAGCGCCCGCGGAGGCGCGGATCCGCCAATGACCATCATCTCGAGGCTCGGCGGCCTCTCCGCTCCCGTCGTACGCCAGTGTTGCAGCAGCGGGATGAACACGGAGGGCACGCCAGCGCAGTGCGTCACGGCCTCGTCCCAGAGTTGCTCCGTCAGCCCCTCCGGATCCAACCGCGGGCCCGGGAAGACGAGCTTCGAGCCCGCGGCGGCCGTCGCGTAGGGCATGCCCCAGGCCGACGCGTGGAACATCGGCACGATCGGCAGGACGACCGACGATCGCCCGAGCCCAAACACATCAGGCTGCAGAATTCCGTACGCGTGCAACACCGTCGAACGGTGACTGTACAGGGCACCCTTGGGGTTGCCGGTGGTCCCGGACGTATAGCAAAGGGCCGAAGCCGCATTCTCGTCCAGCACGGGCCAGGAATACTCCCCGTCGTGCTCGGCGAGGACCTCCTCGTACGAGATGGCACCAGGCAGCGATGTATCCGGGAGCTCGTCGGCGCCGCACAGGATCACATGCGTTTCGATGGAATCGAGCTTGTCGACGACCGCTTCGACGAGAGGCAGGAATGGTGGGTCTACGAAGAGCACCCTGTCGGCCGCGTGGTTCAGGATGTAGACCAGCTGCGACGGATGGAGGCGCGGATTCACGGTGTGGCAGACGGCACCCATGCTCGAGGTGCCCAGGTAGATCTCGAGGTGGCGGTGCGTATTCCACCCGAGCGTAGCCAAGCGGTCGGCCGTCACGATCCCGCGCGCTTGAAGCGCTCCGGCGAGGCATTTCGAGCGCGTGCGAACCTCTCCCCAACTGCTGCGGTGCACCGAACCGTCCATGGTGCGGCTGACCACCTCGCGATCGCCGTGTACCCGATAGGCATGCTCGATGAGCGACGAGACGAGAAGGGGCATCTGCATCATGCGTCCGCGCATCGAGCCTCCCGGCTGGTATGTGAGTGGGTCCGCTCCGACTAGTTGATTCGGGCGGTCCGGAACGACCCCTCGGTGATGACGACGTCGGGCTCCCCGGACTCTTGAAGCACCCCGAAGAAGGTGCCGGCGACGTGCGTTGCGCTGAACTCCGTGATTACGATCGTGGCTTCAGGCGCGGTGACGCCTGATGCGAAGTTGATCCCCGCGGCGTCCTGATAGCCGATGATGGCGCCGACCGCCCCGGTCGTGCCGGTGAAGCCCGCGTACGTCCCGGTGGTGATCGGCACGACGTCCCAGACCGTCATCGCGATGTAGGTCGCGCCGCCGTCGTTGCCCGTGATGGCTGCGTTGGACTGTCCCGTCGTGTTGGTCACCGCGGTCAGTAGGCCGGCGGGGAGCGAGTACTCGATCAGCGAGCCGTTCGCTCGGTATCGCATGAAGAGGTCGTTGGCGATGTCCGTCGCGCTGGTCCCGCAGCTGCTTAGGACCAGGGAAACGACCATGAGGGAGAGGAAACGCGGTGCGAGCCGGGCACGACGAGCGGGGGTACGCATGGGCTTCCGAAGCGTCTTGAGTTGAGGGAAGGCACCCCGGGGGCCGCCCCGGGGAGGCGCCAAGATTGACGTGGCGCTCGCCCGCGGGCAAGCAGCGGCCCCGCTCGTCAGGGGCCGCCCATCAGCGGATCCGTCACCCCGATCATGTGGACGGCAATGAGCCCGACAATGCCGATCACGACTAAGTAGTAGATCGTCGGTAAGATCGTCTTGCGCAGGGTGTCGCCTTCCCGGCCCAAGAGGCCGACGGTGGCCGAGGCGGCCACTACGTTGTGGATGGCGACCATGTTGCCGGCCGCGGCGCCGACCGCCTGGAGTGATACGATGAAGACGGTCGACATCGCGAGCCGCTCGGCGACACCGTACTGGAAGGCCGCGAACGTCAGATTGCTCACCGTATTCGAGCCGGCAATGAAGGCACCGAGCGCGCCGGTCACTCCGGCGAAGAACGGCCACACCTGGCCCACATTCTGTGCGACCCACTCGGCCATAGAGAGCGGCATCGATGCGATGCCCGCGCCATTCAAGTCCGAGTTGATATAGACGCGCACCATCGGGACGGTGAAGACGAGGACGATTCCCGCGCCGACGAGGACATTGGTCGAGGACTTAATCGCATGCCCGACGTCGGACAGGTCCATGCGGTGAAGGAGCGCCGTGATTCCCACGACGACCATGAGCACGGTACCCGGTAGGTAGAGCGGGGTCGTCGTCCCGGCGATCCCCGACCCGAGAATGTCAGGCCACGTGATATCGATTGATTGGAGCCACCCTTTCACGGGCAACTGATCGAGGCGTGTGATCACGAGGAAGACGCCTAGCAACGCGTACGGAGTCCAGGCCATCACTGCGGAAACCCCCCGACCTTCGGGCACGTCGGCAAGTTCCTCCTCGAGGCCGCTGACCCACGACTCGTCCCAGGACTCGCGCGCTGGGAAATCCCACATGTCGTCCGGCAGGAGCCATCCCTGACGGGCGACGAGTACCACGATGACCAGCCCGACCGGCGCCCCCAGGAGCGACGGGAACTCCGGCCCGAGGAAGGTCCCGAACAGGATGTACGGAACCGCGAAGGCGAGTCCGCCGAAGAGTGTGAATGGCAGGATCGAGAGCCCCTCGGTCCACGACTTGTTCGCACCGTAGAAGCGCGTCGTCATGATGACCATGAACGTGGGAATCATCACACCCGCGATCGCGTGGAGGATGACCACCTTCGCCGTGACCAGGCGCAGGAAGTCGTCCATCGAGAGGCCGGCGGCGGTCAGGTCGGCCAAGAATTCCTGACCGCCCAGCCCGTTCTGGATACCCACGACGACTGGTGTACCGACGGCCCCGAAGGTGACCGCCATGCTTTGGATCATCATTCCGAGCATGACAGCCGCGGCGGCCGGGAAGCCGAGTGCGACGAGCAGCGGCGCGGCGACGGCTGCTGGCGTGCCGAAGCCTGCGGCACCCTCGATGAACGAGCCGAAGAGCCACGCGACGATCACGATCTGCACGCGGCGATCGTCGCTCACTCCGTGGAACGAGCGCTTGATCGCGGCGACGCCGCCGGAACGCTCGAGCGTATGGAGCAGGAGGATCGCGCCGAAGATGATGAAGAGCAGATCGAATGTGATGAACATGCCCTCGATCGTTGCGGCTGCGATTCTCGTTGGGGCCATCTGCCAGGCTGCGAAGCCGACGACCACCGCCGCCAGATAGGCTGCCGGCATCGCGTGCTTCGCCGCGATGCGGAAGCCGATGAGGAGGACACCCCCCAAAGCGATGGGGAAGAGGGCCAGTGCCGCTTGGAGTCCGAGACTCATCGAGCTACCTCCGGTGGGGCATGAGGGGGAGGGGAAACTGCGGCCCCAACATCAAAAAGGCACGTCGAGCGCTTCGCAGAGGAAGCGCATGAAGGGCGTGCCGGCCTTGAATGTCTTAGCGAGGGCTTTAGGAAGCGCAGGATCCAACACGAACGAGTCCGGCACTTCCGCGATGCCGATGTAGTCCTTCCACTTCAAGTCTTCGATGAGCGGATGCTCGGGGTCGAAGTCTTTCGGCGGCCGCTTGAGTCGGTCGCCCGATAGGTTGAACGCTCCGGTGAAGCTCTTCGTCCGCGATGCCTTCTTCCACGCCGCCGGCTCCTCCACGATGTGTTCCCGAATCGAGCGCAGGGCGGGCCCATCGGGGTGCCAAATTCCGACCCCTATGAACGCCTGTTTCGGCTCGACGTGGAGGTAAAACCCTGGTGCGTGCGCGTCTTTGGAGCGGTCGTGACGGAAGTGAAGCCCGATGTGCGTTTTGTAGGGGCTCTTGTCCTTCGCGAAGCGCACGTCCCGGTAGATCCGGAACAGAGAGCGCGGCGTGGCCATGAAGTGCGGGCTGATCTTCTTGAGCTCTGGGGCGAACGCCGCAATGATCCTCAACGCCGGGTCCTTCAGGTGCTCTTCGTATCGCTTCTTGTTCGCATCGAACCAATCGCGATCATTGTTCTTCTTCAGGTCCTTCAGGAAGCGGTAGGTGTCCTCGGTGAAGCATGCGGTGGCCATGGTCTCCTCTACGGATACAGTCGCTGGGTCGCCCAACCGGGACCGTCGCGATGGAAGCGGAGGCGGTCGTGCAGCCGGTCGGAGCGGCCCTGCCAGAATTCGATACGCTCGGGCTTGAGCCGGTAGCCGCCCCAGAAGTCTGGTAGCGGGATCTCGTCGCCGGCGAACTCCTCCTCGATCTGGCGCACACGATCCTCCAGCTGGGGGCGGTTCGGTAGCGGCGCGCTCTGCCGTGACGCCCAGGCGCCGACTTGGCTGCCGCGACCTCTTGTCGCGAAATACGCGGCGCTCTCGTCCTCCTCGATCCGCTGGACCGGCCCACTCACCCGGACCTGGCGCTGGAGTACCGCCCAGTGGAAGCAGAGGGCGGCGTGGGGGTTGGCATCGAGCTCCTGCGCCTTCTGGCTCCCGTAGTTCGTGAAGAACACGAAGCCCGCCTGGTCGGCCTGCTTGAGCAGCACCATGCGAGCCGATGGGATGCCTCCGGGCGTGGCCGTAGCCAGCGTCATGGCCTCCGGCAGCAAGATCCCCGATTCCTTTGCGGCGTCGAACCAGAGCCCGAACAGCTCGATGGGGTCCGCGTCGTCGGCGGCATCCGGGAGGCCACCTGCGACCCCCTGGCCTAGGGTAAGCACCGTCTTGATGGACGACTTCAGCGACATGCGCGAGTGCGCCTCCGAATCCGACAGGCAACGGGGAGGCAAGGTGGAGGCGAGGCGGGGCGGTCACAAGTGCGGGGTCGGCCGTCGCCATTGACGGCGCGCACTAGAGTCGCGAAAATCTAGGTTGTCCCCCCCCAGGGGGGTAGGGTATTCAAGCAGCGAGGGCGAACAATGCCAGACGACCGCACGACCGACGTACTCCGGAGGCTCAAGAGCGTCGAGGGCCACGTGCGCGGCGTGCAGCGGATGGTCGAAGAGGGTGCGTACTGTATCGACGTCGTGAACCAGATCGTCGCCGTACAACGGGCACTCAAGAAGGTGAGTGGGCTGGTGCTGGACCAGCACCTTCACTCCTGCGTCACCAGCGCGATGCGGGGTACAGACGTGGCCGCCAGGGAGCAGGTGCTGGGGGAGCTGCTCGCGGTCTTCGAGGCCACGGGGAAGGCGTAGCGAAGTCGAACCAAACAGGAGACGGGAGAAATGACGAGCAAGACGGTGAGCGTTCCCAACATCACCTGCGGGCATTGCGTGATGACGATCGAGCGAGAGGTCGCGGAGCTGCAAGGCGTGTCGTCAGTGAAGGCCGAGCACGCGACCAAGAAGGTGACGGTCTCATGGGATCCCGATGCGACCCAATGGGACGCGATCGAGAGCCTCATGAAGGAGATCAACTACGCGCCCGCCGAGTAGCTGCTCCGAGTAACCCCTAGGACATACTATGCCGGACACGGCGACACGAGCACGAGAGGCCACGCTTCCCATCACGGGAATGACGTGTGCCAACTGCGCCTCGACGATAGAGCGCACGTTGCGCAAGACTGCGGGCGTGGCCGACGCGAGCGTCAACTATGCGTCCGAGCGCGCCACGGTGCATTTCGACCCGGACGTGGTCACGCTTCCGCAGCTGGGCGAAGCCGTAGAGCGCGCCGGCTACGGCGTGATCTTCGCCGAGGAGGGCGAGCTCGAGGACGCGGAGGCCAGGGCTCGGGCCGAGGAGCTACGCGACCAGAGTAGGAAATTCTGGACGGGCGTCGCATTCGCGGGGCCACTGTTCGTGCTCAGCATGGCTCGGGACTTCGGTCTCATCGGCATGTGGGCGCACGACCCGTGGGTCAATTGGTTGATGTTTCTATTGGCCACTCCCGTCCAGTTCTATGTCGGTTGGGACTACTACGTGGGTGGGTGGAAGTCCGTCCGCAACGGCGCGGCCAACATGGACGTGCTCGTCGCCCTGGGCTCCTCGGTCGCCTACGGGTTTTCGGTGGTGGTGGCGCTCGCGCTCACCTTTGGCAGCGTGGCCATGGGTGAGCACGTGTACTTCGAGACCGCGGCGCTCATCATTACGCTCATCAAGCTCGGTAAGCTCCTCGAGGTCCGTGCGAAGGGCGAAACGGGACAGGCGATCCGCGAGCTGATGGCGCTCCGGCCGCCCCGGGCCACCGTCGTCCGAAATGGCGTCGAATCCGATGTGGCGGTGGACGAGGTCGTCGTCGGGGACGAGATCATCGTGCGACCAGGCGAGCGCGTTCCAGTCGATGGCACACTGATCGATGGGTACTCGACGATCGATGAGAGCATGCTCACCGGGGAGAGCATGCCCGTTGAGAAAGCCCTGGGGGACGAAGTCGTCGGGGCCACAATCAACCGGACGGGGACCTTTCGTTTCCGGGCGACGAAGGTCGGGTCGGACACGGCGCTTGCTCAAGTGGTCCGCATGGTGCGTGAGGCGCAGGGCAGCAAGGCGCCCATACAACGCCTGGCCGACCGGGTGGCCTCTGTCTTCGTCCCCGCGGTGATCCTTATCGCGGTGGCCACCATGCTCGTCTGGTGGTTCTGGGTCGGCGCCGGATTCACTGCGGCGCTCATTCGGCTCGTTGCTGTGCTCGTCATCGCTTGCCCGTGCGCACTCGGGCTCGCGACCCCGACGGCGGTGATGGTCGGTACAGGCCGCGGCGCGAGCATGGGGGTGCTGTTCCGCACCTCCGAGGCCCTCGAGCGTGCCAAGGCCGTCCGGGTCATCGTGCTGGACAAGACGGGAACGATCACGCGCGGCGAGCCGGCGGTGCTCGAGGTTGTCAGTGTCGACGGCGACGAGAGCCGGCTGCTGCGGCTGGCGGCCTCGGCGGAGCGGCGAAGCGAGCATCCGCTCGCGGCTGCTGTGGTTGCCGAGGCGTCGAGACGAGGGCTCGACCTCGCCGAGCCGACCAACTTCGACGCCGTGCCGGGCCGCGGCGTCGTGGCCGTGGTGGACGAGGTGCCGGTCATCGTGGGCACGAGTGCCCTAATGCGGGAGTGGGGCGTCCCGGTCGACGAGCTCATGGAGCGCGCCGGGCGCATCGAAGAGGCCGCGCGCACGCCCCTCTGGGTCGCAGTGGACGGTCGGGCGGTTGGGCTCATCGGCGTGGCGGACGCCGTGAAGGAGGGCTCGGCCGAGGCCGTCGCCCAGCTTCGACGGTCCGGCCTCGAGGTCGTCATGCTCACGGGCGACAACGAACGCGTCGCGCGGGCGATCGCGGCGGAGGTCGGCATCGACCACGTACGGGCGGAGGTGCTGCCGAGCCAAAAGGCCGATGTCATCCGGGAGCTACAGGAGAACGGAAAGAGAGTCGTCGCCATGGTCGGGGACGGCATCAACGACGCGCCGGCGCTCGCGCAGGCCGACGTCGGTATCGCACTGGGGACCGGGACGGACGTCGCCATGGAGGCCGCCGACGTGACGCTCATGCGTGGTGACCTCCGCGCGGTACCGCAGGCCTTCGCCCTCAGCCGCGCCACCATGCGCTCCATCGAGCAGAACCTCTTCTGGGCCTTCTTCTATAACGTGGCGCTCATTCCCGTGGCGGCCGGTGCGTTCTACGCGCTGACCTTCCTGCCCATGATGCTTCGTGCACTCCACCCCATTCTGGCGGCGCTCGCGATGGCGTTGAGCTCCGTCACCGTGGTGGGAAATAGCCTTCGACTCAGAGGCGCGCGGCTCTAGTCTGGGGTGGCTCGGGGAAACCTCTTCGGTCCCCGGCTCGTAGAACGGGACATGCTTACCATACTGCGGCGGGTCGTGAAGCTCGTGCTCAGCTGGATCGTGGATAAGATCTAGCGGGCCCCACTCCTCGCCTCACCCCGCCGCCACCTGCGCCAGCGTGTTTCGGAGGCGCTCAGTCAGCACGCGGTAGATTCCTCGTGCGACGACCGGATTCGCCTCGATCGCGCGATCGAAGGAGTCCCGGTCCAGTCGGAGCAGCGTGGTCTCCTCGTGAGCGGTGGCGGTGGCGGACCGCGTTTCCCGATCGAGAATGGCCATCTCCCCGAATCCCTCGCGCGCACCGAGCGTCGCCAGGTCGATCTGTCCTCGGGTGATCTTGATGGATCCGCGCACCACGACGAAGAACGCGTCGCCTTCGTCCCCTTGTTGGAAGACCACCTCTCCGGCCTCCGTGTAGACGACGTCCGCGAGCGAGGCGATACCCGCAAGGTCGGAGCCCGGGAAGTTCCGGAAGAACTCCGAGCCCTTTAGGATCATGACTTTTTCAATGAGTGGGATCATGGGACCGTCCTCTTTTGCTTCGCTTGATTCATCAGTTTGGGATTGTCCGGGCGTCGTGATCTCATCGTCCCGGCCGAGCATGTGCAGGCCGAGCGCGCGTGGCCACCAGTCCGACTCTTCGGCCAGAGCCTCGGATGGTGACCGCATCACGTCACTCGAGTCGTCCAGCAACTCGTTGATGCGGGTAGCCGGGAGGTCGTCCGCGACCGCCTCGAGGAACGGCATCACCGCCATGGCGGTGGGCCGCGAAATCGTGCCTTCGAGCAGCTCGAGTGCGTTGCTTCGATGGCCCACATGGTCACTTTCCAGCGCTATCGAGATCGCGCTCATGCGGCCGATGTCATGGGACAGCACGAGCAGCTTCAAGACGCGCCCGACCGAACGCTGGTACAGCCCCTGGAGCTCGTTCGCGACGAACGATCCTTGCGGGCTGTCTGCTGCTCGCCTGATAGACGTCGACGCCGCCGCGTACTTGAGTCCTCGTTGAATCTCAGCCCGGAGTACGGGGCGAAGCTTTCGAGCTTCGACCGCATCAATGGAGCGCGCCACCCGCATGCGGTTCAACGACGTGAGGGCAGCAGGGCCGAGTGCGGGCTCCTCGAGGAGTTTGACGAGCGCGTTGCGCGCCTCGGAGCCTGTCACTCTCTCGAGCGCGGTGACGACGCTTCTACGCAGGGGCAGAGGCAGCTCCCGTCGATCGAGAAGATTGGACATCACCGGTACGGCGGCGGGACCGAGTGCCGAGAGTGACTCGAGGGCCGCGGAGCGGGCGTGAACGTCGGACAACACGCTCGCGAGTGGATCGATGAGCTCCACTGCGCCCAAATCGCCCACCGCGCCGGCGGCGATGGCGCGGTCCAGTGAGTCGTCCGAAGCCAGCATGACACGAAGTCGGTCCTCGGTGCCCTCCCAGTCGAGTCGGCCCAGGGCTACGATGGCCGCGCGCCGGACGAGCTGGTCGTCGTGGGCCAGGAAGCGTTCGATGACGGCCTTCTCTACTCCACCCATCGAGCCGATCGTTTCCAGAAGTTCCGCCAGCACGAACGGACTCTCCTCGACGGCGAGCTGTGCCGCGAGGGCCACACCGGTCGAGAAGTCAGGAGCGGCGTCGATCGCTCGGAGGACGCGCGCCGCCTCCGCCCGCACTTCCGAGATTGGGTGGCTGAGCAGTGCCTTTACGCGGGGCACGGCGTCCTCGTCCGGGAGCTGCTCCAGTAGGGCCGTCGCAAAAACGACGACGGTGGCGTCGGAGTCCGCCAGGGCTTTGTCGATGATGGAGAGAGCCCCTGCGTCGGCGACCAGGGGAACGTGTTCGAGACTCGAGAAGTCCACCGCGTGCCTAGCCAGGGCGCTGTCCAAGGCCGTCATGTAGCGGCGCCTATGCCGCGAGTACGTGAAGGCCGCAGTGAGGGCGGTGGCCACGGTCGCAAAGGGCAGCAACTCCGGACGCGCCGACAAAGTGAGCGCGACGCCCCCCGCCGATGCCTTGGACAGCGGTCGTAGGACACCGCCTAGGGTAGCCAACGCCACGCTCTTCACCCTGTTCGGGAAGGGCAGAAGTGAGACTTGCTCCACCGGCTTCTGGAGACTGAACTGGAGGATGTCGTCCAGGGCCTGTGCTGCCACGAGCATGTAGAGACCGCCGATCACCGCAGTTCCAGCGGCCGCGAACACAAGGACGCTGCCGTGGAGCATCGCCGCGACCGACACGCCGAATCGAGGGAACAGCACGCGCGAGGCCCATAGTTGAAGCACCAACGTGCCGACGCCGACGGTTGCAGACAGTAGGCCGTAGATCGCTGTGATGCGGTCCCGCGGATACGTCTCTTGCAGCAAGAACTTCAGCTGTAGGTCAATGAGCGTCCCGGTCAGCGTGAGGGCGATGAGACCAAGCGCGAGCAGGCGGAGGAGCTTGTTCGTTCCCACGGAACGAACCCCTCGGCTGGCGCGCTGAATGAATGCCTTGGTTGCGCTCATGTGCACGGCGTGTTCTTCGGGGTCGCGCACAGGTTCGGGTAACGCCCACAGGAGCGGCAGCGCGATGGCCAAGAGCGCCATGGATATCCACAGGAGATCGTCGGTGCCGAGCCAAAACGCCGCCGGCGCCACACTCGTGCCTCCGACGATCGCTCCGAACGAGGCGCCCACCCCGATCAGCGGAAGCAGGCGCTTCGCCTGTCGTCCGGTCAGAAGATCTCCGGCGTAGTCCCAAGCATGGGTGAGCATGAGGACCTGGACGGCGGACAGCCACAGGTAGATCGCGAATGCGCTGCTGGCCTCGATGGCGAAGAGAATCCTGCAGGCCAGGACCGAAAGTACGAGCACCACTGTCAGGCCCACTGCCAGGCTACGGCGGGCGGATCCGGCCACATACCCGGTGAAGACGATTGCGACCAGAGCGGTAAGGAGGGATGCCCCGATCACCGCATGGGGGATGCGGTCGCCTGGATAAACAGACAGGAAGAGGCCGTTCTTCGCGGCGGATAGCACTGTAGTGTTCGCCGTGTTGAGCAGCAGGAACCCGCCCATGACAGCCAGCGTCCGTCCTTCCCCCGCACGAAGGTTCAGGGCCTGCGAGACCCGTCCGCTCAGTGACACGGCGACGCTTCGGCTTTCGGCAAGGTCTCGCTCGATCTTCGGTCGGCGTGGTTCCGGGCGGGAAGGTCAGCCCCAGCGCGGCGGGCGGCAAGGAGCCATCTCCGATCCTCAGGCGCCCCTGGTCCCAGGCGGGCGCGACGCTCATCCTACCGTGCATGACGACTGAGCAACACGAGACCTTCGACGTCCCGAATACCGGTACGCTGGCCGACATTGTGGCCATCATCGCGAGCGCCAAGGCCCGCGGGGGTCAGGAGGCGCTCGTGCGACATATCACCAAGGCGCTACCCGGGGCGACCCCTGACGAGGTGCGCGAGGCGGCCGAGGTAGCGACCGAGGTCATCGAGTCGGTCCCGATCTTTCTCGCACGGGCCCGCCAAGAAGCCGACGAGCGGGGACTGAATTCGGTCGTGGTGCCGCTGCTCGAGCACGCCGAGAAATACTACCTGCAGCCGGTCGACCTGATTCCCGAGATGACCCAGGGACTCGCGGGCCTGCTCGACGATTCCTATCTCGTCATCCGAATGCTGCAGAACCTAGAGCGCGGCCCGCACAAGTTTCTCGACTGGGACCTAGACTACCCGATTCGCTTCCTCCAGCGGCTCATCGGCGGACAGATCTCGCAGCGCCTCGATCACATGGCCATGGAGGCCATGGACGAGGTATCGGGTCAGCTCTCCGACATGTGGCTGCGCATCTCACACGACGCATGACGCACCGGTACGACGCGGGTCTCGGAAAGCGGGAATCGAACTACGTGGCGCTCTCCCCCTTGAGCTTCCTCCGCCGGGCGGCGGAGGTCTTTCCGGATCGGGCCGCGATCCGGTATCGGGGAGACGAGCAGAGCTGGGCGGCCACCTACGAGCGGTGCGTGCGGCTCGCCGACGCGCTCCGGAAACGCGGCGTTGGTCACGGGGACACGGTCGCTGTGCTCTGCCCAAACACGCCGCCGGCCGTCGAGCTGTCCTTCGGCGTGGCGATGACGGGGGCGGTCCTCAACATGATGAATACCCGCCTCGACCCGGCCGCTCTGGCCTTCATGCTCGATCATGGCGAGGCCGATGTCTTCATGGTCGATCAGGGTCTCAGCGCCGTGGGGCTAGACGCGATGGGCAGGGCGGAAGCGGCGCCTCTTCTGATCGCGCTCGAGGACGAGGCGCTAGGCCCGGCGGAGTCGTTCGGCGCACTCACCTACGAGGAGCTCGTGGCCGAGGGCGACCAGGGGGCCGCCTGGTCACTCCCGGGCGACGAGTGGGATGCAATCGCGCTCAACTACACATCCGGGACGACAGGCAACCCCAAGGGCGTCGTGTACCATCACCGCGGGGCGTATCTGAACGCCCTCGGAAACGCGATGGCGTGGGATCTGACGCACCATCCCGTTTATCTGTGGACGCTCCCGCTCTTTCACTGCAACGGGTGGTGTTTTCCCTGGACCATCGCGGCGGTGGCGGGAACCAACGTCTGTCTTCGCGGAGTCGACGCCAGTGAGATCCTCGCGGCGATCCAGGGGGAGGGCGTGACTCACATGTGTGGCGCGCCGATCGTGCTCAACATGGTGACCACGGAGGCCGAGCGACGGGGAGAGCAGCTCGGTCGGACCGTTCGGCTCATGACCGCCGGGGCTGCGCCGCCCGCGGCTGTCCTAGAGCGCTCGGGTCGTATCGGCTTCGACGTCACGCACACCTACGGCCTCACCGAATGCTACGGCCCCAACACGGTCTGTGCTTGGCACCCCGAGTGGAGCGATCTGCCGGTGGAAGAGCAGGCGGCGCTCAAGGCCCGCCAGGGTGTGTCGTACGTCGTTCAGGAAGAGCTGACGGTGCTCGATCCCGAAACGATGGAGCCCGTGCCGCCCGACGGAGAGACCATCGGGGAGGTCATGATGCGGGGCAACGTGCTCATGAAAGGCTACCTGAAGAACCCCACGGCGACTGAAGCCGCGTTCGAGGGCGGCTACTTCCACACGGGCGATCTGGCTGTCATGCACCCGGACGGCTACATCGAGATCCGAGACCGCTCAAAGGACATCATCATCTCCGGTGGTGAGAACATCTCGTCCATCGAGGTCGAGGGCGTGCTGTATCGACACCCCGCGGTGTCCGCGGCCGCCGTCGTAGCCAAGCACGACGATCATTGGGGCGAGACCCCGTGCGCCTTCGTCGAGCTCCGCGAGGGAGTGGGCGTCACCGAGGCCGAGATCATCGAGTTCTGCCGCGAGAACTTGGCCGGCTTCAAGACGCCCAAGACGGTGGTCTTCTGTGAGTTGCCCAAGACGTCGACCGGGAAGATCCAGAAGTTCGTGCTGCGGGAGCGCGTGAAGGAGCTGGTGTGAAGGACGCGCAGCTCGGCGTGCTCTGCTGACCTAATCGGGCAGTCGGAGCGCCGCGAGCGAGGCCGAGAGGCCGTCGCCGCCCACGGCCATGACGATGTACTGCCAACCCTCGTGCATGAAGGTCATCGGCGCGGTCTGCGTGGGCGCCGGTACCTCGACGACGCCCAGCTGCTCCCCGGTTCGCTTGTCCACAGCGTGGAACCGCGGCTCACCTTCGCGCCCCTCTCCGTACATGAGCAAGCTGCGTGTAACCAACGCGGTCGCGTGCGCGGGCTGACCCGTGTTCGGAAGCTCCACGCCGGCGAGCAACGGGTGGTTCGCGATGCGTTCAGGTGTGTCTCCATTCGGGATCCACCAGAGCGTCTCACCGGTGTTCATGTCGATGGCGGTAATGCGCCCATACGGCGGTTTGAAGATCGGCAGTCCGCGTGGGCCCGCGAAGCCGGCCGTACCGCCATAGTGCCACTCCACCGTCGTGACGCCAGAGCGGTCCAGGTCCGTGCCGTCGTCGGCCTCCGCTCCGGGGATGAGGATGCGGCCCATGCACGACTTTACCGAGGCCACATAAAGGATTCCGCTCTCCGGATCGGCCGCCGGTCCGCCCGGGATGTTGGCGCCGCCGCCCGCGCCCGGGCACATCACCGAGCCCGACTTACCCTGACTGTTCTCAGAGTGGAGTAGAGGCGTGTAGAGCGGGCCGATCTCGAAGTCCGTGACGATCTCCAGTGCCATCTGGCGAAGCTCGGGCGTGAAGTCGATCAGGTCGTCTGCCGTAAGGCCCTGCATTTCGAAGGCGGCCGGTCGGGTCGGGAACGGCTGCGTCGGCGAATACGACTCGGTCGGCACGTTCCCGGCAGCTACGGGCCGTTCCTCGATGGGCCAGATGGGCTCGCCCGTCTCGCGGTTCAGGGCGTATGCGAATCCTTGCTTGGTCGTCTGTACGAGCGCGGGCACCGGCTCGCCGTCCACGACGACGTCGAGAAGGGTCGGGGGGAGCGGATTGTCGTAGTCCCAGATGTCGTGGTGTACGGTCTGGAAGTGCCAGACCCGCTCCCCTGACCGCGCGTCCAGCGCGACAATGCTGTTCGCGAAGAGGTTGTCCCCCGGACGGAAGCCTCCGAAGTAGTCGTTCGTCGGGGCGTCCGTCGGGATATAGACGATGCCGCGCTCGAGGTCGGCCGACAGAGGAGGCCAGGCGTTCGCATTTCCGCTGAACGACCACGCATCGTTCTCCCAGGTCTCGTGCCCAACTTCGCCGGGACCCGGAATCACGTTGAACGTCCACAGGTGCTCGCCCGTGCGCGCGTCGTACCCGAGGATGTCACCCGGTACGTTTTCAGTCCGGGTCTCGAACCGTCCCGTCAGGTTCGAGTTGCCGATGACGACGACACCGTTCACCACGATCGGCGGTGACGAATTGGTGATGCTCCCGACGCGGGGGTCGATGCCTAGGTCGGGGTCGAACGGATGGCCAAGGCCTTCGAGTAGGTCCACGACGCCGTGGTCACCGAACCCGGGCAATGGCACCCCAGCGCCGAAGCCCTCGAGCGGGAGCCCGGTCTCCGCGTCCAGAGCGTGCAGAAAGAACCCCGGGCTCACGAGGTACACGACACCACGGCCGTCCACCTCCGCGTATGCCACGCCCTTGCCGTGGTTCTGCCTCCACGAGCGCTCCCAACGCGTCGTGTGAGGCTCCCTGAAAGTCCATAGCGTCTCGCCCGTGGCTGGGTCGATGGCGACTACGGCGCGGCGGCGTCCAGCCACGGTAAAGAGCCTGCCGCCCGCGTAGATGGGCGTGGCTCGGTAGACCGTCTCGACGGTTGGCCCGTAGTTGTCCGCATTCCACAGCCACGCGACCTGCAACGTCTCGAAGTTGGTGGCATCGATTTGGTCTAGAGGCGCATACCGCGTGCTTGCCGCCGTCGCGCCCCAATAGCGCCACTCTCCGACAGGTACGGTTTGCGCCTCCGCGGACGCGGCGGAGAGCCACCATCCCAGGACGGCCGCGGTAGCGGCGACACGTCCCCCGGGAGTCATCATCGAGACGCGTCGGCGTTAGTCAAGCGCCACTGCGACTAAGCCGGCCCCCTGTTCACCGTTCACGGCCACCGCGATGTACTGGCGTCCTCCTACCATGTAGGTCATCGGAGTCCCGGTTGGTGGGGCAGGCAATTCGATCTCCTGAATCGTGCGACCCGTGGCCTTGTCGAGCACCAAGAGCGCCGGGCTGGCCTCGGTCCCATTGCGCGGTCCGGCGTGGCCGATGAAGAGCAACGTTTCAGTCAGTAGCGGCCCCGTGTAGGGCTGACCGCCCAACGGGCCAGGATCCGGGACCCCCATCTCGATGATACGACGACGCGGTCCGTCACCGAGCGGAACTTGCCACGCATGCTCGCCCGTCTTGAGGTCGATCGCCGTGAGCCGCGCGTAGGGTGGCTTGACCAGCGGCAGTCTCTGCGGCCCCGTAGCGGCGCGACCGCCACCCCGCACATATCGGAAGTTCGAGCGCTCGGGATTCGGCTCGACCAGCTGGATCATGATCGGGCTCGTGTGGGACGGTACGTATAGGAAGCCCGTCTCCGGGTCGGCGGCGGCGCCGTGCCAATTCGCTCCGCCGAACCACCCCGGCAGCGCAAACACACCCCTCAGCGTCGGTGGTGAGTAGAGCCCCGAGTGATCGACACCGGCGAGGATCTCGGCCGCCTCCGCCCGCAGCTCCGGCGTGAAGTCGATGAGGTCGTCCATGGCGATCCCCTGCCGCTCGTACGGCGCCGGGCGGGTGGGGAAGGGCTGGGTGGGCGAGGTGACCTCACCGGGCACATCCGACTGCGGGACCGGAAGCTCCACGATCGGCCATATCGGCTCGCCGGTGACCCGGTCGAACACAAAAGCGAAGCCCTGCTTGGTGATCTGCACGACCAGGCGCCGCTCCACGCCCCCGATGACCGCATTCATGAGCGTGGGCGCGGCCGGAAGGTCGTAGTCCCACAGGCCGTGATGGACCATCTGGAAATGCCAGACGCGCTCCCCCGTCGAGGCATCGACGGCCACCAAGCTCTCGCCGAACAGGTTGTCGCCGGGACGGTGGCCCCCGTACCAATCGTTCGTGGGGGTGCCAATGGGTAAATAGACGTACCCGAGCTCCGGGTCGGCGCTCATGACAGTCCACACGTTCGTGTTTCCGGTGTACTCAGCCGACCCGTTCTCCCAGGTGTCGTTCCCGAACTCACCCCGCTGCGGGACGGTGTGGAAGATCCAACGCTGTCGCCCGGTGCGGACGTCGAAGGCGCGTACGTCGCCGGGGGGCGACGTCGTGTTCTGAGGCCCATCGGAGATCGAAGAGCCCACGATGACCACGTCGTCGATGACGAGTGGTGGTGACATCACTTGATAGGTCCTCCGCTCGAAGCCTCGGCGGAGCCCCTCGAGCAGGTCGATGCGTCCGCCGCCTCCGAACCCCGGGTCCGGTTCTCCCGTCTGGGCGTCCAGTGCCCAGAGGTGCGCGTCGCCGGTCGCGACGAAGACGAGAGCCTCGGCGCCGTCCGACCAGTAGGCCACGCCGCGGGTGTTGAACCCCAGGTTGGTCGGGCGGCCGGCGTCGTAGCTCCTGGGGTCGAACGCCCAAAGCTGTTCTCCGGTGGCGGCGTCGACCGCGGCGACCAAACTCAGGGACGTGCGCACGTAGAGGACCCCGCCCACC
>Ga0224512_10001871_pt1 | contig 19702 bp, 12 predicted proteins | sample SF_May12_sed_USG_4_FD_169103 | JGI IMG/M metagenome (GOLD analysis project Ga0224512, IMG submission 169103) | Sediment microbial communities from San Francisco Bay, California, United States - SF_May12_sed_USGS_13 | ecosystem: Environmental > Aquatic > Marine > Sediment | place: USA... | reverse complement strand
ACGGCAGAATCCTGCAGCCGGAGGAGTACGAGGCCAGCGCCGAGACCCTGACGGTACACGCGGTGCCCGATCGATTCGAGCTCGCCTGCGAGGTCGAGATCGACGCGGCGGCGAACACGCGTCTGGAGGGCCTTTACCTGTCCCACGGCAACTTCTGCACGCAGTGCGAGGCCGAGGGCTTTCGCTATATCACTTATTATCTCGATCGGCCGGACGTGATGTCGGTATTCAGCACCGAGATTCATGCCGACCGCGAAAAATACCCGGTGCTGCTGTCTAACGGGAACGCGGTAGATCGAGGGCAGGGCGATGGACGTCACTGGGTCAGCTGGCAGGATCCGTACCCGAAGCCGGCCTACCTGTTCGCCCTGGTTGCCGGGGATCTCGCCTGCATCGAGGACGAATTCGTCACGCGCTCGGGTCGCCGCGTGAAGCTGCAGATCTATACCGAGCATCACAACCGCGACAAGTGCGATCATGCGCTGCGCTCGTTGCAGAAGGCGATGCGCTGGGACGAGGAAGTCTACGGCCTCGAGTACGACCTCGACCTTTACATGATCGTTGCGGTCGACGACTTCAACATGGGCGCGATGGAAAACAAGGGGCTGAACGTTTTCAATACCAAGTACGTGCTGGCCAATTCCCATACCGCGACCGACGACGACTACCTCGCCATCGAAGGCGTCATCGCGCACGAATATTTTCATAACTGGACCGGTAACCGGGTTACCTGCCGCGACTGGTTCCAGTTGAGCCTGAAAGAGGGGCTTACCGTTTTCCGGGACCAGGAGTTCAGCGCCGACATGTTTTCGCGCGCGATTCAGCGCATCGGCGACGTACGGGCGCTACGCAATCACCAGTTTACCGAGGATGCCGGGCCGATGGCGCACCCGGTGCGCCCGGCGTCCTACCAGGAAATCAATAATTTCTACACCGCGACGGTATACAACAAGGGCGCCGAGGTGGTGCGCATGATGCACTGCCTGCTCGGCGCCGAAAATTTCCGCAAGGGGATGGATTTGTATTTCGAACGCCACGACGGGCAGGCCGTGACCACCGACGATTTCAGAATGGCGATGCAGGATGCGTCGGGTATCGACCTGGGGCGCTTTCAGCGCTGGTACGAACAGTCCGGGACGCCGCGCATCGATATCAGGCGTGAACACGATGCCGCCAGCGGCAGACTTTGTCTCGAGGTACGCCAGCGCGCCGGCACCACGCGCGGCGAATTGAACCGCGCGTTGCACATGCCGATGCGGCTGGCGCTTTTCGCCGCAGACGGAAAGCCGCTTGCCCTCGACGCGGACGGCAACCTCGAGCAGATCGTCGACATCAGGGAAGCGGAGACGCGCCTCGAGTTTACCGATATCTCCGAAAAGGCGATGGTTTCGGCATTCCGGGGATTTTCCGCGCCGGTTATCCTGACCACCGACCTGGATAGCGACGAACTCGCGCAGTTGATGGTTTGCGACAGCGATTCCTTCAACCGCTGGGAAGCCGGTCAACAGCTCGCCAGCCGCGTGATGCTGGCGATGCTGGAATCGGACCGGGGGGAATGGGAAGGCATCCAGCAACCGTTCGGCAAGGCTTGCCGGGACCTGCTCGCGCAGGATTCGCTGGACCGGGCGCTGGTCGCCGAAATGCTGGTGCTGCCCGGCGAAAAGTATATCGCCGAAATGCTCGAACAGGTGGACGTGCATGCGATCCGCACGGTACGCGAGGCGCTCAAGCTTGCGCTCGCGACCGAGACCGAAAGCCTGTTGCTGCAACACTATCGGGATTGCGCCGACGACGGTGAATACCGCCTGAATCCGGAAGCAATTGCGGCGCGTCGCCTGCGCAATACCTGCCTGGCGTACCTGCTGCACCTCGAAAAACCGGAATATTTCGAAGCCTGTCGCCTGCAGTTCGACAGGGCCGACAACATGACCGATCAGATCGCCTGCCTGCACTCGATCGTGCATTATCGACACGATTTGCGCGAACAGATCGTAACCCGTTTTTATGCCCAGTGGCAGGATACCGCGCTGGTGGTGGACAAGTGGTTCGGTGCGCTCGGCTCGAGCACGGTCGGGGGGGCGCTCGATGCAATCAAGCCACTGTTCGAGCATCCCGCCTACAGCCTGGGCAATCCGAACCGGGCGCGTTCGCTGCTCGGGGCATTGATCGCGAATACCCGTGCCTTCCATCAAACGGATGGTGCCGGGTACGCCTTCGCGGCCGGCAAAATCCTGCAACTGGATGCGATCAATCCGCAGGTCGCGGCGCGCCTGGCCAATCCCTTCGTTCACTGGCGCAAGCTGGTTCCGGAGCAGAGGCTGAAAATGAAATCTCAAATCGAAACCATGCTTGCCCGACCCGGTCTTTCCAACGATTTGCACGAGCTGTTGAGCACCAGCCTCAAGGACTGAGCCCTGGCGATGGGTGGAACGATTCAACTGGTCCTGCCGGGTTTATTCGATTTGCCGCTGGGCGAGCTCGAGCCCGGGTTGCAGGGCGACCAGTTACCCGCCCTGAACCGGCTGTTGCGGTTCGCGACGCCGCGCCGCAACGGTGCTTTCAGCATCGACGCGATATTGCAGGCTGCGCTGGCCCCCGAAGCTTCGACGCGGCCGGCCGCAAAAGGGTTGCCGCTGGCCCAGGCCGTTGCGTCGCCGCAGCCCGATGAGCCGCATCGCCTGCTGTTATTCCGCGCGGTTCACCTGCAGCCGGATTTATACAGTGCGATCGTCGTTCCGATACCCGAAAGCACGGAAAATTTGAATGATATAGATATAATAATCAATGATTTAAGAGTTTTATTTAATGTAGATTGTGATATTTCTACGGTTGCCGACGGGTTGTTCCTGATGCGCCTCAGGGAGATCGATGCGCCTACCCATTATCCCCATATCCTGTCGGTGCTCGGCAAGGCCGCGAATCCCTACATCGAGCAATCCCGTGCAACCCTGCCGTGGTACAAGTTGCTCAACGAGATGCAAATGTTCCTGCACCAGCATCCGCTCAACCAGGGGCGCGTCGCGCGTGGCCTGCGGCCGATCAACAGCCTGTGGTGCTGGGGTGGCGGTACGCAATTGCCCGTCGTCGCCAGGCCCGCCTGGTATTGCGACGACCTGGTGCTGAACCGGTTTGCCGAAAGCCTGCAACTCGCAACCGCGCCGTTACGGAGCGTCGCAGGCCTGTCTGCGAAGGACGATGTCGTGGTTGTCGATCTGCGCCTGATGGAACTGCTCAAAACGGGAATCGCCGCAGAACCAGGTGAGCTGTTACGCGAAATCGACGCCGGGATTTTGCAGCCGCTATCGAGCGCGGCCAGGCGCGATCGCAAGAGCCTGCGGCTGCGCGCAGGATACGAACTGGACTTCGAACTGACGCCGCTGGCCGGGCTGAAATTCTGGCGGCGACCCCGCGGACTCGACACCTGGTTAGCCCGGCGCGAGGACCCCTGAACATCGATATTCTTTGGCGCGATACTATGCGAGAATAGTCAAAACCTCCCGAGTTCGAAATGTCCACCAAGAAACAGGTACCAAACTTTGCCACCGTCGAAGACGTCGTCGCAGAGTTGCAACCGGGTTACCCGATCTACTGCCTTAGACCTGCCGAACTACAGCGACAGGCGACTTATTTTCTCGACAACTTCCCGGGGCGGGTCATGTACGCGGTCAAGTGCAATCCGCACCTCGGCGTGTTAAAGGCCCTGTATGAGGCCGGCATACGCCATTTCGATACCGCGTCGCTCGCCGAAATCGCGCTGGTGCGCGAGCACTTGCCGCAGGCCGATTGCTATTTCATGCACCCGGTGAAACCACGCGCGGCGATCATGACGGCGCACCAGGTATACGGCGTCGATCATTTCGTGCTCGATCACGAAAACGAACTCAAAAAAATTATCGACGTCACCGGGGGCGGCGGCGGCATGGTGGTGCTGGTCAGGATCGTGACGCCGGTGCATGATGCCCAGTACCAGTTATCGGACAAGTTTGGCATCGCCGCTGCGGATGCGCCGGCGCTGTTGCAAAAAGTACACGAGGCCGATTTCCAGACCGGCGTTTCTTTTCACGTCGGCTCGCAGTGCCGCAATCCGCAGGCATTCGTCGATGGCATCAATACCGCCCTGGACGTGATCCAGGCAGCCGGGGTGCCGGTGCATTACCTGGACGTTGGCGGCGGTTTTCCGGCTTACTACGAGGATGATAAGCCGCCCGCGTTGAGTGCCTACTTCGACGCGATTCACCAGGCTTTCGACCAGTCCAGGCTGCGCCGCGATTGCGTGCTGATGTGCGAGCCCGGGCGCGGACTGGTGGCGAGCGGCTGTACGCTGCTGACGCAAATCCAGTTGCGCAAGGACAACAAGCTCTATATCAACGACGGCGTCTACCAGAGCCTTTCGGAAACGCTGATGGGCAAGATGAAGCTGCCGGCGCGGCTGATCAATCCGTCGAGGACTATCGTCGAAGAGTGCCAGGATTTCACCATCCTCGGGCCGACCTGCGACAACCTGGATATCCTGCCGTCGCCTTTTTACCTGCCGGTCGACGCCGACGAGGGCGACTGGATAGAAATCGGCCAGACCGGCGCTTACAGCAACTCTGCTGCGACCCGGTTCAACGGCTTCTTTCCGGAAACATTCGTCTCGGTCGACGCGCCGCCGCTGTTACCCCTGTAGGGGCAAAGGTCAGCTATAATCGAGGCATTTCGAGACGAGCCAGCGCACCAATGTCGCATGTCCTGAACCCGGTTTCCGTCAAGTTTCCTGCCATTGCAATCGCAATCGGCGGTGGGTTGGCAGTGGTGCTACTGGCCATCCTGGTGCAGGGATTCAACTCTGGATTCGACCGGATCAGCCTGTTGAGTCTGGTCGCTCCCTTTGCTTTCGGATGCATATTGACATATTTCGTTGCCTGCATGCTGCGCGGTAATTTGCGACGCTTGCGGCGGGAACTCGAGAGCGAGTTCGAGCAGCGCACGCGGCAACTGAAGCAATCCCAGGACAGGTTCAGGCAATACTCCGAGAGTGCAACCGAATGGTTCTGGGAAACCGATGCGCAAGGCCGCTTCGTGTTCATGTCGTCCCGCCTCTACCAGGTAAGCGGCGCCAGGCCTGAAGATATCCTGGGTACAAGGCGCGAAGATTTAAAGCTCGAGCCGCGCGATCCCGACGAAGCAATGCAGTGGGAGTATTACCAGCGCTGCGTAGAGCAGCGGATTCCCTTTACCAATTTCCGCTACCGGGCGAGGATAGCGGATGGCCGCGAAATCGACATCAAGACCAGCGGCACACCGTACTTCGATCAAAACGGTGAGTTTCAGGGTTATCGCGGTTCCGCCTACGATGTGTCCGGATTATTGTCGCAGGAAATCGGGCAGCGGAATCGTCAGGAGCTGATATACAACGCGACCGCGGTGTTACGGGATGGATTCTACCTGTTCGACGCCGATGACCGTCTGGTATTCTGCAACCCGCGCTTCAAGGAGATCTACCATTGCCTGGCCGATCGGCTCGAACCGGGTTTGCCCTATGATGAAATGTTCGAGGCGGCGCTCGAACAGCAAATGTATTTCGCTGACGAGGCGCAAAAGCAGGCCTGGGTCGAAGCGCGCCGGGCGCGCTGGGAAGACGAGGTCGGGGAACCGATAGAATACAACCTGATTGGCGGCGTTACAATCCGTATCGTCGAGCAGAATCTGCCGGGCGGGGAACTGGTCGGCATGTGTGTCGATATCACCGAATCCAGTCGCATAGAGGCCGAACTCGACGAGGCGCAACGAATTTCCGGGATCGGCAGTTTCCGCTGGGACGTCGAGCATGACAGGCTGATCTCCTACTCGAAGGCTTATGCCCGTTTATTCGGGATGACAAAGGAGCAACTGGAAAAGCCGCCCGCGGGGGTCTACTCCGAATTCATCCACCCGGAGGATCTGGACAGGGTAAAAACCGCCTACCTGCAGGGCGACAATTCAGGGGAAGTAACCGAGGTGGAATATCGGTTCCAGACCGCGGATGGAAGAACCGGGTATGTCGTTGAACGCCTGGCGCCATCCCTGTGGCGTGACGGCAAGGTGGTCGAGCAGATAGGGACGGTCCAGGATGTAACCGAGTTCAGGCGCATCGGGGCGGAGTTCGAAGCCGCACAGCATATCGCCAAGGTCGGCAGTTTTCGCTGGGACCCCCAGAACAACCAGATGATTTCCTGTAGCGACGAGTTTGCCCGGATCATGGGTTGGCCAAAAACCGAATTGCTTGCAAAATTGGAGACAGACACTTTTCTGGGTATACACCCTGACGATCGCAAGAAGACGGAACGGTACATTGAGTATGCCAATAGTACCGACGGTCCATTCGAAATCAGCTTTCGGATTATCCGCCCGGATGGCGAGGTCCGTCAGATTATCGAACGTGGCAACACGTCGGTTAAGAGTGGCGACAGGATAATCGAGCAGCTGTGGACGGTACAGGATGTGACCGAATCCAGGCGTATCGAAACGGATCTGGCAGAAGCGCAACGGCTCGCCCAAATCGGCAGCTACCGCTGGGACGTGCAAAACCAGGTGGTGATTTCGGCGTCGGAAGAATTCGGACGAATCCTGGGTCTGTCGCTGGTGAACAACGGCAGAGGACTGAGTAACGACGAACTGAACAGCTTTATCCATCCGGAAGACCTGGCAACGGTCACCGCAGTTTATGACCATGCGGAACGGACTGTCGAGGCCTTCGAGATCGAGTATCGTATTCGGCGACCCGACGGGGAAATCCGTAATATCATCGAGCGGGGCATACCTTCGATCGCAAGCGATGGCCTCTTGATCGAAATATTCGCTACCATTCAGGACGTCACCGCATCCAGGCGCATCGAGGCCGAGCTCGACGAGGCCCAGCGTCTTGCCAGGATCGGCAGTTTTCGCTGGGACGTGGAACACGACCGGCTGATTTCCTGCTCGAAGGAATTTGCCAGGTCTTTTGGCTCGGTTGAAGACATGCAGGATTCGCCATGGGACGTTTATGCCAGGACAGTTGCAGCGGAGGATCTGGACAGGATCATGCAAGCCTACGAGCTGAGCAACAGTGCCAGCGATGTAACCGAAGTCGAGTACCGCATGCTGGGGCCCAGCGGTGAATACAGGCATGTCATCGAACGCCTGGCGCCTTCCTTGTGGCGTGACGGCAAGGTGGTCGAACAGATCGGGACGATGCAGGATGTGACCGTGTCGAAGCGGCTCGAAGCTGAGCTCGAGGAAGCCCAGCGCATCTCGAACGTCGGCAGTTACCGTACCGATTTCATCAACGATACCCTGCTTTCCTTTTCACCGCAGCTGGCCAGGATTTACGGATTGAGCGTCGATAAGATAGACCGTGAGAATCCGTATATGCTTCAAGTCGTGATTCCCGAGGACCGCGAACTGGTCGAAACGACCTACCGCAAGGCGCGGTTCAGCGAGGTGCGCGAAGCTGGCGAAGTATTATTCGAAATCGAATACCGGATTATGCGCCCGGATGGCGAAATTCGGTATATTCTGGAACGCGTCGACGTTTCGAATATAGTCGACGGCAAGGTATCCGAAGTCATCGGAACAATACAGGATATTACCGAGCGCAAGCTCGTCGAATTCGAAAAGCAGAGCAGCGAGGAAATGCTCGAAGCCGCAATCGAAAACGTTCCGGGTGGGTTCCTGGTCGTCGATACCGACGGTATCATCCAGCGCTTCAATCGCCGTTTCTTCGACCTGTATCCGAAACAACAGTTTTTCATCAATGAAGGGGTTCCGTTCGAGCGCTTCCTGCAATATGGAATCGAGATGGGGGTGTACCGGGATGCGTTGGAAGACCCCGAGGGCTGGTTGCGACAGCGGCTGCAAAGCCATAATTCGCCGGGCTTTGAAACACTCGATCAACTGACCGATGGTCGCTGGATCCAGATCGCGCTGCGTCGCTTGCCAAACGGCGCCAGGGTTGGGATCTATGTCGATGTGACAGAACTTCAGCAGGCGCGCCAGGCGGCGGAACGGGCCAACGAGGCGAAATCCGAGTTTCTCGCGTCGATGAGTCACGAGTTGCGGACGCCGATGCACGGAATTTTGAGTTTTTCCGAACTGGGGCTCAAGCGCCTCGAATCGCTGAGCCAGGAAAAGCTGCGCCAGTACCTGGAAAATATTCAGATTAGCGGTACGCGCCTGTTGTACCTGCTAAACGATCTGCTGGACCTCTCCAAGCTCGAGGCCGGCAAGATGCGCCTGGAGATGTCGCCGGTCAGCCTTTACGACCTGGCCAGGACCTGTATTTCGGAACAGGAATTGCGTTTACGCGCGAAGAATCTGCACTGTGAGCTCGAAAATTGCGCCGCAGAGGCAGTTTGCGTCTGCGATCGTAATCGCATCGTCCAGGTAATCACCAATATCATCGCCAACGCAATCAAGTTCAGCCCCGAGGGCGGTAACATAAGCATGCGGGTCGATGGTGGCGAAAACGCCTGCGGCATTCGGATTTCAGACGAGGGGATCGGGATTCCGGAGAATGAGCTCGACCAGGTATTCGACAAGTTTTACCAGAGCTCGGGCAGTCGAAATCATTCGGGCGGCACCGGGTTGGGCCTGGCGATTTGCCGTGAAATCATCGATTTACACCAGGGGCGAATCTGGGCCGAGAATAATCCCGTAGCGGGCGCCAGCGTTGTGTTCGAGATACCGCTAAAACAGCCCCGGCCGGGTTGGCAGGCTTAATCTTCGGTTAATTCTTTTTCCAGCGATTCGAGCAGGGCATCGTCGAGCTCCGGCAGCTTGATCTGATCCTTTTTCTTGTCGCTGAGAGCGGCGATGGTCGTTTGCGCCTGCGCGCAGGTTTCATGCAGGGTCCTGATTTGCGTGACGAGGCCGCCGGCGCTCTTCAGGAGCGTTTGCTTCGCTTCCAGCTCTGCTTCCAGTTTCGACTTTTCCTTGCGCATGGATTGCAGCCGGGATTCCGCCTGGGTGCGCAATTTGGCTTCGTCCATCTTCTGTTTTTTCAGCGTCTTGAGCTTGCGTACTACATTTTCGGGCGTATCTGCCAGCGCTTTCGATATGGCCTTGAGCCGGTTCTGTTTGTCGGCAACGTCGGCGCGGGCTTTTTTCAGGGCCTCGGCATTGTCGGCCTTGCCCTGCACCAGTTGCTGCTCGGCCTGCTGACGCGCTTTTTCCGCCGCGGCAGCCTTCTCCTCGGCTTCCTCGCGAGCCTGTTCTGCCGCTTTGGTCTGCTGCCTGAATTCGGCGACCTGCTGTTCCGCCTGGCTGCGGGTTTCATGTATGTTGATATCGGCGTCCCGGGCTCGCTTGATCGCCTTGTCCAGCGCTTCCTTCAGCTCTTCGGTGCTGCATTCCGAGTCTAGACCGAGCGCATCGGTGGCAGCGCCCATCAGGATCTGCTTACTGATTGCAAGATCCTTCCAGACCTGCAGTTGGGTATCAACATCTTGTGTCACAGGTTACCTCGTGGTGAGAAAATTTGGCGGCATATTTTAGCCCATCGAAGGTTGGAAAAACAGGGGACGGCAGGTGATATTATCGCGATAGATCGGGTAGAATGCGCCTTTTTTCAATTGCGGGTGACCAGCGTGGAGACAAACCACATATCTCAACAGATAGACGACCTGAAATCTCGGGTCGAATTGCTTCGGGGGTATCTTTGACTACGACCAGAAACGCGAGAAACTGGAAGAGGTCATGCTCGAGCTCGAAAACCCCGACGTCTGGAGCGATCCCGCGCACGCACAGCAGCTGGGCAAGGAAAAGGCCGGTCTCGAGACCGTAGTCGCGGGGCTGGATCGAAGCTCGCAGGCGCTCGCGGATGCCGCCGAGTTGCTCGAGCTGGCAATCGGCGAGGAAGATGCGGCTACCGTCGCCGAGGTCGAAACCGATCTCGAGGCCGTCGAAAAGTCTGTTGCAGAACTCGAGTTCCAGCGCATGTTCTCGGGCGAAATGGATGCCAACAACGCCTTTCTCGACATTCAGTCGGGAGCCGGCGGCACCGAGGCGCAGGACTGGGCGGAAATGCTGTTGCGCATGTACCTGCGCTGGGGCGAGGCCAAGGGCTTCAAGACCGAGTTGATCGAGGTTTCGGCCGGCGATGTCGCCGGCATCAAGAGCGCCACCGTGCGTTTCGAAGGTCCCTACGCGTTCGGCTGGTTGCGCACCGAAACCGGCGTCCATCGCCTGGTGCGTAAATCCCCGTTCGATTCCGGCAACCGTCGTCATACATCTTTTGCATCGGCCTTCGTGTCGCCGGAAATCGAGGACGACATCGATATCGATATCGATCCGTCGGATCTGCGCATCGACGTGTACCGTGCCAGCGGTGCCGGTGGACAACACGTCAACCGCACCGAGTCGGCGGTACGTATCACGCACCTGCCGACGAATGTCGTGGTACAGTGCCAGAACGACCGCTCACAGCACAAGAACAAGGCAACCGCGATGAAGCAGCTCAAGGCGAAACTGTACGAACTCGAGGTACAGCTGCGCAACGCCAAGGCGCAAAGCATAGAGGATCTGAAATCCGATATCGGTTGGGGCAGCCAGATACGTTCCTACGTACTCGACCAGTCGCGTATCAAGGATTTGCGTACCGGCGTCGAAACCGGCAACACCCAGGCGGTGCTGGACGGCGACCTCGATCCGTTTATCGAAGCCAGTCTGAAGAGTGGCGCATAGATCACAGCACACAGGTAATGAAATGAACCAGCACAGCGACGCCGAACACGACAGCGCAGACACGCAGCAGGACGAAAACCGCTATATCGCGCAGCGTCGCGAAAAGCTGGCGCAGCTGCGCGCCCATGGGCAGGCTTATCCGAACCAGTTCGAGCGCGCGCATTTTGCCGCTGACCTCGTGCAACAATGTGCCGGGCTCTCGCGCGAAGAGCTGGGGGCCCGGGCAATCGAGGTCAGCCTCGCCGGTCGCATGATGTTCAGGCGCATCATGGGCAAGGCCAGCTTCGCGCAGCTGCGCGACATGAGCGGCACGATGCAGATTTTCGTGCAGCGCGACGCGATTGGCGAAGACGCCTATGAAGCATTCAAGCACAGCGACATCGGCGATATTTTCGGGGTTAGCGGCGTGCTGTTCCAGACCAAAACCGGCGAGCTCACGATCAAGGTCAAAACCATCGAGTTGCTGACCAAGGCGCTGCGGCCACTGCCGGAAAAGTTTCACGGGCTCGCCGACCAGGAACTGAAGTACCGCCGGCGCTATGTCGACCTGATCATGAACGACGATTCGCGCCGCGTATTCAAGATCCGTAGCCAGGCCGTCAACTTTATCCGGCAGTACATGATCGAGGCGGGTTTCATCGAGGTCGAGACCCCGATGATGCAGGTCATTCCCGGCGGCGCCGTCGCAAAACCCTTCGTTACGCATCATAACGCGCTCGACATGGAGCTGTACCTGCGCGTCGCGCCCGAACTATACCTCAAGCGCCTGGTGGTGGGCGGGATCGAGCAGGTCTTCGAGATCAACCGCAATTTTCGCAACGAGGGCCTGTCGACGAGGCATAACCCCGAGTTTACGATGCTGGAGTTTTACCAGGCCTATGCGGACTACGAGGATTTCATGAACCTGACCGAGGACATGATGCGCCGGCTGGCGCATGCCGTGCTCGGATCGGGCCAGGTGCATTACCAGGGCGAGGATTTCGACCTCGATCAGCCGTTCGCACGCATGAGCGTCGCCAGTTCGATCATGCAATATAACCCGAATCTCGATGCCGCGAAGCTGGAGGATGTCGAATACTGCCGCAAGGCGGCTGCCGATCTCGGCATCAAGCCCGAGCCTGGCTGGGGCGCGGGTAAGTTGCAGGTCGAGATTTTCGAGAAAACCGTCGAGGAGCATTTGAAGCAGCCAACCTTCATCACCGCTTACCCGACCGAGGTTTCGCCGCTGTCACGCTGTAACGACGACAATCCCTTCGTGACCGACCGCTTCGAATTCTTCCTCGGTGGACGCGAACTCGCCAACGGGTTTTCCGAGCTCAACGATCCGGAAGAACAGGCGGCGCGGTTCCACCGCCAGGTCGAGGAAAAAGAGGCCGGCGACGAGGAAGCCATGCACTACGACGCCGACTACGTGCGCGCGCTCGAATACGGGCTACCGCCAACGGCGGGCGAGGGCATCGGCATCGATCGGCTGGTCATGGTGCTGACCGATTCACCCAGCATCCGCGACGTCATACTATTTCCGCATATGCGCCCCGAATAATATTGCGGTCGCATCGCCCGCTGGTGCTAAACTTCCGCGATGGAATTTCTCGCAAACGTCCCCGGGTTTCATGCCTATGTCGTGATGTGCCTGGTGGTGCTCGCGTTGATCATGTTCGCCAGCGAACGATTACCACTGGCGACCTCGAGCCTGCTGATACTGGTACTGCTGACGCTTTTGTTCGAGGTGTTTCCATTCACCGGCCGCGCAGGTCGGCTGTACCCGAGCGATCTGTTTCTCGGCTTCGGTCACCAGGCACTGGTGGCGGTTTGCGCGCTGATGATCGCCGGCCAGGCGCTGGTGCGCACCGGCGCGCTGGAACCGATCGGCAGGCAGCTGGCCCGGTGGTGGGCATTGCGGCCGCTACTGACGTTTTTGGCGGCGCTGGTGATCGGCGCAATGCTCAGCGCTTTCATCAACAACACCCCGGTGGTGATTCTGATGCTGCCGATCCTGATCAGCGTCTCGCTGAAGACTGCGACGCCGGCGTCGGACCTGCTGATGCCGATGGGGCTTGCCACGTCGATCGGCGGTATGGCGACCAGCATCGGCACCTCGACCAACCTGCTGGTGGTTGCCGTCGCCGCGGACCTGGGATTGCGCGAACTGGGCATGTTCGACTTCGTATTCCCGGCGATCGTTGCCGGCGGCGTCGGCATCGTTTACCTGTGGCTGGTCGCGCCGAAATTACTGCCCCCGCGAGAGGCGCGCCTGCCGGGCACGTCGCCGCGCCTGTTTACCGCGCAGCTGCGCATTCACGACGACAGCGTCGCCAACCAGAAGAAGCTGTCCGAGGTCATCGACCTCGCCGGCGGCAATCTCGAGGTCGTGCATATCATTCGCGGAAAGAAGAACAACCGCCTCGTCGCGATCCCCGACATGGTGCTGCGTAGCGGCGATCGTATCATCGTCAAGAGCACCCCCGATCGACTCAAGGAACTCGAAACGGTGCTCGGCGCCAGCCTGTTTTCGGGAGACGAGCGCGTCGACGACGAACACCCGTTGCAGGACGCGACGCAGCAGATTGCCGAGGTCGTCGTGGTGCCCGGTTCGACGCTGGATGGCCGCACCCTGGCCAATATCCGTTTTCGCGAGCGCTACCAGCTGATGGTACTCGCGTTGTTTCGCTCCAATAAGTGGGCCAGCAAGCAGGGCACCGAGCATACCGAGGAGACGCGCCTGCATTCGGGCGACGTGCTGCTGGTGCAGGGTTCGGTCAGTAACATCAATCGTCTCAAGTCGAGCCGTAACCTGCTGGTGCTCGACGCCAAATCGGCGTTGCCGATTTCGTCGCGTGCGCCGATTGCGATGCTGATCATGCTGTGGATTATCCTGACGGCGGCGTTCGGGCTGTTGCCGATTGCAATCAGCGCGCTGACCGGCGTGCTGCTGCTGCTGGTTACCGGCTGTCTCAAGTGGTACGACACCACCCGTGCGTTGAGCGCGCCTGTTATCCTGCTGATCGTGACCAGCCTCGCGATGGGCACCGCGATGGTGCAAACCGGCGGCGCCGATATGATCGCGAGCGCCTACGTGTCGCTGTCCGCCGGCGCCTCGCCGGCGCTGATCCTCAGTGGCCTGCTGGCAATGATGGCGTTGCTGACCAACGTCGTATCCAACAACGCGGCCGCGGTTATCGGCACGCCGATCGCGATCGGCATCGCCCATCAGCTCGGCCAGCCCGCGGAACCTTTCGTGCTGGCGGTCATCTTCGGCGCCAACATGAGTTTCGCGACGCCGATGGCCTACCAGACCAACCTGCTGGTGATGAACGCCGGAAACTATTCGTTTGGCGATTTCGTGCGCGTCGGGCTGCCGCTGGTGCTGCTGATGTGGGCGGTACTGAGCTTTCTGCTGCCCTGGCTCTACGGCATCTAGCGTGAATACTGCAACGGGCGGAATCGGGCCTGAGATTAACTGCTCGATTGAGTCGACCAAGTTCAAGCATATCGTGGCGGATTCGGGGCTAGCGTTTGTAACCGCCCCGGTTGCTGTCTCGACCGTGTCTTGTCCAGATATCACTGGCCCTGGGCTTCCCGCAAGCCATGGTAATGACCTTGGCTTGCGCTCCAACCCGGTGCCCTGCGTCAGCCTCCGAGAAACTGGCGCAATATTCGGGGTGGCGGGAAGCTGGCGGGCGGCCCGCCGCTTCGGTAAAATTCCCGTTTTGCGACGCAGGCCGCTATGAAAAAGCAACTACTGGTAATGCTCGAAATGCAGGACGCGATGAACGCGCGCGTCAATCCCGAATGGCGCCAGGCCGGGAATGCGTGGTATCGCGCGATCTGGACCGAGTGCGCGGAAATGCTCGATCACTACGGCTGGAAATGGTGGAAACACCAGCAGCCCGATCTCGAGCAGGTGCGCCTCGAGCTCGTCGATATCATGCATTTCGCAATGAGCGACTACCTGCTGCAGGACGCCAGTAACGAGGACGTCGCGGCGCGTATCGCGGCGGAGCTATCCGATCCGCGCCAGGACAACGATATTCGCGCTGCAATCGAGTCCATGGCGCAATCCACGATCGCATGCAGGTCGATGCATTTCTCCGATTTCGCCAACGTCATGGCGCTGATCGATATGGATTTCGACCAGCTTTACCGCACCTACGTTGGCAAGAACGTGCTCAACTTCTTCCGCCAGGATCACGGTTACCAGGAAGGCAGTTATATCAAGATCTGGGACGGCAGGGAGGACAACGAGCACCTGGCGGAACTGCTGGCGACCCTCGACAGCACCAGCCCCGGCTTTCGCGAAGAGGTTTACCGGGGGCTCACGGCACGCTATCCCCGTTGACCACGGTTATCCTGGTCCGAGACCTGCGTGACGGAGTGTTCTGCTCGACGGGCTTTTCATTGTCGGAGTAAATCACTATTCTGCCGGGATGAGGATGATTCTTACCCGGCATTACAAGACACGCACCAACCAGGAGGGCAGAATACTGGGTTGGGGCGATTCACCGCCTGGCGATGACTGGAAGAGCGATATCGATTATATCGACGCCCGCTTGCGCGAACACGGCGTTCAATTCGATGCCGCCTATTCCAGCGACCTGGAGAGATCGCGCCGGACCACGATGATTCATGCCGAAAACCTCGGCATCGAAACCGTCGAGAGCGCGCCGGAACTGAACGAAGTTCATTACGGCGAGCTGCAGAAAAAGAAAAAAAGTTCTGTTGCAGAGCTTTTCCCGCAGCACAAGTTGAGCCCGGACCTGGTCTATCCCAGGGGTGAGAGCTTCCGGCAGATGCAGCAACGCAGCCTCGACTATCTGTTGTCCGTCCTGACGGGCCGAGCAGGGCAGACAATCCTGGTCGTTTCCCACGCGGGTGTCATCAGGGGAATCGTCAGCCACTTTCTCGGGCTCGAATACGCCGAAAACCTTAAACGCAGGATACCGTTCCGCTATATCGGTGACTTCCTGTTCGATGGAACAAGATGTATCCGCTACGACGAGCTGGGGAAGCTTTCCGGGTTCGTGCGAGATAATGTCATAGAGATACCCTTCAGTCCGGGTGCCGTTTCCTGAAAACTCCCTGAACCAGGCCGCTGCCGGTTTCGGCCAACTGGATCTGTAATCAGTCCTTATCGTCGACGAAGGCTTTTGCGCCGAATACCTTTTCCGGAGTGCTGTCGAATTCCATGGCCAGGGTAGCAATAGTGAATCGCATGATTTCGGAGAATACCTTGTCGCGGCTTTCATTCACGACAATATGGATATTGGCGCGATCGGCTTCGGACAGCAGGTAACTCTGCAAGCGCCAGATTTCGTCGAAATATTGCAGATAATGCGCCGCACCCCGGTCCGGTACGTTGGTGCTGCGCATCTTGATTCTCTGCTGCAGATGCTTGCGTTTGAGCAGGGCCAGCATAACCGGAATTACCACCGCACTGGTCTTGGCCTGCAATTTCCCCATGAAAACGGGATGCAGGTGCACGCCCTCGAGCACCAGCGATACGTGTTCCCGCGTCGCTCGATCGACGACCGCCTCCATCGCAAGCGAAAGTAGATCCGCCTGACTCAGGTAACCCTGTACCAGCAGTTCGTCGGGTACCTCGCCATGGATCTTCTCGCGGGCAGGCAAACCTTTCCATGCGTTAAAGGATGACTGATGCAGAACCGGCATCAATTGCTCCGGGATCATGGTGCGCATGATTTCGCGCAGCATGTCGGTTGACTGGGTGCGCACGATTTCCAGTCGACTGGCCAGCGTGTTCGCCGTAGAGCTCTTGCCACACCCGGCGGTGCCTCCAATCAGGAAAATCAACTCGCGGCCGCTATTGATAAAGTCGTGCCAGACCAGCCACCGATGCGCAACCGCCGGCCCCAGTTTGCTGGACTGCCGCAGGTAGCGATAGATCAGCATCGCGAGATGCCTCGATTTGATCGTTTTTATGGATTTGTTAGTCAGGTGATCCTGCAGCATCTGCACGACTTCGTCAGACTCCCGGGATCTCAGCCCGATGGTTTCCAGGCTGTGTCGAAATTTAAGCCGCGAGAACGGACTCACGCGCCCGCCCTGCTGTTCGACCTGGATCAGCAGCGGGCTATTGCGGTTCTCGTAACGGTAGACAACCCCTTCCTTGTCCAGCGAGGTCAAATGTTGGACCACCATGCGATTGAGATCCTCGGTAGAGATCAGCGCGGTGTCTGCAAGCTCGTTGCGTATTTCGGAGGCGATGTGAGAGGCTTCGTCGAATTCCAGGCCCGCGTCTTGCAGGCTGCGAATCAGGATACCCCTCAGGAACGGGATCCGGGTTTCCTCGAGGTCTTCTACAAACGTCTTAGCCACGTACCTCCAGTACTGCAGGGCTGGGTAAATATGAAAATGTAACTAGTATTTTAAGCGCCAGCCTGCGATATGCAAATAGGATATCCCCATGCAGCCAGAAAATTGCACGACCGGCCACGTGGTTTTCCGGCGTCGGCGATGAATAAACGGAGGCTTGTTCAGAAATTGTTTCAGGCATCGGATTATGGATGCCTGTGTCTGACAAGGCATTAATGCGGTTATCCGTAACGCCCTTCGATATAGTCTGCCGTTTCACGGTGCCTGGGTGTGACGAACATTTCGGCGGTATCGGTGTGCTCGATAACCTTGCCCATCAGCATGAAGATGCATTCCTCGCTGGCACGGCGCGCCTGCGCCATGTTATGGGTCACGATCAGAATCGAGTATTTTCCCCTCAAATCCCAGATCAGTTCCTCGACCGCGGCGGTACCCTTTGGATCGAGCGCGGAGCAGGGCTCGTCCATTAGCAGAACGCTGGGTTTGACCGGCAACAATCGGGCGATACATAGTTTCTGCTGTTCTTCGAGCGACAACTCCGTGGCCTTTCGTTTCAGGTGATTCTTGACCTTGTCCCAGAGCAGGACCTGGCGCAATGATTCCTCGACGATTTCATCCTCGTCGTCGCGCGTATATTTTTTATCCCGGTTATGCAGCTTGTGACCGAACAGGATATTCTCGCGGATCGATGTCGGCAGCGGATTGGGCCGCTGAAACACCATGCCAACCTGTTTGCGTACCTGCACCAGCTCGACTTCGGGGGCGTAGATATTGTTGCCGAACACGTCGATGGAGCCGGTGATGCGCACGTATCCAAGGCGCTCGTTGATCCGGTTCACGCTACGCAGAAAGGTGGACTTGCCGCAGCCCGACGGGCCGATCAGAGAGGTAACCCGGCCCTGCTTGATTTTCAGGTTGACATCGAAAAGCGCCTGAAAACTGCCATACCAGAGATTCAGTGCCGAGGTTTCGATCGCCGGTGTCATGTCTGCTTCGATTTCTGCCTGGGTTGAACGCATATCGATACCCGAATCCATCAGCCGAAGCGCCCTTCGATATAATCCGTGGTGCGCGTATCTTTCACCTGCCCGGTAAACAGGTTCTCGGTTTCGCCGATCTCGACGCATTCCCCGTCGAGGAAGAAGGCGGTGCGGTCGGCGAGGCGGCGGGCCTGCTGCACCAGGTTGGTCACCAGGATGATGCTCATCTCCGGTTTCAGCTCCTTGAGAACATCCTCGATGCGCATCGTGGTCACCGGGTCCACGGCGATAGAGAACTCGTCCAGCATCAGCAGCTCGGGTTCCTGCGACAGCGCCCTTGCAATCGTCAGGCGCTGCTGCTGGCCACCGGACAGCAGGCTGCCCAGCGAATCCAGCCGGTCCTTGACCTCGTCCCACAGCGCCGCGCGGGTCAGGCAGCGCTCGACGATGACGTCCAGCTCTGCCTTGTCGCGAATGCCTCGCAGGCGCGGCACGAAGGCGACGTTCTCGTAAACGGTCAACGGCAGCCCCACCGGCAGCGGGAAAACCACGCCGATGCGGTTGCGTAGCGCGTAGACGTTACGCACGTCGCGAATATTGGTACCTTCGAACAGGATTTCGCCGCCGACGCTCATTTCGCTGTTGAAATCATTCATTCGGTTCAGGGCTTTCAGGAAGGACGTTTTGCCGGCGTTGGCCGGGCCGATGATGCCGAATATTTCGTTTTCCCTGACATCAAGCGTGATTCCCGAAATCGCCGTGACCGAGCCGTAGCGAATCGCCAGATCGCGAACCTCGAGCTTGGCCGCGGCATCGTGGGGCTGTGAGATTGCCGTCATGTTCTGCGCCGCAGTTACCATTTCTTTTTCCCGCGCAGGTGCATGCGCAACGCGATCGAGGCGCTGTTCATCAGCAACACCATCGATATCAGCACCAGCGCGACGCCGTACGGCAAGGCATCGGGAACGTCGGGTACCTGGGTCGAAACCACGAACAGGTGCAGCGACAACGCCATGGTTTGATCGAAGACGCTCTCGGGTAATACCGGGATGAAGAACGCGGCCCCGGTAAACATGATCGGCGCGGTTTCGCCGGTGGTGCGCGAAACCTCGAGGATCACGCCGGTCAGGATGCCGCTGACCGAGTTGGGCAGCACCACGCGGCGGATGGTTTGCCAGCGCGTGGCGCCCATGTTCCAGCAGGCCTCGCGGAAGGCGTGCGGAACCGCCTGCAGCGATTCACGCGTTGCGACGATGACCACCGGCAGGGTCATCACCGCGAGCGTCATGCTGGCGGCGAGGATACTGGTGCCGAAACCGAAAAAGATCACGAAGGCGCCGACGCCGAACAGGGCGTGCACGATGGAGGGCACACCCGCGAGGTTGATAATTGCGAGATTTATGGCGCGGGTGAACCAGTTGTCAGCTGCGTATTCGCTGAGGTATACGGCCGCGGCGACGCCGACCGGGACCGAAATGATCAGCGCCACGCCGACCAGCCAGACGGTACCCAGCAGGGCCGGAAAGATACCGCCAGCCGTCATCCCGTCGGTCGGGTTGGTGAACAGAAAGTCGAACGAAATCATGCTGCCGCCCTTGACTACCAGGGTGCTCAGAATGATTAACACCGGCAATATCAACAGGCCGGCCATAAACATGAAGAGGATGCGAAACAGGGTTTCGGTGCGTTTCGCCCTGGCGTTCAGGTCT
>Ga0224512_10001870_pt1 | contig 19704 bp, 18 predicted proteins | sample SF_May12_sed_USG_4_FD_169103 | JGI IMG/M metagenome (GOLD analysis project Ga0224512, IMG submission 169103) | Sediment microbial communities from San Francisco Bay, California, United States - SF_May12_sed_USGS_13 | ecosystem: Environmental > Aquatic > Marine > Sediment | place: USA... | reverse complement strand
ATTCGGCCATCGACACTGTTAAAGTTCCATCAATACCTCTTCCGTCGGAAGTAACGTCTTTTGTTTTCTGCTGTAACCCGATTGAAACCGGGACCAAAGGGGCCATCGGAACAACTCGTTCGTGCCATTGAGGAACTTAAACGCCGAAATCCAGACTTTGGCTGTCCCCGAATTGCCCTAATAATTTCGAAGAGCTTTGGCGTGGAGATCGACAAAGACGTTGTACGACGCGTACTTGCCAAACATTATCACCGGCATCCGAGCGATGGCCCTTCCTGGCTTACCTTTATTGGTCATATGAAAGATAGTCTCTGGAGCATTGATTTTTTCCGTTGCGAGTCAATCACGCTCAAAAGTCACTGGGTCTTGGTAGTCATGGATCAGTTCACTCGCCGACTCGTCGGATTCGCAGCCTATCCTGGAGACGTCAACGGCAGGGTTCTTTGCTAGATGTTCAACAAGATCATCATTGGTAACTCCGTGCCTCAATACTTGAGTTCAGATAACGATCCTTTATTTGAGTATCACCGGTGGCAAGCGAACCTGCGCGAATCTGACATTGACCAAATCAAGACAGTCACCGGTGTTCCCGTGTCCCACCCGTTCATCGAGCGTCTGATTGGAACGATTCGTAGAGAGTTTCTCGATCATACCTTGTTCTGGAACTCGACCGACTTAGAACGAAAGCTCGGAGAGTTTCGGCAATATCACAACAACCATCGCGTTCACGCTTCACTCAATGGAAACACACCAACGGAGGCAAGTGGGCATATCATGCACAGGCAGGCCAAACTCCACGACTTCAAATGGCATACGTATTGTCGGGATCTAGTCCAGCTCCCGCTGGCTGCATGAACTTTAATTCGCCATGCACACGCCCGGCGAGGATCGCGGTTTGGAATCAACGCCGATCCAAACACCGTAGATGAATGGCTTCGGCGACATGACTGGACTCGATGGTATTGCTGTGGTCCATATCGGCGATGGTGCGGGCGACCCTTATGATACGGTGATACGAACGCGCGGATAAGTTTAGTTTTTCCATAGCGCGATCGATGAGAGACTGGCACGCATCGTCGAGCGTAATGAAACGCTGTAGGCGTCGACCGGTTAGCGTGTTGTTAAGCGCGCCCTGCCGGTCGAGTTGGCGTTGCCAAACGGCACTGACACGATCGCGTACGATGTGAGTGGTTTCGGTATTGGCATCGATACGCCGCAAAGCCTTGCGCGGCACGCTGGGCACGTGAATATGCATATCGATGCGATCCAATAGCGGGCCGGAAATTCGAGCGATATATCGGTGTACTTGATCGGTGCTGCAACGACACTCGCCGGACGTATCGCCGAGATAACCGCACGGGCACGGATTCATCGCGGCAATAAGCTGGAATCGTGCCGGATACTCGACTTGGCGCGCGGCCCGTGAAATATGGATCACCCCGGATTCCAACGGTTCGCGTAGTTGCTCGAGCACTCTCCTATCGAATTCGGGGAGTTCGTCTAAGAACAACACGCCGCGGTGTGCGAGTGAAATCTCCCCAGGTCGGGGACGCGAACCACCGCCCACCAATGCCGCGCCCGACGCGCTGTGGTGCGGCGCTCGGAACGGCCGTTGCTTGAATGTTGCCACATCGAAGCCGCGGTGGCTCGCGGATTGAATCGTGGCATTTTCTAGAGCTTCGGCCTGTGACATCGCGGGCAGAATGCCAGCTAAACGCATAGCGAGCATCGTTTTACCCGTGCCCGGCGAGCCCATCATTAACAAACTGTGGCCGCCGCCGGCGGCAATTTCCAGGGCGCGCTTGGCAAACGGTTGGCCCCGCACATCGGCCAGGTCGACGCCGTCTGCCTGGTCAGGCGGCGGGGGCGGTGCAATGGGCGCGGCCAGGGAGTGCTGGCCATCGAGATACGCGGTGGTTTCCAGCAAGTGTGCGGCTCCAAGAATATCCGCGCTCGGCACGAGCGCCGCCTCGGCAAGGTTGTCGTGCGGCACGATCATCGTCCGGGCCTGATGCGCCGCGGCCATCACTGCGCTGAGTGTACCCTTAATAGGACGCACACCACCGCCTAGCGCGAGCTCACCGACCCATTCTAACTCCGCGGCGTTACGGGCATTGATTTGCTTGGAGGCTACGAGGATGCCGATCGCAATCGGCAAATCGAATCGCCCGCCTTCTTTGGGTAGATCGGCCGGCGCCAAGCTCACGGTAATTCGTCCGCGCGGAAAATCGAAACGGGAGTTGATAATGGCACTGCGGACGCGGTCTTTACTTTCCTTGACCACAGCTTCCGGGAGACCGACGATAGAAAAACACGGCAGCCCGCCGGAGAGGTGAACTTCGACCGCCACGGGCGGGGCATCGATCCCGACTTCGGCCCGTGACAACACAACGGCAAGAGACATCGCAACCATCCTTGGTAGCTGGGGTAGTTATGTTGGCATATTGCATCGTGAAATTCCAGTGCCCAACTAGTTACATGATCTACGGCCGAAATATTGCGAATGCAGACGATGCAGCGGGGTGCACGCGGTATCAATGAATCGGCTGTCCGATACATAGAGACACGGGGTGGTCGTACGGACCGTGTCGTTAAATAACCAACAAGGCGGCGGTTTTCGGCTTCGCCTCTAACCGCCCTACGGGGGCTACGGGGTGGTGGGGTTGTCGTCCGAAGCCGAGCCCGATTGCAGCCCGAGTTGTTGTTCCAGTTCGGCGACCTGAGCTTCAAGCGCCGTCAATTTCTCGCGGGTGCGAGCGAGCACCGCCTCCTGCACTTCGAGCTCCTCGCGAGTAACAAGGTTCATGCGCTCGAGTGCGGAGCGAATCGTCGCGTCCAGGTTTTTTTTCAGATCGGCGGTCAACTCTCCGGGAAACGCATCGGCGATGAGCCGCGACAAACGCTCCAAAGGCTCAATCGGTCTCATCGATCCACCTGATCGCTGCGGTATTTTGTGCTCATAGTTGGTCCATGCGATATTCGACATAGGATTCGTCACGCAGTTGACGCACCCACTGTTCATAGTTTTCGTCGGTCTTGCGCGCACGAATTTGCTGTAACGCAATGTTGCGATCACGCTCAGCCTTTATGTCTTTCTCGCGGCGTTCAACGATTTCGATTAAATGCAGACCGAACTGCGTGCGTATGGGCTCACTCACCATTCCCGGCTCAAGCTTGTCCATCGCCCGCTCAAAATCCGGAAACATGGCGCCTGGACTGATCCAACCCAAATCTCCGCCATTAACCCGTGTCGCGCGGTCTTCGGAATAGAGTCGAGCCAAATCCGCGAAATCCTCACCATCCGCTATACGCTGGCGAACCCGCAGCAATCGCTGTCGCACCTCTTCCTCGTTCAACAATTCGGTCGGCTGAATTAGAATATGCCGCACGCGTGATTGTATGACGACATTTTCGGCACCACCTCGCCGGGAATTGAGACGCACAATGTGAAATCCATTCGGACTGCGCACTACGCCGGAAAATTCGCCGGGCTCGAGTCCCTGAATCGCCTGCAGAAACAGAGTCGGCAGTTGGCCGGCCTTGCGCCAGCCCATTCGCCCCCCTTCGAGTGCGTCCTGCGCCTCGGAATATTCCGCTACGACCTGCCCGAACGCGACACCCTGGCTGGCTTTGCGATGGGCTTCGTCAACCCGTTGTCGTGCCGCACCGAGCGTAGCGGCGCTGGCCGATTCCGAGACCGTCACCAACAGATGCGAAATATCGTATTCGATCTCCAAAGTGCCCGCGCCCTGGGTGGCGAGAAATGCATCGATCTCTGCGGGGCTCACCGCGACCTTAGCATTAATTTCGCGCTCTACGAGCCGCCTGATCACGAGTTGTTTGCGTAATGTCTCGCGGAATAAATCGCGCTCAATACCGTCCCGTTGCATTACCTGCTCGAGTTGCGCCACAGATAGCTTGTTTTGCTGCGCTACCGATTCCACTGCCGCGTCTACCATATTTTCGTCGATTCGAATACCGACGCGGTCGGCGTACTGCAGCTGCAGGCGCTCGACAATCATGCGTTCCAACGCTTGGCGACGCAGGACATTGGACTTCGGTATCGGTGTCCCGCTGGTTCGCAAATCGCGAATAATGGCCTTGAGTTCGCTATCGAACTCAAGCTCGGTGATGACGTCGTCATTGATTACCGCGATGATGCGGTCGACGGTTTCGACCGCGGCTCCTGCTACGCCACCCTGAAAGGCCGCCGTCACCAGCAGCGCCGCAAACATTCGCAGCACGACGCTTCGCACGCCCCGCGTAAGGTTTCCGGTGCTCGTGTGGTCTGGCCGCAGCAACGCCTACAAACCTGCTCGAATCCGCCCAAGTCCATTGAGTTCTAAGACAATAAACAGCGCATCGCGGAAGCCCTCCGTGCGATCGACGCGGCGTTGCGCGCTGATATTTAATTTCCAGCAACATCCATCGAAGCCCAGGCCGAGCGTCGTTTCAAGGTTCTCGGAGGTTTGGATGGAATAACGCTCGATAAAATGAAGTTGCCAGCGTGGCGACAGCGGCCAGTCGGCATATAAATCTATCTGTTCGTTCGAGTCACGGTTAAACCGGTAGGCCAGACCGAGCCGCCGCGAGGGCGACGGCCGGAAGTCGAGATCGGTACGAATCAAACTCGTCTGGCTTGTCTCCTGATCCCATTGCACGAAGCTGTTGAGTTCAAAGTGATCGGTTAGCTGCGCCCGTAATTCCGCTAGAAGATCGGACTTGTCTTCGGTATCGATTTCGGTCTCGTCGAGATTGACCACCCTGTCATCCAAAAAGAAAATCTGGCCAAGGCTTGCCTTCAGTCGCTCGACGCCCGTGTCGACATCGAACAACCGCGAGGTCAAGCCGAGGGTTATTTGGTTGGTATCGCCGATCCGGTCACCACCGAAGAAACGATCCTCGCGAAAAATATTACTGAAGTTGTTGAAATTGATTTCGCTAGTATCGAAATCCGGAAAATCATTCTGATTTTCATCCGGGATATACACATAGAACGCGCGCGGTTCGAGCGTCTGCACGTGTGGCCGGCCGCCCCATTTTGCATCGCGCTCAAAAAAGATCTCGCCATCCAAAGTAAAAATCGGTGCCGTGACCGACGGGTCGTCCGGATCGCCCGCAGGCTGGCCTTCCAAACCGTAACTGATATGCTGCACCCCGAGCTTGGGTTCGAGCTTTCCGTACACTCGTTCGATCGGAAGGCTCACCGACGGCCTGGCACCAAGTCGCCACCCTTTAACTCGTTCATTCTGATCGAAATTCACGTATTCGGACTCGAGCTCGTAGCGAAACAATCCGCCGCGCGGCGATCTGGCGTCTAACGTAAACCGCGGCAGCCGATCGTACGGCCGACTCGCCTCGGGGATCGTTTCGTCGATCGTCTGATAACCTTCGACGCTGCCGGCGAATTTCCAGACTGCGCCGCTGTAGCGAGCTTGTGCACGTTGTCGTAAATGGGTCGAGCTGGATACATTCAGATCGTTGCTGAAATCGTCAAAATAATTTTCATCGGAAACGTCTTGTAGTTCGACCAATCCGCGCCACCTCGGCGTGAAGCGGTGATCGTGGTCGTAGCCCACGGCATGACGGTCTTCGTTGGCGAACGCGTCGTCGTCCGGCAAATATTCGCCGCGGAATATACCCTCGTGTTTTTCGCCGAGGTACCGAAATTCCCCTCCCAGCTGCAGGCCACGGTCGGTGTACAGGCGAGGCGTGAACGTAGCGTCCGCATTCGGCGCGATGTTCCAGTAATACGGCACATCGAGGATTGTGCCGCTGTCTTGTTCGTGACCGATACCCGGCGCGAGAAAACCCGTTTTGCGTTCACTCGAAATCGGAAAGCTTATGTAGGGCATATAAAACACCGGTATTTTCATAAATCGGATCGTCGCGCGTCTGGCGATGCCGATGCCCGCATCATTATCCAATATCAGGTTACGGGCGCGCACCACGACATCGTCCTTGCCTTCCTGACAGCGCGAAAAATCGGCACGTTCTAAGCGCAACACGCCCTCGCCTTCCATGTAGATCTTCTCGGCCTCACCCCGTCCGCCCACATACACTTCGTTTTCCTCGAGCGGTGGCCGCACGCGTTCGACTTCAATCCGATCGGTATACGGACCTACTGCATTCCGGGGATCGGTCAAATAGAAGTCGCCGGCGTCGCGTAATGACCGTTTGCGCTCGGCGACACGATACTGGGCCGGCCCGGTTTCACCGATTTGGGTCGCCATTTCCATTTCGAGTTCGGTGGTCTCCAAGCGATCGCCCTCTGGCGTATGCGCCACAACATTGCCGCTCGCCCGAACTGCGTCATTCTGTTTGTCATACTCCAAGCGATCCGCGAATAACGACTGTGGCCCCTGCTTGAGTTCAGCATTGCCGCTCAGTATCACGACGTTGGCATTGGGCGCATCGATCTGGTCCGCCTCCAATTCGATAGGCATGGATGCGACGTCGCCCTGCGACAAGAGCGACCGGCCGGGGTGTATTATCGCGTCCGGCACGCACGCATCGGGCTCCTGGATATGGGTGGCCCACAACGTGGGACTCGCCACCGCGAGGCAGCCCATGAGCACGCATTGGATACAGCGCTTGGTGGGTCGTTCGTGCCGACCGAACATTACGCTAGGGTAACGGCGATTGAATCGCATAGAATTAATGCCCCTTTTCGTTCGTGCTCTGGTAAATAACCGTAATTGCAAGACCCCGTGTCTGAACTGGGGCCATACAATCCATACATTGCATCGATGCATTGTTGCGCGTTCGAATTATAGAGGTAAAGACGTGACCGATAAACGTTTAGAACTCGCACGGGTTTGGACTCGCGATACGCTGGCCAATGCCGCCATCGGATTAGAGCCGGCCTCGGCGGACGCGAGCTTTCGCCGCTATCTCCGGGTCATCGGCGCCGAACGCTCGTATATCGTCATGGACGCGCCCGTTGAGAAAGAAGACACGGCGCCGTTTATAAGGGCCGCGACGCGGCTTTTGGATCTCGGTTTAAATGTGCCGGAGATTCTTGCGGCCAACCGCGAACAGGGCTTATTGCTGCTCAGCGACCTCGGAAATACCACGTATTTGCAATGTCTTACCGCTGCGAATGTGGACCGTTTATACGGTGACGCGCTTGCTGCGCTCGCAGTATTGCAGGCCGGCAGCTTCACCGATCCCGACTATTTTCCGAACTACGATCGAGAATTGCTGAACGCGGAAATGGCGCTGTTTAGCGATTGGTTTCTCGACCGGCACCTCAAAATTCGGCTAACTTCCGGACAGCAGCGCCAACTCGGTGGCGTGTTCGCCGATTTGAGCGCGGCCGCCCTCGAGCAACCGAACACCTGGGTACACCGTGACTATCACTCCAGAAACCTGATGCACACTGCGACCCATAATCCCGGTATTCTGGATTTTCAGGACGCCGTATCGGGTCCAATCACGTACGATCTCGTGTCGTTGCTACGCGATTGCTATGTCGATTGGCCCGCCCAGCGAGTGGCCGATTGGGTGGGTGGGTATTACCGGCTCGCGGTACAGTCCGGGCTACCGGTAGGGCCGGATGAGGATCGCTTTCTGGAATGGTTCGACTGGATGGGCGTGCAGCGCCACCTTAAAGCGATCGGGATTTTTGCCCGCCTGTACCGACGCGATGGCAAACCCGGCTATCTGGCCGATATCCCCAGGGTGCTTCACTATATCCACACCCAGGCCGATCGCTATGCCGAGTTGGCTCCTCTCAATGATGTAATCGCGCCGCTGCTGGATGACCCCCGCGTATGGACGCAATGATACTCGCCGCGGGGCGCGGCGAACGCATGCGTCCACTGACCGACCACACGCCAAAGCCCTTGTTGCAGGCCGGAGGTCGCAGTTTGATCGAGTATCACCTGGCCGCGCTGGCGGCGGCCGGAATTCGAATCGTCGTAATTAACACTGCTCACTTCACCGATCAAATCGTGGCGGCGCTTGGCGACGGCCGGAATTGGGGTGTCGAAATCCGGTATTCTCCGGAACCCACGGGCGCGCTGGAAACCGCCGGTGGCGTCGTCCACGCGCTGCCGCTGTTCGATAGCGACCCGTTTGTCGTAATTAATGCGGATATCTTTACAGATTACGCCATCGAAGCCCTGGCCGATGCGTCTAACTCGGCCGCGCATTTGGTCATGGTACCCAACCCCGCGCACCACCCCAGCGGCGATTTCCGCCTCGACGGTGAACGGGTCACACCGCTCGACGGCGGTGCCGGCACCCCCGCCACGTTTGCGGGTATCGGTTTGTACCGCCGCGATTTCTTTACCGGATACAGCCCCGGTCGGCGCCCGCTCGGGCCAATATTACGCACGGCCGTAGCTGCGGGCCACGTCAGTGGTGAATGTCATGGTGGATGCTGGATGGATATCGGTACCCCCGAACGCTTGTTTGAATTGCGCCGTTATTTAGGCGAAACAGTATACTAATTATTTCATAAAAACAAAATATTATGAATGTTAATGAATGTACATCCTGACATTCTTGTTTGAGTGATGAGAATGGACTCATTGGTCAATATTAACGCCGGTCCGTGCCGGATTTGTTGCGCTCTCTCCGGCCTATGGCATACGGGCGGACAATCGAATTCACGCGCGGCGGATGGCCCTACAAAAACTCGACGCTGTCGCAGTCGAGTTCGCTAACCAGGATCGAAACCAACTGCGCCGCTACGACATCGAGGTCGATGTCCACGCCCAGGCTACGCAAATCGGTCACGGCGAGGCCTTCGAATCCACACGGATCGATCGCCAAAAATGGGCTCAGGTCCATGGCCACGTTCAGACTAAGGCCGTGGTAGCTCGCGCCGCGCCGCACGCGGATTCCGAGCGCTGCGACCTTTGCATTGGCGACGTACACGCCGGGCGCACCTTCACGTCGCGCACCGTGCAGCCCATACTGCGCCAATAAATCGATCACGGCCTGCTCCAATACCGCTACCAAGCGGCGCACTCCGAGGCCACGACGCTTCAAATCCAGTAGTACATAGACGACGAGCTGACCCGGCCCGTGGTAAGTCATTTGCCCGCCACGATCGGCCGCGACAACCGGAATTGCCTCGCCCGCCGCGCGCGGGCGCGCCTGACAACTGATCCCCTGGGTATATACGGGCAGGTGCTGCAACAACCAGATTTCATCGTCGCTACTCGCAGTGCGCGACTCGGTGAAATCGCGCATACGATTTAAGATCGATAGGTAATCGACGCGGCCGAGGCGGCGCACAACAATACTCGAAGCTGATGAAACCGGCATCGGATGAAAGGCCCTCGTTAGTCGTTTCTGAAAAGCGTCATTTTTGGCTGCCGGCAAGGCGCCCGAGAAGCCGATGCGGAGTTTACACGGGGGTAAATGAGCATCGGAAGTCGCAGGGCATCGCTACCGGCAGCCATAATGGGCGTTTTTCAGGGACGAGCAGTACTCTATCATGGCGAAATTGGCGGATGCAGCGAACCGAGAAGCGGCCGGCCGCTAGAGGCGCGACCGCGGGACTAGCCGTGGCTAACTCGAGGGAGCGCAACAACGCGGAGGGCCGCTTATCGGCTCGCCCGAAGGGAGTCCTAGCTACAATGTCATGAGCACTTCCGCACAGGCCCGTAAGTCGGCATAAATGGCATGCAATTGATCGCGGTCGCGAGCCATGATCCTGCAGGAAACGGACACGTAGGTGCCCTGACGACTACTACGACTACGAACTCCAAGAAGGCCGTCCGTATCCACATGTTGGGTCACAATCGACTGCACCAGCGCAGTGAACCGGCTGTTATCGCGCCCCATCGCCTTGATCTCGTAACGGCACGGAAAGCGCAGCATTTCGGCCTCGGCATTACTGTGGCCGTTCCGCCCATTACCACCCGCTCCGTTGTGCCGCTGGTCGTTACCGATTTGGCCGCCGCGGTGTTCGCTCATGCGTAAACCTTCATGTCGCGCACGCAGACGCTAGCGTATCCATAACCGGGCTTTATCGAGCAGGCGCTTCCACCACGCGCCTTCCGGTATTCCGTTTAATGCCACGAGTGGGTATTCATCCAGCACCGCACCGGCGTAGGACAATGTCAAATTACCGACGGGTTGTGCCTGCACAATGGGCGCGAGCTGCATCTCATTGACGACGATTTCCGCTTTAAGTTTATCGAATGAGCCACGCGGTACCGTGACGTGCAGATTGCGGCCGACACCCACCGGTAACTTGTCCGTTTCGCCGTAATACACATCGATTTCGGTAGCAGCCGTCGTGTCACCGTAGATTAACCGCGATTCGTATGCGGCGAAGCCGTGTTTTAATAGCGAGTGCACTGCATTGGTACGGTATCGTGGGCTTTTGGCACCGGTAATCGTTGCCACTAAACGCATACCGTCGCGCTGCGCGGAGCCGATAAGGCAATAGCCCGCCGCGTTGGTATGGCCGGTCTTAACACCATCCACCGACTCATCGCGCCACAACAGTTTATTTCGATTGCGTTGAGAAATACCGTTGTATTCAAATTCACGTATCGAGTAGATGCGATAGTAGTCCGGAAATTCACGGATCAAGCTCGCAGCTAACACCGACAGGTCGCGTGCAGTGCTGTAGTGCTCGGGGTTCGGCAATCCGGTGCTGTTCTGGAACCGGCTGTTGCTCAATCCCAGTTTCGCCGCATATTGATTCATCAATTCCGCAAACCCCGGTTCACTGCCCGCGACGTGTTCAGCCAGCGCCACGGCCGCGTCGTTACCGGATTGTACGATCAAGCCCTTTAACAGGTCTTCGAGCAACACATTTGAGTTTACCTTAACGAACATTCGCGAACCGCCGGTACGCCATGCGGTTTCGCTGATATGCACTTGATCGTCCAGCTTCAATGCGCCCTGCTTGAGCCGATCGAACACGACATAAGCGGTCATGAGTTTACTGAGGCTGGCCGGCTCGATACGCAAATCCGCCTCATTTTCGGCCAATATCCAACCGGTATTAAAATCCATTAAGACCCAAGAACGGGCTTCCAGATCCGGTGGTGGAATCGATGCCCGCGCGGCATCCGGAATCGATGCCGCACTCGCCACCGACAGCAGCGCCGGGCATACCAGAATCGCCGCCATCACATGCGCCAACACCAGCCGAGCCCCGAACCGCAAAATCTTATCTATCATAATGTCGCTCCAACCCTACTCAATAATTATTCGCGGCGTATCGGCAAAATTACCATTGAGTCGAACCAGTGCGCGGTCGGCCTCCAGGACCGATGCCAGTGGACCGACCCGTACTCGGTACAATCGCGGCGTACCGGTCGGCGCATTATCGATTACAACGGGGTGAAACCCAGCGCCGACAAGCCGGTTGCGTAGCGCCTGGGCGTTGGCGGGACTGGAAAACGCACCAACCTGAACAAAAAATTGCGACAACGCCGGACGTACTGCACTTTCGGTAACGGGTGCGGACACCGCGATGCTCGCCGCTTGAGCGTCACCCGGCATAATCGCCTCGATCTCTACCGCGCCGGTGCCGTGGCCGACGATTTCGAGACGGTGGGCAGCCGCGTAGGACAGATCAATAATGCGATTTCGGCGAAACGGACCGCGATCGTTGACGCGCACCACCACCGTCTTACCGTTATTTCGATTCCGAACTCGCACATAACTCGGTAACGGTAACGTCCTGTGCGCGGCGGTCATGGCGTACATATCATACGGCTCACCGCTCGAGGTTCGTTTGCCGTGGAATTTTTTGCCGTACCACGAAGCAACACCACGTTCGCGGTAACCGCGCGCGGATTTAATTGGCCGGTATACACGACCCAGGGCACGATAGGGCCGGTTGCCGGTCTTGCTCAGCGCTTCGGGGCGCGGCACCGCATCCGGCACGCGAGACACATCGACCTTAGCACGGCGTGGCGGACCATCATCTTTGTAGTAGCCGCCACGATTTATACACCCGGCCACCAGTAACGCGACGGCCACTATCGCGAGGCCGCGATAACTCATTGCGAATGGTTCCAGCGAGCCAGGATTGCTTCGCTCAATTCGTACACCGCCAATGCGTACAGACGGCTGGTATTATATCGTGTAACAACGAAAAAATTTCCGTAACCGACTCGATAATCGACACCATCGAGCGTCTCGAAACGCATTAACGCGGCCGCCGTATCAGCTCCAGGAGAATCGTCAATTTGGATTCCGGCCTGACTCAGCGCCGCGACCGTCGATTCGGGTTTGAGGCGTTTGCTCACCAGTCCATCGATATTTACACCCGCCGCGACCGTCGCTTTGGCGACGACCGGCTTGCCGGACCGCCAACGATGCCGGGCCAGATAGTTCGCCACGCTGCCTATCGCGTCCGCCGGTTCGGATATCAAATCGCGACGCGCGTCGCCACTGAAATCTATTGCATACTCGCGGTAACTGCTCGGCATAAATTGTGGAACACCCATTGCCCCGGCATAAGACCCCAATAATGCGAGCGGATCGAATCCTTCTTCGCGCGACAATAACAAGAACTCCACCAGTTCACGGCGAAAGAATTTTTCACGCCGCGGGTAACGCAGAACCAGTGTTGTGAGGCTGTCGAGGACGCGGTGCTTGCCCAGTACTTTGCCGTAGCGCGTCTCGACCCCGATAATGGCGACAATGATTTGAGCCGGTACGCCGTACTGCTCGCTCGCTCGCTCCAGGGTCGTCTGGTGCCGCGCCCAGAATGTGACGCCGTTCTGAATGCTTTGGTCCGATATGAACAATGAACGGTACCTGTGCCAGGGCAGGCGCTCGGCCGGCCGTTTCATCGCGCGCACCACATTGTCGCGAATCGCGACCTGACGGAATAGGCGCTCGAGTTCAATCCTCTCGAACTGGTGTTGGGAAACCATTTCGTCGATGAGCTCCTGAATCGCCGGATGATTCCCCAACTCGAGCGCGGGCGCCGCTCGGCTCGCCGTCATAAGCAATACCGCAACGGCCCAAGTCAGCAGCCTGAAACCGTATGGCCCAGCTACTCCACGAATGTTCTCGGAATTATCCATAAACCTGCTACTAGTTCGTTACCTTTCATATGCCGATCGATCAAATTCGTGAATTGGCACGCTATTGCATCAACGGACGATGCGATTGAATGCTCATCAATATTCCAAACCCTGCCATCAACGTCACCATTGACGTGCCTCCGTAGCTCACCAACGGTAACGGTACGCCGACGACAGGAAGGATGCCCGCCACCATACCGATATTCACGAACAGATAGAAAAAAAATGTGAGCGCGAGACTGCCGCTCAGCAACCGAGAGTACGTATCGCGCGCGTAAAATGAAATCATCAGGCTGCGCGCGATGATAAACATATATAAAGCCACCAACGTCAGGCCGCCAATCAACCCAAATTCTTCGGCGAATACAGCGTAAATAAAGTCGGTGCTGCGCTCCGGAATGAATTCGAGTTGCGACTGGCTACCGTTCAGCCACCCTTTACCGTAGGTGCCTCCGGAACCTACCGCGATAATGGATTGAATGGTGTGATACCCCGCACCCAACGGATCGGCCCAAGGGTCGAACAAAGTCACGATGCGGCGGCGCTGGTAGTCGTGCAACATCGACCACAGGACCGGCGTGGTGGCTGCTACCAGCAATACCACGGAGAGAATATAGCGCCACCGCAATCCGGCGAGAAAAATTACCAGTACTCCGGACACCCCGATCAGCACCGCCGTCCCCAAATCGGGTTGCAGCACGACGAGCGCTACTGGTACGAGCACCACCGCCATAGCGACTGCAAGATCCCGGATTCTTGGCGGCAGTGGCGTCCGGGTCAGTATCCATGCCACCATCATCGGCACCGCAAGCTTCATAATTTCTGCCGGCTGGAAGCGCAGGATTCCGAGGTCGAGCCAGCGTTGCGCACCCTTACCGACGATTCCGATGCCCAACACCAGCAGCAACAACACCAAACCGGCCCCGAATACATACGGCGACCACCGCGCCAGCGACGCCGGCGCAATTTGCGCCAGCACCAGCATTACCGCCAACGCCGCACCGATTCGTACCGACTGCCGTCCCAGCAGACCCAGATCTTCTCCGCCCGCGCTGTACAAAATGGCGAGACTGCCCGCGCATAACAGCAACAATGCCCCAAGCAGTGGTACATCCACATTAAATTCCGAAGTCTCATTCATTGTTCAATCGATCGTGTCCGCCGCCTCCAATAGTCGCGGCTACAACCATCCCGGGATGACGGGGCGCGTCGGCACGCGCAACCCGGTGTTTCCCGGCGGTGGTTCATCGGCCATCGCGTCGTCCATATCGAAGTGGCGCCCGAGCAGGTAGTAGTCCAGGACCTGGCGCGCAATTGGCGCCGCGGTGCGGCTACCGCCGCCGCCGTTCTCGGCGATCACCGCGACCGCGATCTTGGGGTCTTCGGCGGGAGCAAATGCAATAAACAACGCGTGATCGCGAAACTTCTCGGGGATACTCTCGGCGTCGTATTTTTGTCCTGGGGCGAGACCGATCACCTGGGCAGTACCGGTTTTGCCGGCAATCGTGTAGCGCGCCGTTTTGCCTATGGCGCGCGCAGTGCCGCGTTTGCCGTGTACGACGCCCACCATATTTTCGATGATGCGTTGGTAGTCGGCCGGCGTATTGGCTTCGAGCTGTCCCTGATCGTCCGCTGCGAGCGGCTCGATCAGTGCACGCGGACTCTGCAACGACGCCAATAACCGCGGTGTGATTCGGTGGCCGCGATTGGCGACCGTTGCCGTAACCGCGGCCAGCTGTAACGGTGTGACCAACATATAACCCTGACCGATTCCGGCAATGATGGTTTCGCCCGGATACCAGGGCTCACCGCGCGCGGCGCTTTTCCATGCCGGCGACGGAATCAGGCCGTCGGGCTCCCCATCGAGATCGACACCAGTGGCATTGCCGAGACCGAATTCAGTCAATTTGGCGTGCATACGCTCAATGCCAAGCGCCCTCGCGAGGCGATAGAAATACACGTCGCATGACTGCTCGATGGCCTCTGTCAGGCCCACCTTGCCGTGCCCGCCGCGCTTCCAATCGCGATACGGCCGCGAGCGGTTCGGTAATTTATACCAGCCCGGACAAAACACCTCGCCGAGGTTTTCGTCTTCCCCCAACTGCACGAGCCCCATGATCGGTTTGATGGTCGAACCCGGAGCGTAGCGTCCGTTCAGCGCTCGGTTCAGTAGCGGCCGGTCGGTCGAATTCCGCAATTCTCCATACGCCGCTGCATCGATGCCGTTGACGAACAGATTTGGGTCATAGGACGGGTTGCTCACAAAAGCGAGAATCCCGCCGGTCGCAGGTTCGATCGCAACGACCGCGCCGCGGTACTCCCCCAGCGCCTCTGTAGCCGCATGCTGAAGGCGAATATCCAGGCTCAAATGCAGGTTCTTGCCGGCCACCGGAGGCGTCCGTGACAACTGCCGCACGACGCGCCCATGAGCATTGGTCTCGACCTGCTCAAATCCGACTTTGCCGAGCAACGTGCGCTCGTAGTGCGCCTCCAATCCCAGCTTACCGATATAGTCGGTACCGCGGTACGAGGTGCGGTCTATGCGTCCGAGATCGGCTTCGCTGATCCGGCCCACGTAGCCCACCACATGACTCGTGAGGGCCCGGTACGGATAGTACCGCTGCAGCCGGGCTTGCAATCGCACCCCGGGGAACCGGTACTGATTGATCGAAAAGCGTGCCGCTTCGTCGTCGGCGAGGTTATAACGCAGGACCTGAGGTTCGAACCCCGGGCGCTGCTCAAGCTTGCGTTCGAACGCCGCCAGATCATCGTCCCCAACCCGTATCAATTGCGCCAGCTCGTCCACGGTTTGTGCCATTACCTCCACCTGATCCGGGGTCACCTCCAGGTTGTAGACAGGAAAATTCTGCGCCAACACCACCCCGTTGCGATCGTAAACCGTGCCACGGACTGGCGGCAGCGGTATCAGGTGAATTCGATTATTCAGCGACAAAGTGGCGTAATGGCTGTGATTCACGACCTGCAAATACGCCAGCCGGGCCACCAGCGCGAGCGTACCGATCACCACCACCACCAATGCTGTAATCAGGCGCGACTGGATAATGCTGGTCTCGCGCAAATAATCTCGAATTGCAAGTTCTGCCATGGGCTAACAAATGTAGCTGCGGCGCCGGGCGTCACGCAAAATGATAAATAACCACGGCCAGATCAACATGCTGCTAGCTGCCGGCCACCACGCGGACCAACCGACCTTGATGTTACCAGCGACGCCGTGGACCCACGTCACCAATCCGATATCGATCGACAACAACAAGAACACGGCCGTACATTGTTGCCACATCGGATACATACGAATTCGCAAATGGGACTGGTTGGCGAGAAACCCCAGCACCGTCTTTGAGAGTGCGTTTTGTCCGAGCAGTGTGAATTGCATTACGTCCATCACGATCCCCACGCTCCAGCCGACCCCGGCCCCTACCCGGTGCGGTACGGCGATGCACCAGTAAATCAGCACGATTCCGACCCAATCCGGCCGGTACGGCACGGCCCATGTGGGTAACGGCATCGCCATGAGCAACAGCGCCGCCCCGAAACTTATAGGTATGATCCAACCGCGAACCCTCGGGCCGGTGGTGTCGGCACTAATCTGCATGTCGCGTACGTGTTCGGCCCTGATAATTCATAAAGGATTCGGGCTAACCTCCGTCATTCGCACCTTGCACCGCGACGTCGCTCGCGGCCTCAGCCTGACCATTGCCGGTGTCCGGCTCGTCCTGTGCCGGGTCGGCGTCGTCCGGGACGACCTGCCAGACCAGCAAAACATCGCGGGTGTAGTCAAGACGGGCCACCGGCATACCGGTCACGCCGAGAAATGGCTCGTTCGGATCCTTAACGATCTCGGTCACTCGAGCCACGGGATATCCCGGCGGAAACCGCCCGCCCATGCCGGAGGTGACCAAAATATCGCCATCACGGATATCGGCGTCCTGGGCCAGATACGGAATACTCAACCGGTCCGGCACGCCGAGCCCGTAGACCACGACCCGCAGACCATTGCGCCGAATCTGCGCCGGAATCGCATGGCTTTGATCGGTGAGCAACGTGACCGAGCTCGTAAACAGCGTCGCGTGGGTGATTTGGCCGATGACGCCGTCCGGGTCGATGACGGGTTGCCCACTGTAAGCGCCATCGCGAACACCACGATTGACCAGGACTTTGCGGGTAAACGGATCCAAACTGACCTCGACGAGCTGCGCCAGCAGCACCTCCTCGCCGACTTTACGCGACGCCGCCAACAACCGGTTCAGGCGCCGATTCTCGGCCTCCAGTGCTTCAAGCTTCTGCAGGCGGGATTTGAGCACGATTTGCTCGCCGCGCAGCCGGTCGTATTGCTCGCGTACATCCATATGGGAGCGCGACGCCCGGTCCACCCAGGCCCCGAGTCGGGCCGGCAAGGCCGACATTTCGTACAATGGCTTAACGGCCAGCGCGACCGCCGAGCGAAAATAGGACAGGTTCTCGGACCGATGATCGATAATCATCAATCCGACCGATATGCTCATTAGCACTATCAGCCGCAACGACTGCCACCGCGGCCGGCGAGGGTCCATTCAGTTATTCGTGGGCGAACACGTCGCCCAGCACGTCCATTTCCTCGAGCGCTCGCCCGCATCCACGCGCAACACAGGTCAACGGATCGTCGGCGATGATGACCGGTAAGCCGGTATCGCGCATCAGGCGCCGGTCCATATCCCGCAACAATGCCCCGCCCCCGGCCACGACCATGCCTTTATCGCCGATATCGGCACTGAGTTCGGGCGGGGTTTTCTCCAATGCCTGACGGATCGCCTGTACGATCGAAGTGAGCGGGTCACTGATGGCCTCGTAAATATCCCCGCTGGTAATCACCACACTGCGTGACATGCCTTCGGTGATATCGCGACCTTTGATCTCCATCTCGCGGTGCTCGGACTTTGACCAGGCCGAGCCGATAGTATGCTTGACGCGCTCGGCGGTCGCCTCGCCGATCAAAATGCTGTGCCGCCGGCGCACGAAATTGATGATGGCCTCGTCAAACGTATCACCGGCTGTACGCAGCGACTGCGAATACACCATACCCCCGAGCGACAATATGCCAACCTCGGTCGTGCCGCCGCCGATATCGACCACCATCGACCCGGTCGGTTCGGAAACCGGCAAATTCGCGCCGATCGCGACCGCCATCGGCTCCTCGATCAAATACACCTCGCGGGCACCCGCTCCGGACGCCGACTCGCGGATCGCGCGCCGCTCGACCTGGGTAGAGCCGCAGGGCACGCAGATAATGATGCGGGGACTCGCAAAGAACCGGTTTTCCTGGACTTTGCGAATGAAAAACTTGAGCATGACCTCGGTGATCGTGAAATCCGCGATGACCCCGTCTTTCATAGGTCGGATCGCCTGGATATGGCCCGGGGTACGGCCCAACATGAGCTTGGCCTCCTGACCCACCGCCAACACTTGTTTGTTGTTCACTCCCATCCCGGAATGGCGAATCGCGACGACTGAGGGCTCGTTCAGAATGATGCCTTTATCGCGGACGTAGACCAACGTGTTGGCCGTACCGAGATCGATGGCGAGGTCGTTGGAAAAGAAACCGAGGAGACGTTTGAACATTCAGTGATGAACTTGGCTGGCGAGCCGACGTGTAATGTAGCAATGGGCAAGCATGTATTCAACTAAAAGCACAGTGTATGATAACCATTATATGCCACACATTGGCGAATCGTTAGTAATGAAATTTTCACGCGACGCGATACTCAAGATTGCGCATCTGGCGCGGCTTGAAATTAAGGACGAAATGATTGAAAGCTATGCGCACGAGTTATCGCGTATTCTCGAATTAGTCGAACAAATGAACAACGTCGATACCACCGATGTGATGCCAATGGCACACCCACAAGATTCGACGTTGCGGCTGCGTTTAGACGCGGCCGATGAGCCCGAGCAACGCGACCGATACCAGGCCATTGCGCCGGCCACCGAGGCCGGTTTGTATCTCGTCCCGAAGGTAATAGAGTAATTTTTTATTATTAATATCAATGATATAAGCGACCCTGTGGGAGCCATCGGGCTGACCCATTCGGGTTCGCAACTTATGCAAAACCTCTGCAACAGCCCTGGCAAAATGCGCGTGCCATGAGTCCTGATCAGACCTTAGTGTCACTCAGCGAAGCACTACGCAGCGGACATGTCGGCGCGCAAGAACTGACGCGTTTTTATCTCGATCGCATCGGATCGCACTCATCCTTGAATGCGTTCATTACTATCGATGAAGAGCGTGCACTCGAACAAGCTCGCGCCGCCGACAAGCAACGACAACGCGGTGCGGCGACGGCACTCACCGGCGTGCCGTTATGCCATAAAGATATCTTTTGTACGAATGGCATGTTAACGAGTTGCGGCTCGCGCATGCTCGCGAATTTTGTATCGCCCTATAACGCAACGGTGGTACAACGTCTCGACGACGCGGGCGTGGTGACCTTGGGCAAGTCCAACATGGACGAATTCGCGATGGGCTCATCCAACGAAACCTCATACTTCGGGCCGGTACGCAATCCGTGGAATTTGGACACGGTCCCGGGCGGCAGCTCGGGGGGCTCCGCAGCCGCCGTGGCGGCCCGGCTGGCCCCGGCCGGGACCGGCACCGATACCGGCGGCTCGATCCGCCAACCCGCGGCATTTTGCG
>Ga0224512_10001869_pt1 | contig 19705 bp, 19 predicted proteins | sample SF_May12_sed_USG_4_FD_169103 | JGI IMG/M metagenome (GOLD analysis project Ga0224512, IMG submission 169103) | Sediment microbial communities from San Francisco Bay, California, United States - SF_May12_sed_USGS_13 | ecosystem: Environmental > Aquatic > Marine > Sediment | place: USA... | reverse complement strand
ACCGCGGTCTTGCCCGCCGTCTGCAATACGGCCCCCGTTTCCTGCAAGGCGCGCTTCACCTTCCGCTTCCGGGCGGCCCGTTTGACCTGGGACCGGACCTTCTTCCCGCGCTTGACGGCCTTGCGTGCGAGCGCCTTCCCGGTGCGCCGCGCCTTCGTCTTGCCGCGACTCAATGCCGTCCGAGCCCTTTTCGTGGCGGCCTTTGCCTGGCGAGTGGCGGCCCGTTTGGTTTTGGCACCGGCCTTCTTGGCCTTGGAGCGCGCGCGCGAGGCGGCGCGTTTGAGGGTCTTTCTGGTCTTGGAGGCGGCCTTTCGCGCCCGGCGCGCGAGGTCCTTCCTGGTGCGCTGGAGGGTGGGCTTCTTGGCGGCCATGGGAATGCTCCTGTGAGGAGGTGATGTCCATAGCTGTCCCGCTATTTCCAAATATGCCATGCCATCCATGCAATGGGAACGTCGTTCAGCGGGGAAGGCCGATTCCGGCACAGTCGGTCCAGGTCCGTGAAGCACTCCCGAGGGACTTACGGCTCACCGAACTTCGTGTCGATCGCGATACCACAGGACTTGAGGAGCGTATTCGGAAGTTCCCCGGTTTCGAAATTCTGCCTGATTCGGGGTCCACCCCGCGCGTCGCGGTGCCGAACACCAACTGAATGGCGTGCAGTGGCCAGGCCCGCTCACACAGGCCGTGGCCGACGCATCGCCCGGGAGCGATGGGTACGGCCTGGCCGTTCTGTTCTTGAGGCCCAGCACGTCGCCCTCGGGACACACCGAAATGCAGGAGCCTGTCCCGATACATGCGCCGGGATGCACCACGGGATGGATCGTGACCGCTCGTGCAGCCCAAAGTGTTCCGCAGTATCCTCAGCCACAGCGCTTGCCCGCTCCACCTTTCGCCGGCTCAGGTAGAACGGTATCGTCACCCACCGACATGGTGAGAAGGCCCACACTCCAGATGATGAGATTGTCCGGGTTCATCAGAAGGCCACCCAGAGGCTGGTATACAAGCCGGTGCTGCTCAGGTTATCCCCCTGGCTGACGCGGGCACGGAGCGTGGACCGAATGCGAGCGGATAGTGGAAAGGACAGCGAGACGTCGGCGGCATGCGACGTGATCGTGTTCCGTTCTGTCTCGGAACGGTAGTACTGATAGGTCAGGCGGGATTGCACGACGCCGAACGAGCGGCTGAGCACCGGGGACAGCAGAAGGCCCCTGTTGGTGTCCTCTGTCCAGTAGCTTCCTGCGACACTCACCCCGAATCCCAAGAGGCCGGTTCTTGGAAAGCTGAGCGATGAGGAGTAGTTGTAATACCTTCCTTGGCCCTCTTGATCCGCCGTCGATACGTCTGCGCTGACCGTCCCGCTCCCAACCCAGAAGGTGAGACCGGCATTGATGTGATCCCGCCGGAAGAGGATCACGTCTATGCTCCGTCCGAACTGATAGGGCTGTCGCAGCGTGTACCCGGCATGGAAGTCTGCCCGAGTCCCCAGGGGAACGGAGGCTCTGGCCTGAGCGCGGGTGACAACCCACCGGTCGCTTTCGGGGTTTCGATCTACTTGGAGGTTCTGACTCAGGCTAAACCGGTTGACCCGAACTCGTTGGGACAGGCCGAAGGTATGGTCTGGAGTCCCGTCCTCGGGGCGCACTTGATGGAACGAAACGTCCGCCGAGTAGCTGGATGCCTGCCCGTGGTGGTGGTAATCCAGGAATACGCTGTATTTCGGCAGCGTGCTCGAGAAGGCTTGGTTGAGTCGATCCGGCTCGAAGCCCAGGGCGGCACCGATGCCGAAACGTTTCCCAACATGGAGCAGCAATCCGTCCCAATAGCCGCTGTAGGTCTCATACCTGTTGTAGAACCGGCCGAGTTGAATGTTCAAGGGCAACGCCTGAAATGATTTCTCCAGGCTGGCCTGGTAGATTCGGACGGACGTGCTCGGTTCAATGAGATTGCCCGTGCTGGACCGGTGCGAGACGCGTGCACTCGTATTGAACTGGAATCCCCCTGGGAGTTGGGAGATCCGCATCCGTAATGCGGCTGTCGGTGTGCTGAAGTCGCGCTTGACGGTTTCGGGATCGGTGCCGAGGCCCTCGGTTTCCGAGTGGATGCTGCTAAAGTCGAAGGAGAGTCGCCCACTAACGTGAGGAGCTTGGCGCGCAAGCTCTGATCCAGCCGGCCGGGGGAGCGTAGCCGTGGAGGCGTCGGCCTGCCGCGCTGCACGCCCCGCGGCCACGGGCGAGGGCCGAAATGACAAGTGCAGGCTATCCCCCCGCGTGACGGAAAACGGGGCTCCGATGAAGGTGACCACCGACCGCTTCTCTGTGGTACTCACCACTTGAAAGCGGCCCAACTCGGGTCCTTCCGGCTCCCGGTGGACACCCAGCGTATTGTTTGCATGGATGCCCACGGCCGTTCCGGCATTCAGATAAACATTGCTTCCGGCGATCTGTTCGACCACGACGACAACTCGCGTGGGCTCTTGGGCCTGCACCCTGCCTGCAACGGAGCCCAGGGCGATCACGAGGGCCGAAGCCATGCGGGGCCCGATGGTGCGCTTGAGCGCGATCATGGTTTCCTCCCATCCGGGTGGCAACCGAGACACGCGGCGCTTTCATAGCTGAACCCCGGGACGCTCGAGTGCTGGTCTGTAGTGTTGGCCTGTCCGTGACAATTGAAGCAGGTAAATACCGTGAAGTCGGGTCTCGCCGTATGACATATCCCGCAGTCGTTCCACTTGCCGGCGTGTTCGCCAGAAAAGATGGGGAAGAACTGGGCATCGTGATCCGCGAAGGTGCCGCCCGAGAACGTGTCGTTGGTATGACAGAGCAGACAATCGGTGGGGAACCCAGACCCGGAGTGACGCCCGTCGTAGTCCGCCTGGTGGCACGCGATGCAGTCGTTCTGATCGGTAGGAGTGAAAACGAGGTCGCCACTGGGCGGAACATGGCAACTCGAGCAGCGCGTCCCATTGTGGGCCCCGACCAGATCGAAGCCGTTCGATACGCTAACGTGATCGAACGCAGCACCGCCGGCCCAGGTCAGCGTCTCATGACACTGCTGACAGTCGGTCGGGAACCCTGTCGCGACGTGATCGACAAACTGGGTGGTGGCGTAGTCCTCCGCGTGGCAGGCGATGCATTCCGAGTCGAGGGTTGCAAAAAAGGCGGCGGCCTGACTCTCGGTATGGCAGGTCTCGCAGGTAACCTGAAGATGGGCCCCCGTTAAGGGGAACGAGGTCTGGGCATGGACGGCCACACCCGGTACGTCCGCAAACGCCTCAGTGGTATGACAGGAATAGCAGTTGGCGGAGAGGTTTCCGCGGTGGACGTCAAGATGGCAACTGGCGCAATCGTTCAACGCAATCTTTGGCTCGGACCATCGTAGGTCGAGGTGGCACTGGCGGCAATTTATCTCGATATGCCGACCGGTCAATTCGAACCTCGTTCGCACGGCGTGATCGAACTCCATGTTTTTTGGTGGGACCTTCCAGTCAGTGGGCGTGTGGCACGTCTCACAACTGGTTCCCTCTAGAGGCGGACCGTGAGGGGAGCTGGTTGACGCGATCTGAGCGGCCACGCCGCCGGCCGGAAAGGCGAACAGAATGAGGGTCATAAGCAAGGGTCGGACGCCTATCATGGCTGGCCTCCATGGCAATCGGTACACTCCGTGCCCAGTGGCTTGTAACGGCGGACAAATGATCCGTCTGATCCTCGCTCCTCACGATGGCACGAAGCGCACTGGGCCCAACGGTGGGCTCCGTCGAGCGGGTATCGCGTCGCGGCGTGATCGAATGCGGATATCGCGAACGATTCGGTGTCGTGGCAGGTTTCGCACCCCACTTCCGTGAACTGCCCTGCGTGGGGGTCGTCCTGTTCGTGGCAGGAATGGCAGTCCTGACGTTCGAGTCGGAATTGCTGCTTCCGGTTGCTTCCAGTGGCAGGATCGTGACAACTGCCACAGGGGACGGCGAGGTGGGCGCCGACCAAGACGAACGTCGAGTCCCGATTGTGGCGCTCGATGTCATACGTCGTCGGAAGCCAGCCAGCTTCCCCATGGCAATTGCTGCATACCGCGCCACCTGGCGAGGACGTGAAGACCCGCTCGTGGTAGTCTAGATGGCAGGAACTACAATCACGTGCCACCGGATGAGGATACGTGAACCGTACCGACTCTGACGTGTATGTCATGCGCACCAACTCGGTTCGGCGAGCCGGCTTGCCATGGCAGGATTCACATTCGACCTCAGCGTGGGCCCCAGCCAACGGAAAGGCTGTGTTGGCGTGATCGAACCGCCCCTCGAATGAGGAATCGTTGATCTGATGCCAGCCTGCAGTCGTGTGACACGCGCTGCATGTCTCGGCCATGGCGCCTCTGTGCTGGTCCGCGTGACATGACTCGCATTTGGCGAACGAAAGGTTCACGAATTGTATCGTGGACACACCGCTCTCTAGTGGAGCGGTGTGGTGACACTCCATGCACTGCACTTGGCGGTGGCGCCCCTTGAGCTTGTAGCGCGCTTGGTCATGATCAAATCGGGTCGCCTCGTCCCACGTCGTTGCTGTGTGGCAATCCTGGCAGGCCCGGCTGGGGAATTGCTTGTCGTGCACATTGTCCGACTCGTGACAGGTGGTGCAGGATGCTCCGACCCCAAGCAAAGTCTTCGTGAGGGCGCCATGCTTTCCCTTGAACGCGCGTACATCCGATGCAGTGATATAGGCCTGCGTATGGCAATCCCGGCACGCCGTCTCGCGATGGCTCCCCTCCAGCGCAAAACCCGTTGCGGTGTGGTCAAATGTGGCCGTATCGAGCTGAACTTCTCGGAAATCGGTCCCGAAGTGGTTCTTGTGGCATTGGGCGCAATTGCGACGGGCCACCGTGGCGTGGTAGCCCTTCCCGCGCTGAATGCGATTCCTGAGCGGCGTGTGGCAGTCCAGGCACTTCCCGTTGGCAATACCTGGCCTCCCGAGATCGTGACACTTGGTGCAGTTCCGAATGCCTTCCAAATCTTGATGTGCCGACGAGAGGTTGCCCGGTGAGATCTGTTGGGCGTTGAGCGGCTGGCCGCTCCTGCCGAGTATCCATGCGACGAGACAGACGATCAGGACCTCGCGGCGGCTTGCGCGCAGCGGCCAGGTGCGATGCGAACCGCGGCTTCTCAAGACGAGGAACCACCGATTCGCTCGAGCGACTCGGTGGCCCGCTTGGCGAGCTGAGGATCGCTCCCCTGCTGCTGGACCTTCTGCCACCAGCGACGGGCCGCGAGATAGTCGCCGCGATCGGCGTGGATCGCACCCAGGTGGTACATGGCCGCGGGATCTCCCGGCACGATCTCGAGGAGAGTGGCCAGGGCGCCCTCAGCGGCCTCCCAGTTCTCGACCGCCGCGTACACCCGAGCGAGGCCAATCCACGCCAGCCTGCTATTGCGGTTGATGGTGAGCAGTCGGCGGTAGTATCGAGCGGCCTGCTCGGGCTGGCGGGAGGATTCGAAGAGTTGGGCGAGCCGTGCAATGGCCAATGTGTCGGTCGGCTCGGCCTTCAGGTGCTGCTCGAAGGCTGCCACCTCACGCTGGTGGGCCGGACCAACGTTCTCCCTGGGCGTGACGAGAACGGCGCTGCCTTTAACCACTTGCAACGAAGTATTATCGGCGACGCTATGTTCCATGGATGATAGAGGGAGTGTGTGCCGTAGACTTAGCCAGATCGAGACAGCCGCTACGAGGCAAACGGACAGCCCGAATGCGCCAACGGTCAGAACGCCATTTCCACGTGCACGCATACCCGTGCCTCTCAGGCAATGCCAATAATTGCACCCACGATGTGTCAGGTAACCAGACTCAATAAGATTGAGCGCTCGCCAGATCTGCGTCGTGACATTCATCACTCCAGGCAGATCATGAGCCGGTCACTGGCTCGCTGGAGTTCACTGGCTAGGATTCCTAGAGCAAGAGAAGGGCCGGTGACCGCGAAGCCAGGGCCCCTTCGCGCTAAGCTCTTGTCCTGTAAGAGGATAGGGCAATCACTGGATTGGATGGGGTGGGCCATCTGGAATGAATCGTTCCAGGTGCCCGTGCGGGGAAGTGGAAAATATCCCGCGGGGGCTGCACGACACGGGGCCAGCCTGCCTCGATCCTGAATGTGGAGACGGGCGCGACTAACGGAATCTTCCTCTCCACCCTGGCACATTCTTCACATGGCCGGCGCGTTATTGTCCTCCAGGAGACCGGGTGTTCGCTCGTTGGGCGAGGTGGTGTGTGGCCATCCAGGTCAGCGAAATCAGTGGCATTGCGTTCTTGGTCGGACTCGCGTCGCTGAGTGTGGGGTCGAGCATGTCGGCGCAACAAACCGAGCGAAGAGTCGTCGTGCTTCCCCCCGTGGCCCACGAGTCGCTGGGGGAGCTAACGGACGCTTTCCGTCACCGCCGGTCGGTGCGTGCCTTTGCACCTCATGCCCTGACGCTCCGGCAGGTCGCCCACCTCATGTGGGCGTCGCAAGGGACCACCCATGCGGACGGATTCCGAACCGCACCGTCCGCGGGCGCCCTATATCCCCTGGAGATCTACCTCGTGGTGGGCTCTGTGGAAGGCCTCGCACCGGGCATCTATCGCTATCGTTCGGTAAGCCACGACCTCGTGTTCCATCAGACAGGAGATCGCCGAGCCCGAGTCGCGGCCGCGGCTTTGAACCAGGGGTGGATGGCGGCGGCTGCCGCGACGGTCGTCATCGCGGCCGAGTTCGAACGCACGACACGCGAGTATGAGGAACGGGGACTCCGATACGTGCACATCGAGGTCGGGCATGCCGGGCAGAACCTAGCCCTGACGGCGGCCGCGCTCGGCTTGGGCACAGTGTTTGTGGGAGCCTTCGACGACGCGCGCGTGCATGGCGTACTCGAGTTACCCGCAGCGCACCGTCCGCTCGGCCTCATGCCCGTCGGGCGGCCCCAGTAGGTCAGTCCGTATCGGCGGGGAGGGTTAGGACCCCGGCTGGCCGACCAAGAGCAGCGCCCCTGGAAATGCCGAGGCCACTTCCTCGATCTCCTCAGGAGAGAATTGCTCGGCGCTGACGACCAGGATGCCGGCGCTGATCCCTTGGGCCATTGCGGCGAGCCGCGATGGGCGGTCTGTGCGAATGTGGTAGGTGCGCAACTCCACTGCCGCGTGCGCGGCTCGGTCCAACAAGTCCTCAGGCAGTTCGGCCCTCTCGCCGGCGGTGATGATTGCAAGCGGCTGGGCACTCCGGCGGGCGACGTCGAATGCGATCATGAGCGCCCGATGGCCTATTGCCGAGTCGTCGAAGAGGAGGGCAATGGGCGACGCCAGGCGCACCCGCTGGCTGATCACGAATACCAGGCCGCGCCGACCCGCGGCCAGTGCCCGCGCTGTCGATCCGAGTCCCGAACGGCCGGTCCGCGGGCGCTCGCCCCGACCGATGGTCACCAAATCCGTCTCGCCCAGCGCCGCGCGCAGCGCCGCGACCACGTTACCCTGGACCTTCCGGAAGCTGGCACGCACGCCGCGGCGGTCCGCCGCGCGACGCAGGTGTGCGTGAGCCCTATCCGCCAGGGTCCGGAGCTGGCGTTCGACGTCCGGCCGGTTCGATCGACGAAATTCTCCGCTCACATGGCCGACTTCGACGGCAAACGGGAGCGAGGCCCACCGCAGTAGATTGATGTCTTCGACGAAGATTCCCTCCACCTCGGCGCCCCATTGCGCGGCCAGGTCCAGGGCCGCCTCGAGGGCCGCCAAGCTGGAGGCCGAGGCGTCGAGCGCCACAGTGATTCGGCGAATTGACTCCTGGTGACGCGCGGTCATGACTGGTCCTTGGCCCGAGCCGCGGGGGCGTTGAAGTCCTTGCGGACCGCGGCGAGACTGGCCAGGCGCGCCTCGACCAACGCGTTCACCGTGCCAGCCGGATAGTGACCGTCGGTGCCCCGCTCTCCAGCTTCCTGATTGGTGAGCAACTCAATGGCCTGGTCGACTTCGTCGACCGGGTAGATATGGAAGCGGCCCCCGGCGATTGCATCCCGCACGTCCCGGCGCAGGACCAGGTTCTCCACGTTGGCCGTGGGGAGGAGGACGCCCTCGGCTCCGGTCAGCCCACGTTGGAGGCAGATATCGAAGAATCCCTCGATCTTCTCGGTGACCCCGCCGACGGCCTGAACCTGGCCGCGCTGGTTGACTGAGCCGGTCACGGCGAGGGACTGCCGGATCGGGACGTCGGCAATGGCGGAGATCAGCGCAATCAATTCGGCCATCGAGGCACTGTCGCCTTCGACCCCGGCGTAGGTTTGCTCGAACACCAGGCTGGCCGCGAGAGACAGCGGCTTATCGGGCGAGTACCGCGCTCCCAGGTAGGCTCCCAGGATCAGAACCCCTTTCGAGTGGATTGGTCCGCCCAGCTCGACTTCCCGCTCGATATCGACCACGTCGCCCTGGCCCAGCCGTACCCGTGCTGTGATGCGGCTGGGATGCCCGAAGGCGAAGTTTCCGAACGAGATCACCGACATACCGTTGACCTGGCCGACCACGGCACCCGCCGTATCGATCATGATCCGGCCGCGACCGATTTCTTCCTGGAATCGGTCGCGCAGCCGGTCCGCGCGGTACACCCGGCCCTGGATGGCCCGGTCGATATGCGACTCCGTCACGGTCTTTGCCCCATCCTGACCCGCCAGGTAATTGGCTTCCCGCAGGACGTCGACGATCGTGGCAATTTGGAGTGTTAGTTTCCGCCGATCGCCGGCGATCCGGGCGCTGTGCTCGGCCAGCCGCCCGATGCCGGAGCCGTCTAGTGGCATGAGCGACTTCTCCCGCACCAGTTTGGCGACGAGCTGCACGTAATGCCGCAGGTTCTCCTCGGTTCGGTCCATGCGGTCGTCGAAGTCCGCACCGACCTTGAACAGCTCCTCGAAGTCCGGATCGTATTGACAGAGCAAGTAGTACAGCATCGGGCTCCCCGTGAGGATCACCTGGACCTGGAGCGGCATGGGTTCTGGCTCGAGCGTCACGGAACTCACGAGGCTGAGCGCCTGGCCCAAGGACTCGATGCGGAGACGGCGGGACTGTAATGCGCGCTTCAGGCCCTCCCAGGCGAAGGTATTGCGCAACAGTTTATGGGCCTCGAGCATCAGGTAGCCGCCGTTTGCGCGGTGGAGCGCTCCGGCCTTGATCAAGGTGAAATCCGTCACGAGGGCGCCCAACTGCGCCAGATGTTCGATTCGCCCGATCAGGTTGTCGTAGGTCGGGTTGTCTTCGTGGACAATGGGGGCCCCGGCGGTCTCGGCATGGTCCACCAGCAAGTTCACCTGGAATCGCTTGAGCATGGTGGTGCTGTCTGGACGGCCCGCGCCCTCGCCGAGGAGTGCGGATAGGCCCGGTTGCTCAGGCTCGACCAAGTCCTTCGCGTGTTCGATCACATCGGTTCGAACGGCCTCCAGATACTCCACGACCTCGGGGAGCTGCTCGTATTTCTTCTTCGCCTCGTCCATCAAGTGACCCACCGCGAGGCTGGTCACTTCCCGCATGAGCTCACGAAGTCGTTCACGTCGTTCACGATTCAGCTTCGGGATTTGGCGGAGCGTGCGTTGAACCTCCTCTTGGTAGGCATTCATCCGCTCTTTGAGCCGATCTTGCTCCTCCGCGGGTAGCTGTTCGAACTCTTCCCCGGAAATCACTTCCCCTTCTCGGAGCGGCGCAAAGGCGAGCCCGACCGGTGTCCGTAGCAACGCCAGGCCCTCCGCTTTGGCACGATCTGCGATCGCTCGCAGGTCACGATCCGGTCGCTCCTTGAACTCGTCGTTGATGACTTGTTGGCGCGTGTGGTATTCCTCGCTGTCGAGCGCGGTCGTCAGCGCGGTCAGCAATTCCTCGACCAGCTGCACCATGGTGCGCCGGAACTCGGCACCGGCCCCGCTTGGCAGGGCAATGAGCCTCGGACGGTGCTGGTCTTCGAAGTTGTGCACATAGCAGAGGTCGGGCGGAGACGGCCGCGACTTGGCCGTCTTCTTGAGATGCTCTCGAATCAGGGACTCCTTGCCGGTTCCCGGGAGCCCGAAGGCGAAAATGTTGTATCCGTCCTCCACCATCCCAACGCCAAGTTCAATGGCGGCAACGGCTCGCGGCTGGCCGACGGCTCCATCCAGGTCTTCGATGTCGTCGGTCGTGGCGAAATGGGAGGTGTCGAGCGGGGGATGGAATTGGAGATCCTCCACCGCGAGTTCGCGTATCGTCTTCACGCGTTCGTTCCTCCGGGGTGTACCCGCCGGCCCGTCTCGGCGGGTCCGGTGCTAGACTTTGGACGCAATCTTCAGAACCGAAGGTTTCACCAAGCGGGCAAAGTCGCGGTATGGCAACTGGACCAATTCGGTAAAGGACCCGGCGTTGAAGGCGATCTTTTCGTCCTCGGCCAGGCTTTCCGCAACGAACGTCTCCACCCCGAACAGATTGCCAAAGGGCGGCATGGCGCCCACCTCGCAATCGGGGAATTCCTCGAGCATCTCATACTCGGTCGCCAATTCCACGGTGCGTGCTCCGGTGGCCAAACGCAACAGGTCGAAATCCACTTGGTAGGAAGCGGGGAGGACGACCAAGACAGGCCGTTCGTCCAGCTTGACCACCACCGTCTTGGCCAGCTCCTTCCCCGGGATGTGGGCCGATGCGGCGATTTCCTGGGCCGTATAGGCCGGTGAATGGCTGAGGGTGACGTACTTGACGTCGTGGCTGTCCAGGAACTCCTTGAGCTTCTTGAGCGGCATGGCTGCCTCCTTCTGGGGCCCGACCTCCTAGATACTCCCGGTGTCCTAAAGGAAGAGTGAACGCCGGCTGAAGGCTTCGGAAGGGGGTCGTCGGGCGAAATCAGGCTCGTGATTGACATGGACCGGTGGCGGGGCCATCATCGGCGCAGGGCCCGTCGCTCCTGCACGCACCATTTCAGTTGCGGATTCTACCCATATGTCGACGCTGTCGGCCGAACAATCCCGGCTCACCACCGTTTCCCTGGTGATTCTCGCTGCCGCCGCTATCACGGCCGCGCTGGCCTTCACCCGTGCGGTCATGGTGCCGTTCGTCCTGGCGATCTTCCTGGCCTATCTGCTCGCCCCACTCGTCGAACTCCTCCAGAACCGCCTTCGGGTGCCTCGTGCGTTGGCCATCTTCTGCGCGTTGCTGGTCGCCGGCGGATTGCTCACCCTCCTCGGCGTCCTCATCACCACCTCGACGAAGGGGCTGCTGGAATCGGCGGACATCTATCGCGATCGCTTGGCCCAGTGGGCGGAGCTGGGACTGGTGTTCCTCGAGCGACTCGGCGTCGATACCACCGGCATCACTGTGCCCGAAACCATCCAGCGGTTACCCGTGTCGCGCCTGGTGCGGGGTGTCGCCGAGACCGCTCTGGGCCTGGTCACGTCCGGGGGCCTCGTGCTGATCTTCCTCATCTACCTGTTGAGCGGCAGGCGTCGGGCGGGGCAACGGTCGGAAGTGTCTGCGGAGATCGACAAGTCGGTGCGGCGCTATATCGTCCTCAAGGTCGGCACGTCCGCTGCGACGGGTATTCTGGTTGGGATCATTCTGAGTCTGTTTGGACTCGATCTCGCAGTGGTGTTCGGGATCCTGGCGTTCTTTCTCAACTTCATCCCCTCCATCGGTTCCATTATCGCAACTCTTCTGCCCATCCCAATCGCCATCATCCAGTTCGACAGCGCATGGCCGATCCTTGGGGTCTTCGCTTTTCCTGGGCTCGTCCAGATGGCGATCGGCAACGGTATCGAGCCGGTCATCATGGGACAGCGTCTCGACCTCCATCCGATCACTGTCCTGCTCGCCCTTCTCTTTTGGGGACTCCTCTGGGGTGTCGTGGGGATGCTGCTAGCGGCGCCGATGACCGCGGTCATTCGGATCGTGTTGGACCGAGTGGAGACAACCCGCCCCATGGCCGATCTCCTCGCGGGACGCCTCCCGTGGGATCCGGAGCCCGCGTTATCCGCCCAATAACGACCTCGTTGCCCGTGTGATCTGAGGATTCTATGAAGAAACCATCAGGCGAATGCTTACCATCGGGTCATACTCCCTGACAGCTTGGTGGCGGTGGGAGTCCCCGATGTTGGATTCAACGGAGTCGCTATGAGCGTGCTGGTCTACTTGCGGCGTGTCGGGCGCCGCAACGGCGCTCGATGGACCATCGTGCTCCTCGTCGGAGGGCTGCTCGGTGGCGTGAAAGGATCGCTCCTGGTCGGGCAGGAGCGGGCCGTGGTGCGCCCCGCGGGAGTCACCGATTCCAGCATCGCCGTCGGTCGAGAGCTGTTCAACGGTATGGCGGGCTGCTCAGGATGCCACGGGCAGGGAGGGACGGGCACGCCGGCCGGACCCGATCTCACCGATTCCGCCTGGCTGCACGGTGACGGTTCGTATGAGATGATCGCCAAAGTCGTTACCCATGGGGTGACCCGATATGAGTCGAGCAAGGGCCGCCCAATGCCAATGCGTGGCTGGGTGCCCATCGATGATGGCGAGATCCGGGCGGTGGCAGCCTATGTCTGGTCACTCGGCACGGGGCGCAGCGGCCGAGAGAGTGAGCGGTAGCGGTCCGCTCGGCGGGACGGGTTGATTCAGGTAAGGGAATTTAGCCGTGTCGCCGTCGCGGTGGCCACGGGATAAACGCGCTCGTTGCCTGTACGTAGTCGCGATAACCAGGCTTGGCTTCGGTCAGGGTCTTCTCGAGAAGCGCAACGCCCGAGATCTTGAGCAACAAAATGGTCATGAGGATCGGACTCACAATGGTCCACCACGACCCGGGGTTGGCGGCCGCCATCAGAAAGAAGCCCCACCAGACCAGTGCGTCGCCGAAGTAATTGGGATGTCGGGTGTAGCGCCACAGGCCCCGGTCCAAGATCGTTCCTCGATTTACGGGATCGGCTTTGAAGCGCGATAGCTGCCAGTCGCCTACGGCCTCGAAAAACAGGCCGATCGCAAACGCCAGGATGGCGGCCAGGTCGAGTGCTGTAAGTTGCTCCGGTCCAGGCTGGCGGAATACCTCGAACAGTGGGAGTGCGACGACCCACAGAATGACTGCCTGGAGCCAAAAGACCGTCACGAGGCTGATCCACGCGAAGCGCTTCCCGTGGGATGCGCGCATTGCCTGATACCGGTAGTCTTCCGGGGTGCCCCATTTCCGGTGGAGGAGGTAGAGTGACAACCGGAGGCCCCAGACAGTGACCATGAATAGCAGGACGATCTGTCGCGGGGTCTGCGCGCCCACGCCCAGCGCGTAGATGCTCGCGAGCACGATGAAGCCGAGGCCCCAGGCGATATCGATGATGCTGACATCACGTAATGCGAGGCTCAGAAGCCAGATAATGGTACCGAGAGTCACGATGCTGAGTAAGCCAAACAAGGCTATGAACAAGGCATGGGGCATATGGTCCTACCGGATAGTGGGACACCGTGCTGGCGGAGGCGGTGCGGCCTCTCCGTCTCCGTTAGCTGATTCCTTTCGAAATCACTCACCGCCAGTCGTATTCAGGAGTCGGTAGAGCCCCATGAGTAAGCTGCTCCACCAGGCCTCGCAAGTTCTCCATGGACGATTCCGGACGCCTGTTCGCCTGCTGCTGCTCATGTTCCTGCTGTTCGTCTTCCTGGTTGGTGTCAAGGGCATGGGAGACGGCTTCAAGCTGCTGGGCAGGGACGTCCTCGAGAAATTCTTCACCGCCACCGAGAACCCCTTCATGGGGCTCATCATAGGTATTCTGGCAACCTCGCTGGTGCAGAGTTCGTCGGTCACGACCTCGATGATCGTTGGCCTGGTAGCAAGCCCTGAGAACCCGCTGCCCATTGCGAATGCCGTCCCGATGATCATGGGAGCCAACATCGGGACGACCGTCACCAACATGATCGTGTCGTTGGCTCACATGGGGCGGCGTGAGGAGTTTCGACGGGCATTCGCGGTGGCCACGGTCCATGACTTCTTCAACATCATGGCCGTCGCCATCCTGCTTCCGCTCGAGCTCGCGACGGGGTATCTGCAGAAGACCTCGGGCCTCTTCGTGTCGGTCGTGAGCAGACTCACCGGTGCCGAGTATGAAAGTCCCGTTCGGGTTGCAATTGCAGAGGGCGTGCACCCCCTCAAGGAACTGACGGCGGTCATCTTCGGCTCTCCCCAAGGGCAGGGGATTCTCTTGGCCTGCATCAGCGGCGGGTTGATCTTCATTGCGCTGTTCGCATTGGTCCGCGTGATGCGCAGCGTGATGATGACGCGGGTGGAAACCTACATCAACCGTTTTGTCGGCGGTCCGGCCCTGCTCGCCATCGCCGTAGGTAGTGTGGTGACGGTCATGGTGCAGTCCAGCTCGATCACGACCTCGCTCCTAGTGCCGTTGGCCGGCGCCGGGTTGCTCACGGCCCAGCAGGCATTCCCCCTCACGATCGGGGCCAATCTCGGGACCACGGTGACGGCTCTCCTGGCTTCCCTGGCGGTGTCCGGCGTGAATGCCGAAGCCGGCATTCACATTGCGTTGGTGCATCTGCTCTTCAACCTGACCGGCGCCGTCATCATATTTCCGGTTCGAGCGATTCGGCGAATCCCCGTCGCGGGGGCGGAGTGGATTGCTGCCGTCACAGCCCGCTCGCGCCGCTGGGCGCTGCTCTATGTATTCGGAGTGTTCTATGGTATCCCTGCACTCCTCGTCTTCCTGTACTCCCTGCTCCGTCGTTAGCGACGGTATGAGGCTCGGCTATGCTACGTGAGCTCCTCAGCATCTTGCGGTCCGAAAACCCTCTCGGCGCCATGGGCGAAGAGTTTCGCCGGATGCTCAGTGTGACCTACCACATGACCATGGTCGCGGGCGAGCTGTACTTCGGAAAGAAGCCCACGCCCGAGGAACGCTCTCACATCTATCAGGAGGACCGCGAGGTAAACATGGCGGAGCGGCGGATCCGGAAGCTGGTGGTGTCGCATCTCTCCATTCCGAGCAACCGTGCGAGCGTTCCCTACTGTCTGATTCTGATGAGCCTGGTCAAAGATGTCGAGCGCCTCGGTGACTATGCGAAGAACCTCTCCGAGGTGGTGGACATCCATCCGGATCCACTGCCAGACGACGACAACGTGCGAGAGTTGCAGGAAATCCGGGTCGGCGTCGAGCGAGCATTCCAAGCGGCTTCGGAAGTATTCGAAAACTCAGATCGGGAGCAGGCCCTGGAGCTGATCCTCGCCGGCCGCGAACTGGCGCATCGGACCGACGCTCTGCTGACTCGGGTAGCCGAAGGCCCGTACGATGCAGGCACCGCAACCGCGCTCGTACTCGGAGCACGGTACTACAAACGCATTGGCGGGCACGTGCTCAATGTGCTCTCCAGCGTCGTGATGCCGGTGCACAAGGTGGACTATTACGATGAAGACGAGGTGCCTGAAGCCGTGACCCGCCAGGCACCCGGGTCAACGCGCTAGAAGGGCTTGAATAACGCCAAGGAGGCCGCCACCAGCCCCAGGAGTGGGAGCAGGAGGTAGAGCATCCTGGCCGATCGTGGCCTGCGATACGGGACAAACAAGATCCCTCCCGCGACGAGCCAGACGACGATCTTGGCCAACGCCCACCCCGGCAGCCCACCCTTCACGAAGCCCAGGCGCGCTAGCATTCCGAAGCCGGCCAGCAGAATCAAGAAGAGGCCAAGGCCGTGCATCGCGGCCGCTGCCGTCCGGCCTTGATTGCCCTCCTTAGTCCCCCCGTTCCACGCATGGAGCGTAACGCCCCCCAGGGCGACGAACAGGAGGAGTATGCCGAGGACGTGGAGAAGTTTGTAGAACTCGTACGACATGAAGTGTCTCGCTCTGCTACGTTAGGGGGTGACCGCGGCTCCGCCAGGCCGTCGCAGCATCACGCGGACCGAATCGAGGTTTCCATCAGTGGCCGCGGCAGTCAGTCCGAGGATGTGGGCCATGAGGGGGTACAGATGGATGTTCTGGAAGGACGGTACTCGGGCACCGTCCCTGAAGCTCGGCCCATCCGCGACGAAGACACCCTTCATGGACTCGAGCGCGTTGTCGTAGCCGTGGTTAGCACCCGCATACCATGCGGGGTTCTCCCCGAATCGTGCGCGGGTGGTAATGGACCACCCTTCGTCGGCAATGCCGATGATGGCCGGGATACGCGGATGCGTCCCATAGTGGAGTCGCGCCGGGATATCCCCTTTCCGATACACCTGAAGGTGCGGGTGAGCGTGAGCCAGTTTCCGATAGACCTCCTCGACGCGATCGGGTGGCGGCGCGATCGCGATCACCGGAGACCAATCGACGACTCGGACGGTGGAGAGGTCGATGTAGTCGTCGATCAGGATGACGGTCTCGGGGGAAGTGTCGGCCATGCCATGGTCGGTCGTGATGATCACGTCCACCTGATCACGAAGACGACGAGATTCGAGTCCATCGATCAATCGGGCAATCACCTCGTCGACGCGGGCCAAGCCGTCGTTGACCTCGAGCGAGCGGGTGCCATAGCGGTGGCCCGCTTCGTCGATCGCGCTGACGTAGAGGGTGAGGAAGGTGGGTCGCCGGTGGGGCGGGAGATCGAGCCATGCCAAAACGGAGTCGACCCGCGCGGTGTCCGGAATATCGCCATCATACCGCACCCAATAGGTCGGACGGATTCCTCGGATCTCGGCCTCGGAGCCCGGCCAGAACATCGGCGCCGTCGGTTGTCCCTGTTGCTCGGCCGTCACCCAGATCGGCTCGCCGCCCCACCAGCGCCCATCGGCCACCGCGTCCCGGATGCTCAACCCGAACGTGGCCTGGAGCACCGGGTCCCACATGTTGTTGGCCACGATGCCGTGATGATCGGGATAGAGCCCGGTGACGATGGTGTAGTGGTTGGGGAACGTCTTCGTGGGGAAGGTGGGGACGACTCCCTCGGCACGAACGCCCGCCGCGGCGAGGCGCCGCAGGTTCACCATGGCCGGCCGGTCGATATAATCCCAGCGGAGGCCGTCCACTGACACCAAGATGACGGTGGGCCGGACAGACGCTGGCGCGACCCGGCCGGGAGTGCAGGCGCTTGGGGCAAGCACCCCGAGCGAAAACGCCACCGCGATGGACAGACGACGGTTCATGAAGGGTTGACTGTTGAGGTGGTGGAGCCTCGCGCGCGGATTTCGCAATCCCGACGATAGTAACCAGTTTGCGTCCGGGCGCCATCCCTGTCTATCACTCTGCGCGACCCGGGGCGGGACTCTCCTGAAAGGGTTTGAGCCGGACATTCCGCCCGCCGCGTATTGGCGGTCTCGAGTGGCTGACACCGCTGCTCGACCTCCGTAAAGAAATCTTAACTCCAGGTTCCCGGTCCGTTCAGCCCTTCGGTCGCATACTGCACTTGCGCGGAGAGTATCTCCGCGCCACGACGTGGTTCTGTATGACCGAAGGAGGGACCTATGAAAGGCACTGAATTGGCTCCGGTAATGCACCGGATGAGGGAACAGGTCGACCGGCTCTTCGATCGGTTCACCCCCAGTACGTTCTTTGCTGAGCCCATGTTCCCACCGTTCGAGAAGATGGGCGTTGCATGGGCCCCCTGCCTCGACTTGATGGAAGCCAACAAGGAGTTCATCGTGCGGCTCGAGGTACCCGGGGTGCACAAGGAGAACTTGGACGTCAAGCTGACCGGAAACTTGCTCACTATTTCCGGGCATCGGGAAGAGGTGAAGGAAGGCAAGGACGAAGCCTTTATCTGGCAGGAGCGGGAGGCGGGGACGTTCTCCCGGAATATCCGGCTGCCGGCGCCGGTTGTGGAGGACAGGATCGAGGCATCGTATCACGACGGCTTGTTGACAATCCATCTGCCCAAAGTGGAGCCGGCAACGGGCACCAAGATTCTCATCAAGTAGGGCCCGTTCCGCGTCGATCCGAGGGGTCTCGGCGATGCCGGGGCCCCTCGTGCGTGGCCACAATCGCACCCGCCGAGTTTCTCACCGTAACGATTGAGGCGTCCGGCTTGCCATCCGAGAGTATGCACGCTAATTGGGCGGGTGAACCTGCATACCTCGTTCGGACGATTATCGTGGTTCTGTGCTTCGCCACAGTGGTTGAAGGGATGGTTCTGTGTGAGGAACGCCCGTCGCGTGCCACGGACCGGGTCGCCTACTCGGAGCGCTGAACGATGAACTTCGCCTTTCGGCCGGAGCGGCCACTGAGCCCGCGGAAAATGCTGCCGATTGCTTACTCCAGAACACCCTCCGCAACGTGTTGTTCCTCCCCACCGCGTGTGAAGAGAAATACAAGGCCAAGCAGGCCATCGACTCATTCTTTGTCCGCGCGGGCGATGTCTCGTCCGCCATGCTCGTCTTTGTGAGGTCGACCTATTTGGCAATGGCGGCCAAGCACTTCGCCGTCGTGAATCAAGTCCCTGGCTCGTCATCGCGGTCTTGATCGGTCGAGAATGTGCGAGTGGCCCGCGAGGCTCGGGCGCTTAGTCGGAGGACCTGTCAGGTTTCGGTTTTGCGGTCAGTCGGTTCAACGACTCCAAGTGAATGACGATGGAGTCTTGCGACTTGAGGAGATCGGCCAGAACCTCCCGCGACTCCCGGGCCGAGTGCGCCGTGGTCCTGGTGCCTTCGATGAAGGGTTGCAGTTTGATCCAGATTGTCGTGGGAAGCGCCGTTTCGAGATATTCCAGGGCGGTCCCGCGAAGAATTGCGTCGTTGGTGTGGAGCCCCTGAAACGCCACCTTCAGCGGTTGCCGTGGGTAGATCAGCGACAACATGGTGAAGACATGCTCGAGACTTCGGTCGGCCCGCTCGCGCAGCACTTCATCCAGGACCGGTGACCAATCCTCGTCTTCCAACTGATCCAGGATTCGCCGGCCCTCCCAGACCCCACGATCCACCTGCATCTCCCGGTCGACGGCACTGAGAATCCGGTCGCGGTCGAAGTGAATGGAGGCATCGAGTGCCCCGATGCGTGAGAGCACACGGCCAGCGCGGTAGCGCACCTCGAAACGCTGGTCGGAAAGGGCCTGGATGAGGCCTTCAGCCGCCCGCTGACTCGGACAGCTACCGAGGACCACCGGAATGCGGCGCCGAACCGCGAACGGCTGATCCGGGTCGACCAAGGCGTCTACCAGCTGGCCAACCGCGCGGCGGGCAACCGATCGGAGCGCACTCATGGCTTCCCGGGCAACCGGATCCCAGGCAAGGAGCGGGATCACGAAGGCGACATGACTCGGCGCGAGTGGCTCCCCACTCAGGGCCTGCCGAACTCGGCCGGCGTCCCGTGAGGTCAACGCCAGAGCCCGGGCCAACTCAGGCTCGAGACCGGCGACCGCAAGCTGCGGCCGCTGGCTCTCCTGCTCTGCAACTTGGAGCGGTGTGGAGCTTCCTTGCTGGGCGCCCACCGCCGCCCGGAACTGGGTGAGATCAATGCCCCCTACCGTGTGGAGCATGGCGGTCTGGGTCATTTCGTCGACCTCGTTCGGGTCGAGCTGATCGGCTTGGGCCAGGAGGCTTCGCTCCAAGGTGCGGAGATAGCCTCGCTGGAGATGGCGAGCGATCCAGAGCGCAATACCCGAGAGAATGACGCCGAGCACCAGGATAATGGTCCAGGCCTGGCGGGATGCGGCGAGGAGAATCACCTGGATGATGCCCCCTCCTGCGGCATCCCCCAACCGGACTACGCCGACATCGATGACGGCCTTGGTGGCCCGTTTGTCTCGGGGCGCGCCCGGGCCAAAGAGGAGTTA